>Ga0233413_10000065_pt1 | contig 54474 bp, 66 predicted proteins | sample Na_anoxic_6_MG_FD_189019 | JGI IMG/M metagenome (GOLD analysis project Ga0233413, IMG submission 189019) | Seawater microbial communities from Saanich Inlet, British Columbia, Canada - Na_anoxic_6_MG | ecosystem: Environmental > Aquatic > Marine > Inlet | place: Canada: British Columbia...
ACACTTGCGCATATGCGCAAAATGAGGGTATGCTTAAAAAAATTGGTTATGACCACCTTGGTTGTACATTGTTTTTTGTGAATAGTGAACTCTCTGACAGTTTTAGTACAAACGGTAGCCTTTCAAACCAAGAGGTTATAAAAGCCTCTGAAAAGTTTATTTTCACCAAAAATGGTGTTGCACCCAACCCGAAAAATTTGACCATTGTAAAAGGTGATAAGGTTGACATTCACAAGGGTGAAATCCTTGCCGTTCACAATGAACGGGCACAGAAGGTTAAACTACTTCAAAGCCTCACTAAGCAGATAGCGTGGGATGAAAAACAACTACTGCTTAAAAAAGAACAGAAAACCCAACTTGAAAAAGAATTGGGGTTATGATACTTGTGGTTAAGTGAATTTTTAAGAGTGGCATTCAAATCGGGTGTCACTTTTTTTATACCCTATTTTAAGCTATCTTATATAAAACGGTATATCATATCACAATAACTATTAACTTGTCTTATATGGGCAAAATAATCCTTATTAAACCATATCTGCTGATTATTATCACCATTAGATTCATAATGATATATTAGGATAAAAAAAATATAAAAGATATATTGTTTTATATTTGCTATTTCGGATTATTTGATTTATCTTTATAAAAGTGGCAATGAAGCTACAACAATTTTTCACTTAAACCAAAACTTTTTATTATGACAAACGAACAGATTTTTTCTCAAATTGAAGGTACTCAATTTCAAATTGATTTAGGAAACGAATTTTCAATGAACGGTAGCCCAATGAGTCGGGCTTACTATAATTTGGTGGTCTCAATCCGTGACCTTAAAATTTTTCAACTCGGAATGAAGCCTCACAGAAATTGGCGGTTAAAGGATGTCAAATGGTACTTCGGGGTAAAAGGGTCAAAGGGCAAGGTTCTTGCCCAACTTGAAGCCTACAAGCAACTGTGGGTTGCAGAAGATTCTGAATAAAATAACCCTACAGAACTGAAATTAAGACTGCCTTCGGGTGGTCTTTTTTTATGTCCTATTTTAAGCTATCTTAGATATTCTGATACCAATACACTAAGACATAGTTAACCTACCTTATATCGGCAAAATACTCACGATAAAACAAGAGGTACAGGTGTACACAAAAGTGTATACAGAAGCAAGATTCGATATCGGGTCTTGCTTTTTTTTGTTAGTTCACATCACATTTTCTTTTATATAAGTTTTTTATATATGATAGCAATATCATATAAGATAATAATATATTATTTATTTTTCTATGTGTGTTCCACGTGGAACATTTAACGTGACACGTTGCACGTGCAACGTGAAGAATCACATTAAGATTATTAAATATATTAATAATTTATATATGTTGGAATAACATATAGAAGAAAAGAAATATACTAAGTTTTTATATATGTCGGAAAGACATATATTAATTTAATTACATATGTTATTTTCATATATGAAAGGAATTCATATATGTTTTTTTTTGATATGTACCACTTGGGGTATGGGCGTGACGGAGTCTACTCTTTTGGATGCTAAAAATTGTCCAACCCGTCTATGTTATCGACTACTTTAAAGTTAAACTATTAAAACCGTAATTCCTAATTTTTAACATAATATTAACATATTAATTTAATCTTAATTTGTTGCACTTCATATCATAATAAAAAAAATATAAATCTTTTTTTCAAAAAAACTTGCTATTGTCAATTATTAAAACGATATTTGTTTTATCATATTCATTTAACCAAAAAATAATTTATTATGAAAAATTTAATTTCAGCTTTAGCCGACCAAAAAATTGTAACCATTTCTGAAGCCGATTTTGTTGCTCTTATAAAAGACTTTAAAAAGTCTTGTATGCTTAACATCATCTACTTAGTAGATGACAACAGAAGCAAAACTGTTAAGGGTAAAAAACAGATTCAAAAGTTAGTTCAAATTTTTCGTGCATACATAAACCACGACTACACCAAAAAAGTTGAAAAATTAACCGAACAAAAATTTGTACCTTTACCACGCAAAGGGAAAAAACGTATTTCTAATACGCTATTAGAGAGCGAAAAAACGGGAGATTTGATTCTTTCGGCTAAAACTTTGGCAAACGATAAATGCACCAAAACAATAGCTATTTTCACTAAAGAGGGAAAAAAGATTACTCATAAGGAGGGCGAAATTTTAGACCTTTGGACAAATAGTTATTATAACCCAAAACCTAAAAAAACAGCGGGTCGTGGTACGGTTGCAAAAAAAGACGATTTTCACTTTTGCGAACCATACATAAAAAACCTAAAATTTGTCAAATTTTTGGGTACTTGGTACAAAATTGTATAACTGTTTAAAACTTAAAAAAAGCTATCTATTAATTTAGGTAGCTTTTTTTTTGCCCTTTTTTAATCAATTTATAAAAAAAGTTATATGTCCATATTTTGCCCTTTTAAGCTACTCAAATATATGTTTGGTGTATGGCATAGGGGGAGCCCTTTAAATGGCTAATTACCCCCCCTATGGAGTCCTGGGGGTGTAAACTCTCTTACCCCCCGCCCCGTATGGCTTGTACAGGTCGGGTTCGGAGTTGTGAACAAAAATTTTCTGGAATTTTTTTCTATATATTTTTAAGGGGTAGTGGTATAAAATTTTTCTGGAATTTTTTTCTATATATTTTTATGGGGTAGTGAACAAAAATTTTCTGGAATTTTTTTCTATATATTTTTAAGGGGTATGGATATTTTTGTCTGGGGGTAAAAAGTTTTTGATATATTTTTTAGGGGGTATGGATAAAAATTTTTTTGTAAATTTTTTGGTGAGGATTTATGAGTAGTGTGTTGAGAATACATCTGCATCTAGGCCATAATCTATTAATACGATATCATCATTACCATTTCTTTTAATATAACCATAGGAGCTTGTTTTAGTTAAGTCACCAGGAGGGATGCCGTAATTTTGTGTATAATCAAAGATGGTCATATAGAATTCATCATTATGTATTTGTTCTATTGTTTCTTCATCCATATTGGATAGGTAGTTCATGGAGAATCTTCTTGGGTTATTTCTATAATGGTCATTATTTAAGACATTAGAAAAATCTTCAAATGAATATCCTGTGAATTTTTTAAAGTTGTTTTTGGTTACTTTTCTAGCTAGTTCCATTTCCAGCCATAAGTCATCTGGGTGGTAATCAAATACTTTGGCAACGATATCATCCAGGTAATAATCTTGGCTTGCTGATATTTCGACTTCATTTTGTGCGATACCTTTTTTATTTTTAGCTAATTTTAAGACTTTTTGGTCATCTATTTTATAGGCTATTCTAGCGGAGCCAGAGGATATTCTTTGTAGGTGTTCTTGACAGTATTTAATTCTTTTATTGAAGGATGTTAATGATTTGAAGTGTTCCATATCGAATGATGATGGATAGTCTTCTTCAATATTCAAATTTTCTCTTAATAGGGTTTTGATATATTTTTTCATAATTGTTTATTGTTTAGGTACATTTAAGGCTCCAGAGAAGTCTGCATTTTTCACTCCTTGAATGTTTGCTCCTTCTAGGTCAGCACCCGATAGTTTAGCCCCTTGGAAGTTACCCCAATACAGCCTTGCCTCCGTGAGGTCTGCACCCGTGAAGTCTGCCTTTCTTGCATCAACCTCCGTGAGGTTAGCTCCCGTTAGGTCGGTATTTTTAAGGTTAGCGAGACCAAGTTCAGCACCACTAAATTTAACTCCTCTAAGGATAGAACCTTCGAAGTTAGCCTCTTTTAGGTCAGCACCCTCTATGTTGACCTCTGTAAGGTCGGCATTAGAAAGGTCAGCACCTTTGAGGTAAGCCCATTTTAAAGTAAAAGCTCTTAGGTCTAGACCCGATAGGTCTATCCCGTTAAGGTCAGCATCCGATAGGTCAATCTCATACCACGTAAACTTAATCCCTTGGGAATCTGCGATACCTAGAGCGAGAACTACATTATCCATGTCCTTGGTATTTATTAGCTGAAGCAGTTTCTCTTTGTCCGTGGATTCAATTTCATTTATTAAAGATTCTCTTAATAGGGTTTTGATATATTTTTTCATAATGCTAATATATTTTATAATAAATATGGATAGGTGTGATAAAGGTATGGAATAATCTTTATATTTTGTTATATTTGTTGTCAAAAAAGGTTGGTTATATATTAGTGGGTAGTATTTATAATAAAATGTTATAATAATAAAATTTAAAAAGAATAAAATATGAAAGAATATATAAAGATGTTATTAAGGGAATCATTAACTGATGATGAATTATTAAAAGAAATTTTTAGACAATTAAAAGAGACCGATGGGAAAAAGTTGGATTTAATTAGTAAAGGAATAACGAGTTTACCAGCAAGCATTGGAAATCATACAAAATTGTTAAGTTTGAGTTTAGCTTCTAATTACTTAATAAGGTTACCAGAAAGCATTGGAGCCCTTACAGATTTGAGGAAATTATTTTTAGATAGGAATAAATTGCAAAGCCTTCCAGAAAGCATTGGATACCTTACAGAGTTAGAGAGCTTAAATTTAGAACATAATAAATTAGAAAGTCTTCCAGAAAGCATTGAAAATCTTACAAATTTGAAGAAGTTGAATTTATATGATAACCCAATAAGTGATGAAGAAAAGGAAAGAATAAAAAAATTATTACCAAATACAGATATAAGATTTTAAAATAATATAAAACAAAAATTAATATGAAGGGATATATAAAGAAATTATTAAGGGAGGGGTTATTGAGTGAAATGGAAATTGGGAATACACTTTTTGGTAAAGCACCATCTGGTAGGGGTTTAGGCAACGGTAACCCACCCCAATGGGAATGGCAAGACCATGAAGACTGGCCTGGTCAACAATCATTTATTAAAAAAATTAAGCAAAGTATGGGTAAATATGTTGATGAGGTAAATACTGATGAAGAGTATAAGTTTTTAAAATTTATAGAGATATGGCTTGAAGACCCCAATGAGGCTTTGTTAGATTTACCTAGTAGTATATTTAGTGATTTTAAATTTTTATTAGGGGTTAAAAATAAGTATCCACTTATGCTTGACCCAAAAAAAAGTATTGCTGCGGTGGATAAATTTGTATATCGTGGAACAACTATACCCAAGACACTAGCTATTGAAATTGCAAAAAATGGAAAATTATCTGATAGAAAAAAGCACAACAACTACTGGCTTCTATATCTAATAGAAACAACAACACCCATAAAAAGTAGGTCATTGAAAAGCAAGAAAGCTACATCATTTAGTCTTTCGTTTGACATAGCCTTTTCTTTTTATATTGACTATAAAGCTACAGCAAGTGATGACGATAGTCTAGTTCCATGCATACTTCAACTACCAATAGATTCACCTAATTTACTATTTAATCCAGATTTTTTAAATATTTTAACTGACCATAATGAAAGGGAAACTATGTATGTTAGTGATTCAGATGTAAAAATATCTGGCATATGGTTTCCACCTCAAATTCTGAATCACATACATAAATAAAACAAGGATAAATATGAAATTATATATAAAGAAATTATTAAGGGAGGGGTTATTGAGTGAGGTAAATATTTTTAATTTTAATGATGATATTAACCAAAAATTAATATCATTAATAAAGACTGGAGATAAGGATAATATTGAATTAGCCTATGGTCTTGGAAAGGGGCAAAAGATTAATGTTGATGAATTGGTTAAATCAATATATGGTGATTTATTTGACCTTGTAAAAGGTGATACAATCAAAGAAAAGATACCATTTTTATTTTCCGATGAATTGGATTTATCTTCTAATAACCTAACAAGTTTACCAGAAAGCATTGGAAATCTAACCAATTTAAAGGGGTTGGATTTGGGATGGAACAAACTAACCAGCTTAAAAGGTATAGAGAAGTTAACCAATTTGGAGAGGTTGGATTTAGGTAGAAACGGACTAACCAGCTTAAAAGGTATAGAGAAGTTAACCAATTTGGAGAGGTTGGATTTAGGTGATAACAAACTAACCAGCATAGAAGGTATTGGAAATCTTACAAATTTAGAGTGGTTGAGTTTACCTTCTAATAACCTAACAAGTTTACCAGAAAGCATTGGAAATCTAACCAATTTAAAGGGGTTGGATTTAATGTATAACGAATTAACAGATTTACCAGAAAGTATTGGAAATCTTACAAAATTAGAGGGGTTGGATTTAGATACTAGCCAGATAAGTGATAAAGAAATTGAAAGAATAAAAGAATTATTACCAGCAGATTTGATAATATATGATATGGGTGATTATGAATATGATAGCGATTGGGACGCTTATGATTATGAATAAACATAAAACAAAAATTAATATGAAGATATATATAAAGAAATTATTAAGGGAATCGCTTTTGAGTGAAAATAGTTTGTATGGTAGGAAAATAATTGATGGTGTTACCAAGAAGATTGGGGACTCTTCAGATGATACGTTAAATAAGATAGCCATTGCTGGGTTATATAGGAATGTGTTTGGTAACGTACAACAACTTAAAAGTAAAGAACTGTTAGATAAAGTATTTGATGGTTGGTATAATACTACTATTGAAAAAATGGTCAAAACTAGCGCATTTATTGACAATAAAGATTTGGCTACTAAATATCTTGATGCTTATATTGAAAATATTAAAACACTTGGTAATAACGCTAGACCATTCTCATATAAAAAGATTGAATCTGGATTGGTTGATTTGGTTAATAATAATGGATGGATTAAGGATAATTCAATAAAACAAGGTAATGATATATATAATCCTAAAGATGATGATATTGTTTATCAAGATGAAAATGTAATTATACTTGATACTAATACCAAGGCTAAGTGTGTTATATATGGTAGGGATGAATCTTGGTGTATTACAAAACCATTATTAAATTACTATAACACATACAGAATTAAGTACGGTGCTACACCATACTTTGTATTGCAAAAGAATGTAGAAGGAAACGAGCATAAATTAGTTATAATGCATTATAAAAATGGTTATGCTATTGCTGATAGAAGTAATAGTGGTGACAGGGCTGGTGATAGTCGTAGTGCTAACCCATGGTCATACGTAGAACAACAAATACCAAATCTTAAAGGTTTGGAGAAGTATTTCCCTTATAGAGAAATCACTGAGGATGAGGAAAGGTATGAAGAAATCATAGAAAGAACAAGGGGTTATAAGGGTGATAATCTACAAGGATATATTGAAAATGAAATAAATGGTTTGGTTATCAACGGTAGTCAAGTAACAGATGTAGATTTTATTAGGGATTATGCTGCTTTAGGTTTTAAGATATCGGATAACCAGCTAAAATCACTTAGACCAGAGGTTGTAAATTCATTAATTGAAACTGATTATTTTTTAACCAAAGGTTCAGAGCAAACAAATATATTAACCCCAAAACAACAATTAAGAGTTGCTAGAATTAAAATACAAAATAAAAAATCATTAACAGGTGATGAGTTATTGTTATTACCAGAAAAAGAAAGAAATGGTTATATATCTAATTTAAAATCATATAGGATAGTAGAGTTACTAAGTTATTCAGAAGAACCCGAAAAAGTAGTTAACATATTAGGTGATAAGGGGAAACAATTCATATCTAATTTAAAAACAGGTGATATGAAATATTTACTAAAGAATTCAAAAGAGCCCGAAAAAGTAGTTAACATATTAGGTGATAAGGGGAAACAATTCATATCTAATTTAGATTCAAAAGATATTGGATATTTACTAAAGAATTCAGAAGAACCCGAAAAAGTAGTTAACATATTAGGTGATAAGGGGAAACAATTCATATCTAATTTAGATTCAAAAGATATGAAATATTTACTAAAGAATTCAAAAGAGCCCGAAAAAGTAGTTAACATATTAGGTGATAAGGGGAAACAATTCATATCTAATTTAAATACAGATGTTATAGATAATTTAGCACTACATTCAGAAGAACCAGATAAAATAAAACAAATATTAAGAAAGTACGGACACGATGTATAATATGAAAAGTTATATAAGGAAATTGCTAAGGGAGGGGCTTTTGGGTGAAGGTAAAATAAAAAAGGGTAGCCCAGAAGAATTAGTGGACATGCTTAAGTTTTTACCAATTGATGAAACTGCTAAAGACTTAACCGAACAAATCATGGTTGATTTAAGAGACTATTATACTCATGGCAGAAAATTAGATAGGGAGTTTTATACGTATATCCCAGAAGATAAATGTTTAAAACCATATGAATTAGAGGTATTATTTTCAACTGTTAATTCACCAAGAATTGGTAATGCATCACAACACTTCATACATGTGCAACACCTTCATGATATTAAAGCTAAAGATAATTATAACCCAATATATTTGGGTAAACTAATTTATAAGATTATAAAACATGAATGTAGTCACTTCTATATGGAGTTGAAGGGTGTTGAAGAATGTCTTTATAATACACATGCGGATGGTTTAAAAAAATATTATCAAGATAGGCAAGAATTAGTATTACATGGTAGAGAAATATTTGAAGATTTCATTGAAGGTAATACTAATTGGCAAACATACTCTTTAGATAAAATTCAGAAACGTATAACAAATAGAGTTAGAAATTTACGTAATGATAAGGGTGTTCCAGGTTTATTTAATGGTGGGGTCCAATTAAAATATATATTATTTATTATGAAGAATTATATAAAACCTAATTATACTAATCCAAAATATAGTCCACCAGAAAGGAATGTATTATTAGATAAGGGTCAAAGGGAGGTGCTTAATAATGCATTGATGGTTATTAACAACATAAACAATAGTGGGAAGGATTTTAAAAAAGAAATTGATGCTGGTTATGGTCCAAATGGTAGTAATCGTGTGAAGTTTAAAATTAAAAATAAAGAACAGGCTGATTTTGATGTGAAATTAGAAGTAAGACCATATTACCCTAAACCATATTACCTTATGGTAAGTAGAGGTTATAAAGGTGAACCTCATCATTTTGAAAATTTTGATGAATTAATTAATTTTATTAAAACAATAAAGTTAACAGATTATGTTAGGGGTGATGATTGGTTATATAAAATTTCTTCAAAGGATAGGGGTTACGAAAAAATAACCAAGCTATTAAAGTCTGGGGATAAGGATAATATTGACCTTGCATTTGTTATTGCAAAAAATCAAGGTATTAATCCTAATTCATTAAATAAATTATTGAAATTATATCAAAAGTAATATAAATATGAAATTATATAAATTATATGAGGAGGTATTAAGGGAAGAGTTTGGTGGTCATGAAATAGATATGATGTTAAATAGTATTAAACCTAAGTGTGATTGTTGTAAGTATTTTGATATGGAGTCTGCTTTTAGTGGTAGATTTGGTGGTATGGAACATCCTATTTATTTCATGTTGGATAAGGATGAGATTCATGAATTAGAATATATTAGTCCAAAGCAATATATTCATCATATTGCTAGAGGGTTTGGATTAAGTTATGATGATGCTTTGGGTGGTGCATATAATGAAGAAAAAGCAAGAAAATTTGCAGAAAGAGCTAAAGGTGGTAGTAAAATACCAATAGGGTATTATATAAATAATGAACCAACCCAAGAAGGTAGGCATAGAGCAATGGCTGCAATGATGTTGGGTTGTAGTTATATGCCAGTGGTAAAAATAGAAAAAATATCAAGAAATTTTGGGAAGAGATTTGTTGAGGAGTATAAGGATTATGATTTTGAACAAATGAATCAAATGTTTAAAGAAAAGGGGTATAAAGGTATTTCTGATTTGGATTGGAGAACATTTAAAAGGTATATTGAATATAGATTATGATTAAACAAAGATAAATATGAAATTATATAAATTATATGAGGAGGTATTGGTTGAGGGATATAATAATATACTTAATATTAACAAAACTTTGTCTGGTATATTAAGGCAGTACTATGAAAGTGGTTCAATAGAAGGAGTGACTTTACCCAAAGGAAAGTTAGGGTGGTTAATATCTCAAATAATGGGGGTTATTGACGAGCAAAAAAAATATGGGGTAATTAGTAGTGATTATATGAACGATAGTAACTGGGGATTAAAACCAAATGGTAACTTGGGTGTATTTGACCTTGGATTTGGTGATGGTTTTGACGAATTTGAAGTGAATCCAGAGGAAATTGAAGTGACACCAAATAAGAATCTTTTAGAAATCATTAAAGATAAACTTAATATTAAGAACTCTAAGTATATCGGTGGTGGTATGTTTGGGTATGCACATGATATAGGTGATAATAAAGTTTTGAAAATTACAAAGGATAAAACGGAAGCTATTAACTCACAAAAGGTGATGAAAAAACCTCTTGAACATATAGCAAACATTTATCTAGTTAATAGAATAAACATTAGAGGTAAAGAATTCTTTGTGATAGTGTTGGAAAAGCTCAAGTTATCTGATAATTTGATTAAACTACATGAAGAATTAAAAGAATATTTCTTAGGTATAGCAAATAAGCATATCAGCCCATCAATGATTGATAAAATTAAAGATAAAAATGTTATGGGGTTTATCCAAGATATAACAAATCTTGGATATAAAAAAGGTTGGGAGATTTGGGGGGGGGTTATAGCTAAAAAATATGAGTATAATTATGATACAGAATACGATTTCAACCAAATTGCAGATATCGCTGAATGGGTAAAGGGTTCTAAAGAAAATGATAACTTTATTGACCATAAACCACCAGACTATATCTTAAAATTATTACAAAAACTTTTAATAGGATAGAAAGGTATTATAATAAAACAAGGATAAATATGAAAAGATATATAAAGAAATTGCTAAGGGAGGGTTTATTGAGTGAAATGGAAATTGGGAATACACTTTTTGGTAAAGCACCATCTGGTAGGGGTTTAGGTAAAGGTGACCCACCCCAATGGGAATGGAGTGATTCATGGCGTGATGACCACTCGTTAGTTGGAAAAATTAAGCAAAGTATGGGTAAGTATGTTGATGAGACAAATACTGATGAAGAGCATAAGTTTTTAAGATTTATAAATGCATGGCTCAATATTGGGAGTGACTCTACAACGTGGGCTGAAATGCCTAGTAGTATATTTAGTGATTTTAAATTTTTATTAGGGGTTAAAAATAAGTATCCACTTATGCTTGACCCAAAAAAAAGCAACACCCCTAAAGAATATATGTATCGTGGTACAAACATACCCAAGGCATTGGCTATGGAAATTGTAAAAAATGGACCTATATCTGATACAAACACACGAACTATAGAAGGGTGGGATAGTGATGGAAAGAAGGGTGCTATTTCGTATCATTTTATAAGCACAGCACTATCTATAAAAAGCAGAGCATTAGAAAAAAAGAAAGCAGTATCATTTAGTAGTCAATTTGATACGGCAGCATATTTTTTATTGGACTATTCTAGGAAGCATAACCTTGCATGGGGTGACCGAGTTCCATGTATACTTGAAGTACCAACAAGTTCACCTAGTTTATTGTTTAATCCAGACTTTTTGGATTTAATTACTGGCTTTAAAGAAGGTGAAACTTTGTATGTTAGTGATTCAGATGTAAAAATATCTGGCATATGGCTACCATCTGAAATTATAAATAAATAAGATTAATATTAACTATGAAAAGATATATAAAGAAATTATTAAGGGAATCACTCTTAAGTGAAGCTGCTAGTCCAGTATTATATCATTTTACATGGGAGCGCAGTTTATCCAATATATTAAAGACAAACAAATTATATTTAACCAGTAGTGTTGGTAGTAGGTCTAACCAATTTAGTGATAAGTCTTATTATATATCATTTAGTAGGACAAAGAGTATAAAACATGGGTATGGTACAAAGTTTACACAGCCACGTAGTGTTAGGATAAGGGTTGATGGTAATAAATTAAATCATAACTATAAGACAATATCAATTGATTATTGGCAATATCCAAGAGAAAAGGGGTTTATGGGGGGGAGTGGTGATGAAATGGAGGATAGGGTTGTGTCTGATAATGATGTTATTGACAATGCTAATAAGTATATTGAATCGATAGATATATTTTTACCGAAAGATGGTATATCTGCTGATATAATTGAAAATGCTAAGAAGTTAGGTATTAAGTTATATTTTTATGATAATGAGAAAGATTTTGCAGCTGGCATACCTAAAAGGAGTGTTGAACCGAAGATAGCTGATGCTAAGGAATCTAGGGTTAGTAGAGATTATGGTATAATGACAATATTAGCGGCTTTAACATATAAGGAACCAAAGATAATGGAGAGGGTTTATTCTGAACTGGTTGATTATGGTTATAACAAAGACGATATTAGTGGTGCAGTTGATGAGGTGCATGAGAAGTATGATTATTATTTAAGACCAAATGATGATTATTATTTAACAGATTTGGCTAATTCGCTTAGTGCTGATTTTCAAAATAACAGCAGAAGTGCTAATAAATTAACTAGATATGTTATAAAAGAATTTGTTAGGGACTATAAGAAGGTTGGTGCTGATAATTTAAAGGATTATTTAAATTTAAAGTTATATAGCGGTAAGAAAACTCAGAGGGTTTATAACAAGGAGTTATCGATTGAGTTTGATAAATTAATTAAATCTTCGTATAAGAAGCGCAAGGAATATTTAGATTTTTCTAGACATGATAAGGATGGTAATCGTATTGATAGTTTCGTTGAGTTACCAGAAGTTAAAAAGTTTCTTAATGACAAGGTATTTAAGATAAGGAAATATGTCTTAGATTACATTGAAAACAATGATGATTTATTCAAAACATATTATAAAATTAATAGGAATGAGATAAAAGACAACATTGATTTATATGGTGGGTTGGATAGTATATTAAAAAAATTTGATGATAATCAAGTTACCAAATATGAATTTGAGGATGTTATGGGTTATATTTTATATGATATCGATGATTTTGCATATGATAGGCTTAGTAAGATAAAGGATGAGTATAATCAACAATTTTATAATAATTAAGATAGTTCTATATTTCTACCATTAATACTTTAGGGTTTACACCCATTTGAAATGCGACATCCATTCTTGTATTTCCCGAAAAGATTATCATGTTCCCATCTTTATATTTCAACACAATTGGATAATCAAGAGTTTCGTTGTTTTTAATTCTGGTATATAAATTCTTAAGTGTGTCTTCATTTCTAAATTTTGGGTAAGACCTGTAACTTTTTATAAGATTGTGTAAGCTATCAAAGGTTTTTGTTCTTGACCTATTATAAATTTTATTATCCATTGCCTCATCTACTTCAACTATGGGTGCATTTTTCACAGCACCAATAAAATCTTTCAATGATTCCCATATTTTCTTTCCTTTGAATTCATGTTCAACCGTATATTCTTGTTCTAACATTTTATCACTAGGCATAACCCATGCATTATATTCTTTCTTTATTGATTCAATTAGTAAAGATTCTCTTAATAGGTTTTTAATGTATTTTTTCATAATGGTTATATATTTATAAATAAATATAAATTAATTTATGAAAAGTTATATAAAGAAATTACTACGGGAGGGTATTATTAACACCAAATCTTATAAATTATTAACTGAAAAAGAAAGGAGGCTTGGTCTTAATAGATTATCATTAATCTTAGAAAAAGAAATAAGGGTTGGTAATACATTAACTAAAAAATTAAATAGTGTGAATACACCTTTAGCTAAAAAATTATTGAGTTTTTTCAATAGCAAAAAAATAAAGGATACTGCTAACGTTAAATATGTGGATTATGATAGGAACAATGAAAAATTATTAACTTTAGGTTATGAGGATAGGGAGGGTAAGATTAAGGAAAGGTTATTTAACTTAAATAAGTTAATAAAGTATTTAGGTGGTAATTTATCTGATGTTAAGGGTTATGAAATAGAAGATTTAATTAGTTTTTTAAAGAAGTCAAATACCACAACATTAAAAGTTGTTGCTGGTGATGATATTCTTAAAGCTTATCATTGTGAAAATTATGATGAAGGTGAAACAATGGGTTCATGTATGAGATATGATAGGGCTCAAAAATTTCTTGACATATATAAAAATAATCCGAATCAGATAAAATGTTTAGTATTATTTAATCCAGAAAATGGGAAGGTAAGAGGTAGAGCGTTATTATTTAAAATGGATAATGGTATTACATTTATGGATAGAATATATACAATAAACAAGGGGTATAATAGTTTTTTTAATACTTACGCTGAAGAAAATAATCTAGAAACGGGAACACCTAGCAATAGTGTAACATTAGAAAATGGTGGTGAATATGATTATTATCCATATATGGATACTTTTTTGTTTTATACACCAGATACTGGTGTATTATCTAATGATTCTGGAGAATTAGAACTACAAAATGATGAGGGGGGGGATATAACATCTGGGCGATGGTCCAAATATCATGGCGAAACCATACCAACAGACCAAGCGGCATATATTGAACACATAGAAGATTGGGTTTGGGATTATGAGGTTGGTCTTTCATGGGATAATAAGTTTATATTTAAAAAGTCAAATGAAGTTATTAAATTAGATGCTGGGGAATATAAGGGTCTATATGCATTAAGAGATGATGCGGTTGAAGATATTAATGATGATTGGATTGCTTGGGACGAAGCACATCAATTAGATGCTGGTGAGTATTATGATGAATTTGCATTAGGTGGGGATATTGTTAAGGATATTAATGGTGATACTATATTGCGTAGTGAATCAGTAGAGTTAACGGATGGACAATATGTGGGTGAGTATTCTTTAGGTAGTGAGGCTTGGGTTTTGGATAATGGGAATATAATACATGAGGATGATGTTAATGATTATAAAGATGAAATAAAAGAAAAATATATATAGGATATGAAAGGGTTAAGAAAATTATTTGAAGAGGTTATAAATGAAATAACGGTTAGTCAGATTAGGGAGAAGTATTATTCTGATATTGATGAGGGGGTATTCAATGAAATTGTTTCGGCAGACCCAAAGACAAAGAAGAAGGGGGGTGAAATAAAGAAGATTGGGAAGTACGCAAAGGTTTTATTGGATATGTACAAGAAGGGTAATTTAAAGTTAGAGGATTTACCAAAGGCCAATGAATACTTGGGCATTATATATGCGAAGCAGATACCATTAAATATAAAATCTGTGGGTAATTTGCCAGATATATATGCAATGGTTAAGGATTATATTATTTCTCCAGGTGAAACGGATATAACAAAGTTAATTGATTCTTTGGAGAAGGAGGATTATAAATTATTAAATAATGGTGACAGGTGGTTAATATTTGAACCGAAGACGGAAAGGGGGGCATGTATATTGGGTTCTGGGACTCAATGGTGCACAGCTTGGGGTAAATATTCTACAAATCCATCATATAAGGGAAGGTCTAATCATTTTAAGGGTCATGCTGGTAGGGGTACAATATATACATTAATAGATAAGAAAGATAATTCAAACAAGTATCAATTTCATATTGAATCCAATCAATTTAAGAATAAAAATGATGGTGATATAAATAAATCCGATTTTTTGGGTAACAATAGGGAGGTTTTATTATTTTTCAATCCAGAGTTGAAGGGTGATTTGGATGACTTGAGTGATAGTGAATTGGACACTATGGTTGGTAGACAATTAATAACTAATGATATTAGGAAGGAAATCATTGGTGCATTGGTTAATAAAAATAAGGATAAGAAAATTATTAATATATTTTTAGAAGCTCAAAAGACTAGTGAATATGATAAGATAAATGCCGCATTGAATTCTAGTGATTTTGAGATAATTGATATACCTTCAAAAAATTATCATGATATTGAATTTAAAGAGCTTAATGATGAAGATTTAAGTATATACGATAGCCTAGGTAGTCATTATTATGGTAATGACCCTTACATTGATGAGGAAGAACCTTTGGAGTATTATGGAAGTAATATTGATGAAATTTTTAGAAAGAACTCAAAGCATTTGATAAAGGAATTTAACGATGAGGGTTTAGATATAAAAAAATTCTTAGATGAAAAGAATATAAATTATGATATTGAGTTTTTGAAAATGTTATTTAATGATTCTGGAAAGAAGGATAAATTTTTGGAGAGTATATCCGATATCATATATAATGCTAAAAGCACAGCCAATACAGATGCTAGGGACAATGTATATAATAAGTCTTCTGGATTTTTTCAAATATATACTAATGAGATAAGTTTAAATATATTTTTATTATTTTTAATTCGTTATGATGAATATGATATGGAGAATTTCAAAGAATTTCTTCAAGATACATTTGATATGCCAGTTAAGTATGATGATATTTATGAGGAAATACAAAATTTGGCGTGGGAGTTATTAAATGTTGAAACTGATGAAATATTATTGGCTTATGATAATATTCAAAGTGATTTGGTTGAATGGTTTATGGAATATTATGAGGATGAAATTGAAGATTTTAGAAGTACTGATGTGGGGTATTTGGAAAAAGAGCATGGTGATGTATTTAAGAAGTTAAGTAAGATAATGCGTGATTTAAAATTTGACATGACCCAGAATAATGAATTTGAGAATGACATTGTAAAGGTGAGGATTGATTTCAATAGGGTTAGACCTACAAGGGATGACATATATATGGACATAACAAATAAAGAGACAGGTAAAACGAATAGTGGTTTTATTAAGTTGGATAATATTGCATCACAATTTACGAATTATAAATTATTTGAAGAGATAAATAGGTTTAAAAGATATATAAAATGAAATTACATATAAAGAAATTACTTAGAGAGGGTTTATTGGGAGAAGATATACCTGGAGAGGCACCATTAGATAATAATGATGGTGGTAGTAGGGTTAAGATGTTTAATAACATGTTAAATAAAATTAGTAAGAAATTAAAGGGTGTTATAAAGGACAATAACCTAATATTATTATCGTATAATAAGGGTATATATGATAATGTATGGTTTGTTGAGGTTGAGGTTGTTACTCGTAGTAAAATAAATAGGTTAAACTTTGTGATACAACCTATGTATTTAAGGGGTAAGGACATATATGTTCTTAATTATGGTTATGATAAGAAGGGTCCATTTTTAAGGTTTGGGCCATTTATGACATATGATGACTTGCTTAATAGTATTAGTGTTGAAACGATAGAATTAATGATTAGGAATTTGCATAAAAATAAGGATAAGTGGGTTAATTAAGTAAAAAGTCTCTTAATCTTTTTCTAATCATTTCTTTCATTAGGTTTGTTCCACCACCATCCAGGTATTGTTCAAAATCCTTAAGGGATTTAAAATTTGGGTTATCAATGATTTCACCAGTTTCTGGGTTGGTCATTTTTTGTAATTTATCTTTTTTCTTTTGTTTCATTACATCCCATATGTTTGGTTTCATTTTCATATGGTTTCTTACGATATATTTTATTACATCGACATTTGTATTTTCGAATGATTCTATAAATGGTCTAAATTGTTCAACATATTCTTCGCTTACTTTTTCGTGTTTATAGGCTGTTGGTTGACCAGTTTTGGGGTTTATTTTATATGTATCCATTTTACCCAGGTCATGAAATAGTGCGGCCATAATCATATTGGGGTCATTTGGGTATTTAATGAATGCTCTTTTAACGACAATAAAAATATGTTTTAGAGTATTTCCTTCTGGGTGGTATTTAGGGTTTTGTTTTGCGCCCCATTGTTTAAATAGGAGTTCTTTAAGTTCTGGTTCTAACAGTCTAAACAATTCCTTATGTGTTTTGGGGAATTTTTTTAATTCATTCATAATATTTAATATTTAGTGGGTTGGTGATGTTAAGGACATTAATGTCCTTAACATTAATAATTCTTATTCCTATTGTATCGTTCACATGACCATTCTACATGGTTATCTTCAACAAATTTGGTAATCATTTTAGGGGTTATATCATTAACAAATTTTATGATATGTGGGTCATTTGTTGTAAATGTTTTTTTATCATCCAAAGAATCATATTTAGTTATTGTTATTTTAATCTCATTTAAATCAGTTTCAGCATAAAATTCAACATCACTTGCATTATCTTCATAATCACTACCTGGGGTTACACTAAAGTTTGCGAATATATTAATATAATATTTTACAGGGTCATATTTGGTGATAGGTAATGGGATAGTAAACTCATAAACAGCAGATAAACAATCCTTATCTTTTTCCCATGGCCCAACAATATCATAAAATTCTTCATTAAATATATCCTTATCTTCAAGGTTATTAATTTCATTAGTGATAAACTCAACTGCTTCCTCTGACAATTCATTACTTAATTCATTTTCATTAAGTCTTTTAATTTTATTAAAGACATTTGCAAAGTTTTCAATGATATTTTTTTGTTTATCATCGATTATTTGTTTTTTTTGAGATTCGGTTAGTATTCTATTCTTTTTCATAATATTAAATATTTATATATAAATATGGTGGTTAAATTATAAATATACAAATTTTTTGGTATATTTATAAATAAATAAATAAATAAATAAATAAATAAAATTATGAAGAACTATATAAGGTTATTATTAAGAGAAGAATTAAATGATTTTGACCCATTTGCTCATTCTGGTTATGAGGAACCAGAAGATGTGTCTGAAGAATCGATATGTGTTTTGGGTATGAGTAAGGGTAATGCAAAGTTGGATTGGCCATATATGTCTTTACCAGCTGGATATACTTGTCCTAATGCAACAACTTGTAAAAATTTTGCGGCAAGACCTGGAACTAAATTTAAGGATGGTAAATCAGTAAAGCGAACTAAAGATACTAAATTTATGTGTTATGCGGCAAGCCAACAGGCTCGACATAGTAATACGGCTGGTAAGAATGCATTTAATAATTTGGATTTATTGGTAGGGGCTAATAAGAGTGGCGGTGTTAAGGGTATGACTAAATTAATTATTGATTCTCTTAAATATTATGGTTTTGATAAGGTACCAGTTTTTAGGATACATGAAGGGGGTGACTTTTTTAGCAATGATTATATGAAAGCTTGGATTGAGGTTGCAAAGGCAATACCAAGTACAACATTTTACACGCACACAACGTCTTTAGATTTTTGGTTAAACAATAAATCATCAATACCAAGAAATATGAAATTGATAGCATCTCTTGATGAGAATAATGAAGATTTAATAATGTCAAATAATTTAAGATATGCAAGGGTTGTTTATTCGGTTGAAGAGGCGAAGGAGTTAAGGTTACCAATTGATTATGATGATACGATAGCATGTTGTTCTGATGAAAATTTTGCATTATTGTTACATGGTCAATGGCAACCAGCTGGTTCTGAAGCATCAAAAGCGTTAAGTAAGAACAAGAAAACTGGTATATATGATAAATTAAAAAATATTCACAAGTCAACCAAGGGTAAGAGGTTAGATATTATAAATAAAATGAAAGATAAGTGAATATGAAAGGATATATAAAGAAATTACTTAGGGAGAGTTTAGAAAGTATAATTACTGAAGATAGGATAGCTGCTAAATCCATAGAGGGTTTCAATCTAGTAGTACCAAACGAAGTTAAAGTAATGCACAAAGCATTTGTTGATGCTGGTCATGAAATATATGTTGTTGGTGGTGCGGTTAGAGATGCGTTGAATGGAGTAACACCAAAGGATTGGGATTTAGCTACAGATGCACATCCAGAACGCATAATGGAGATACTTAAAACAATACCAATCGTTAATTCAACAAAGTTAGTTGGTGAAAGGTTTGGTGTCATAATAGCGGTTACTGATAATGATGAATATGAAATAGCAACTTTCCAAGAAAGAGATGAATCTAATTTACAATCTACTGGTGAAATAGATGTTAAGTTTTCGGATATGGAAGGTGATATATCAAGAAGAGATTTAACAATTAATGCGTTGTTTTATGATATTGGGACTGATGAGGTTGTAGACCTTGTTGGTGGTATTGATGATGTTAGAAATAATGTAATTAGAAGTGTTGGTAAACCAGAAGATAGGTTTGAGGATGACTCTATTAGGAAATTAAGAGCAATTAGATTTGCGGCTAGAACTGATTCTAAATTAGACCCAGACATTGATAGAGCACTTAAGAATGACCCAAGTATACACCCAAAGGTTGCAAGAATACCAATTAATGATGAATTTTTTAAGGGTATAAAACAAGCTAAGGATGTTAAGAACTACTTAAGTCTATTAGATAACTATGATATGTGGGAATATATTGTACCACCTAAATTTGGTATTAACTTAAATGGTTATGTTAATGAAAAAGATATTATGGTTTTATTGGCTGTATTATTTAACAACAACAATCCAGGAGAACTTAGAAAAAAATTAAGTGGTAAAGGAGATACTATGAATTATAGTGGTGAATTGGCCAATGGTATAAAATACCTAATCCAACTTAAAGATTTAAATTCTGATAATGCAGTATTATTTAAGAAAAATCAAAGTGCTAGTGACCAGCAAATAAGAACTTTTGCTAGGTTAATGAATTTAGATATGAAACTAATTGAAGCTTTGTTAAAGTTTAATTTATCTGTAAAGGGTGGTGAGGCAATGCAGAGATATGGGTTAACACAAAAAGATAACTCAAAGATTGGTCAAGCAATAAAGGATTTGGAAACTGAAAAGTTTAAAGAGTTATTATGAAAGGATATATAAAGAAATTGCTAAGGGAGGGGTTGATTACTGAATCATATGAAATGGTTCCTTATGACTATGATGTTGATTTATCTGATTATGATATTGATGAAAATGAAGCATATGATAAAGTACATCAAATAGCTAAAGATGGTGGTGTTAGGATTCTTAATGATAAAGATTTGAATGGGATATTAATTGATACTAATAATAATATAGTTATTGGTGGTCTTTGGGTTAGCAGTAACCCCGAAACATTTTCATTTGATATTGCGATAGATTCTGGGTATCATAATATGGGATTATCAAATCAGTTAATTAAAGCCGCTATTAATGTATTTAAAGAGCAAAAAGATGCTTACGATGATTTAAAAATGGAAGTTATTGTAATTAACCCTAAATTAGCTTCAATTTTAGCTAATAAGTATGGTTTTCACAAAATACCCGATATGGGTCAAAATGGAGTTTTAATGGGGTTGGAAGAGAATTTTGAGGAGCCATCTGATTGGACTAACACATCATGGGAAGATAATGGTATTAAGATAACAATAGAGGATGTTATAAATCATATTGGTAATGAAACACGAATAGAATTAGTTAGTTCCTTGGTAAGTAAATTATCCTCACGGTTAAATAGACTTGAATTAGATGATGATAGAGTAATGAATGCTGACTTGAAACACCCAATAATATTGGTTTTTAGAGATGGTGAATATGAATATATTTTGGATGGTAACCATAGGTTGGCGAAAGCCATAAAGGAGAAGGTGAAGACCATTAAGGTTAAGGTATTAAACTTGGATAGTCCGAATACACCAGAAAAGTTTAAAGAGTTACTATAAACAATAATAACACGTAAATTAAATATAAAACAATATATTATGAAAGATATAAATAAAAGACATATAAGAGGATTTTTAAGAGATTATATTAATAAGAAATATATACTTGAAAATATTGAGCTTCTGGAACCAAAGGATGCTACGTTAGAAGACTATGGGTATACATTACAAGATATAGTTGATATTATAGTATCAACACCATTAGAAATAGAAGATGATGATGGTTTTGATGTGTGTATTAATATGGAAAAAAAGGATTTCTGGGTTCATATTGATACAGAATTAGAAGATACAGATGGGGATTATTTACATTTACGTATTGATGGGAAATTAAGTTTAGGGGGAGAAGAAAAAATAAAAGGAATAACTAATCTTGAGATTGAGATTAAAAATTGGGACGAGGAAGTAATGATTGATTTAACTAATGATTTAAAAGATAATAAAGATATTATTGCACACATACTTAAGCATTTAAACACGTTAGTAGATGCAGCATGGTGATAGTTCAGAGAAAATCATGACAATCCTGGTTAATTTATTTCACTCATTGTGGACAATAAGTATAAGAGTAATAAGTTAAAAATGTTTAAAAATGTTTGCATGTGTTAATAGTTTTTGTTATTAACTACATGCCAATTTATAGACCAATTCATAAGTGATTGATTAACAGCGACTTATGAATAACGGATAAATGTAAATTGTTCCAAAATGGAAAAGTGTTTCAAAATGAACCTATTTTTCAAAATGAAACAATTTTCCCGTTTCGAGAATTATAAGCGGAATTCTTTCTTGTAGAGTATATCCTGGTGGTATTTTTCAGAATATAATATAATTTCCCCATTCATGTAATATCTTTTAAAATGTAATGAGTAGAGTGGTGAGGTTTCTTCCCAATAACCATATTGTTTATTGTCTTTATTGTGTTGATTTTTTTTCATATATAAAAGTCTTTAAATACTGTTTTATGTTTTAGTAGAATATCATTTATAAATCGATAGGATTCGAAATAACCGTTTGGTTCACCATAAACATAATTACCTTTCATGCATAGTTTACCTGTAACGTAATTTTGGATTAAAAAGCCATGTAATTCATTAGCTATATAGGTAGCTTCACGCCATAATATATAATTATTATAATAATCTAACCATTTACCAACCATATTACCATTATCAAATGAGCCAACACTTTTCAACTTACCATCGGAGTAATATTTTTCCCAGATACCATGTTTTTTACCATCCATATAATATCCTTTAAACATTATATTACCATTGGAGTAATATTCTTCCCATAAGCCATGCGGTTTGCCATCCTTATATTGTTGCTTTTTCATATATAAAATTCTTTTCTACGCAGTCTTGAATATGGCATTAGCCTTTCCCAATAACCAACTGGATTACCATCATTATAATAACCCTTATACCATATATCACCATCAGATGTGTATCGTTCCCAGTAGCCATGTGGTTCGTCATTGTCATTAGCTTCACCTTTAGCTAATAGATTACCTAACAAATCATATCGTTTAATAATCATTTGGTTCTAGCTTTATAAATCATAAAACCAATAAAGTGTGTTACTAAAACAATACAACCAAATAAATCATATATTGTGGCTGTAAAACCAAACAAATAGAATGATAATAGTATCCATAGAAAAAATATCATATAAAACTTTAGTCTACCATCTTCGGAATATATTTTATCCAACATTTTCATATTTTTATATTTTTTTTAATTAAAAAAAATATCCCCAACACAGATATGAAGGGGATATGTATGTAACCCTTAAGTTTGGGTATTAATCGTAAGCGTTTTGTAATTTACGTGTTACAGGGTTATATTCCTGTTGGACATACTTAATCACATTTGGTGATTCAGTTTTAATTGTACCATGCTCACCATGAGTTACAATACCTTCACCAGTTATAGTTAACTTTAGGATGCCATCACTAATTTCTTTTTTAACCACATTTTTAGCATGTAGTGTGTGTGTGTTAGTTGATGGTTCAAGGACTTCTTTTACAAAATTTTTCATGATTTTTTTGTTTTAAATTAAAATTATTATAGTTATAAATTTTTTTTATGACTGACAAGTTAGTAAGTCAAAGTATTGTTTTGACGTTAGTGGGATAATATCACCTTCTGGTTCAACATCCTTTTGCATTTCTACTAATAACACATCACCTTGGCGTTTTAATTCCTTAATATGAGGTATTAGGTTTTCATGTATTCTAAAGGTTGAGGCAACTGCTTCTAAGGGGCTATCCTTATATTCGTCTTCAATCCACAACCAATGTTCTTTGTTTGTTGTTGTGCACCAACATTTAAGAGCATATATCTCTTCTTCAAGACCAAGTTTTTCACCATTAACTTGATGCACCTCATAAATGTTGTCATATTCTTCATAACCAAGGAATTCACCATTAATATCAAACTTTTTGTGTTTAACTGGGTGTCCTTCTGTCTTAATTCTAGTGTGACCAAGTTCATTTATCATTTGAACAATATCAATTGACCCAAAGACCATATTTTGAAATTCTTGTTCTTCAATCTTAAAGGCTTCTGCATATGTAAATGGTTCAACCTCATCATAAATCTTTAACAAGTCATCCATCTGGTCATAACAAATAAAATCATCTGGATTTGCGTGGTCATAATTATCTAATTCACCATCCTTAAGCATTTGTTGCATTCTTGAATGAACATTTTTCATTTTATTTATGAAACGATGTTCAAATCTATCTCTATTGGTGAAAATACCTTTTAAGTATCTAACAACATCAGTATTTGAGATAATTTCATAAAAACAATTGTTAGTTATGGACCAACCTAAAGAATCAATACCAAATTTGGTATAATAAATTTTTACTTCTTCTTCTATTTTTTTCATTTTAAATTATTTAATTAACTAATAAAACAAATATACGTTTATTTTTTTAAAAAACAAAATATTTAAGATTTATTTTTTATCTGTATCAATTTTTATTTTAACAAAAAATGCTTTATTTGTATCTAAGTCTTTAATTGACATATAATAAACCCCATTTGTTAAGTTGTTTAAATTAATATTTAATTTATCTTTTACACCAAAAAAGTTTTTATTAAAGGCAGTTTTTGATAATATATCCAATAATCTAACATTGACATTGGTTACCCTTAATTCACTCATATTTATGGTTAATTTATCGTTTACTGGTTGTGGGTATACAAGTATGTTGTTAGTTTTATTTAGATTAATAACGGTCATATTTGAATATGTTATATTGTTAGATGAATAGGCTTTAATTCTATAATAGTTAACATGGTTTAATGGTTCACTGTCAATATATTCATACTGATTTGTTGTATTTTGTTGTATGGTATTAACATAATAAAAATTAACCCCATCAAGACTTCTTTCTATGTTAAAATAATCAACATTATTAGATTGATATGACCAGTCTAATTTAACATCTTCATCATTACCAATTAGATTGGTTTTTAATATTAAATCATTTGAAAGGAGTATATCACAACCACCACTTAAGTTATTAAGTGTATATGAATAATCACATTCATCTCCAGCAAACCCATCAACAACCAAATATATACAATCTCCAGCTGCCACAGCAAATGGTACTGATGTCCAAGAAGAGCCTGGTATTGCTGGTGATGGTGCATGTTCAATAACTGTTAAGTTTGTTGGTGTGCCAACGAATATGGTCATTTGTAGACCAAATCCAGACACACAATTAGCTATATTATTAAAATCTATACTCCATATACCAGCATTTGTTGTACAAAATGAAAACCAAGAATCATTATTCACAACATATGGAACATCATCACCAATGGTGATACAACTTAGACATGTGGTTGTCGCATTATTATCAAGATTTTCATTTCCTGGAAGGCCATTTGTTGGGGAATACCCAATATTAGTACCATTAATCACTACACCACATTGGTCTATAAGTGTTGGGTTACCTGGAACATTATTTGGTGGGACTGGTTGAACACTGAGACAATAATCAATTGTTCTATCAAATGAACCACCACAATCCTCATTCATTACTTGAACTAAGTAATCTGAATTTTGTGTGAGACCATTTATTTGGAAATGAAATGCTGGGTCAAATAAATCCAGAAAAAACTCACAATATATTGAACTCATGAACGTAGGTAAACATCCACCACCACTTGCAAATGGTCCATATACTGCAATATGGTATCCACAATTTGTACCAAAACCATTTCTAGTTATAGAAAGATTTAAATCTGTTAAGCTACCACTATTAAATCTATACCAAGAGCTTCTTGGGGTCACCCCACCACCATTACTAATAAAATTACAAGGAAAGAAAAAATCTTCGAATAATTCAATACTATTAGTTGCGGTTGTACCATTTGTACATGGCGCACCAACACTAAGATTAGTTGCGTTAGCACAGTCATCATTTATTGTTGTTCTATAATGACTTTGTTGTTGAACCATATTTCTGAGTAAGTTCCATTCAATTTCATGTGTTGAGTCTGGAACTGTTTGTGATAATGTGATGATAGAATTAATCATCATAAAAATTAATAGTAATTGTTTTTTCATGGTAGTTTTTTTGGTATTTTTTTATTGATATGAGTTTTTTGTGTAATTTTTTAATATTCTAACACATTCATAGTATTTCACCCACATCTTATTTCTTATAAAGTTATTTATATAATAAATTGTATCCGCATCATTTAACCCATAAAAAAGGTTTATATTATTTGAAGATAGTGTTAATAAATTATACAATTCTGTTGATAATGGTCTTGACCCAATTGTTAAATAATATAAATTATTGCACATATTAACAAATGATGTGTAATTAGTTTTATTAATATTGTTATATAGATTTTCACATATTGTGTAGTATATTAATTTATCGTAATTTTCCTTCATTTTATATATTTATCATTATGCTTAAAAAAACAACAACAAACTTCGACACTATCATGATTAATTTAATGTTTAATTTTTTAGATATGTGTTACCCAGTTAAAAGAATTAAATTAAAAAAAAGATTTAAACGGGGTGTTGATATAGACGGTGGAATATATTTTTTACCATCTGATAATTATGTTATATTTTCTAGGGTTTTTGATGCCCTTAAGATTATGTATGATACAAGTGATGATGAATTAAAATATGTCATATCTAAATACTATAGTATTTGATTATCATGGAAAATCAACTCCTACCATTTTTTCTAAAAACTCAAAAGGGACTTCATAGTAATCAATATCTTCATCACTTTTTTCATTAGGTATTATATACGAAATTCTATGCAAAAGTCCAGATTCAAACACATATATTAACTTAAAGAATTGTTCTGGTATTGACACATCACCTATTTTTTTTAAATCATAACTTAATATACCTCCAGTATAAACATGAATACTATCACAAGTATTTACAAGTCTCTTAACGTGGTTTTCCAGCTTTTTCCAAACCCCCCTATTAAACGATGGTGCTTGTGGTGATATATTAACCATATTGAATGTTTCATCAAGCTTATCTTGATTACATGGTTCTGACATTGCTGGTTTTAAATGGCCTCTATCATACCCAGAATTTTTATAGTCTACCAAATAAGAAGAAGTTGTTAAAAAATCATAATCAGTTGAAAAGTTATTTTTTCTTACAGCCCTTATGTCACAATTAAATGAATCTTTATTAAGGGTATAAAACACCCAATTAGCTTGTTCGTGTGATTCGTTATACGACACTATATACCCGTTATAATGTAGTATTTGGTCATTCCTATCAACCTTTCTTGGTAGGGTCTGCCCACTACTTAAAAAGGGGTAAAAAAGCATTAATATGGTTAGGGGGTATTTAAAAAGGTAAGTCATTTTTTTTGTCACTATTAAACGCATTACTATATTTTTCTTTTTCGTCACTGGTTGCTATTAATCTAAATTCTCTTGATTGTATGTTTGTCATATATTTTTCAACTCCATCATCATCTTTATAGATATTTGTATCTATATTACCTTCTATAAATACTAAGTCATCGAATTTTATGAGGTCTTGCGCTATTTTCGCATTAACCCCCCAAATTACAATATTATGAAATTGCTCATATTCCTTTGTTTCACCATTTTGTTTTGTGAAAATTTTATTAGTTTTTAATCTAAATCTACATGATGTTCGTGTAGGAATGTCATTATCTAAATATTTTGGGTTACTTGCCACCCATCCCATAAGCGTTGCTTTGTTTAACATTATTTTCGTTTTTTTTCTGCTTCAGTAATTAATTTCTTAGGTATTTCAAAATTTTCTTTTAAATATGTTAAGTCTAGGTGCCATTTGTATTTTGACCTATCCATCCATTTATCCATAACTTTTTTAAGATGAGTGACACAATCCCTATGGTTCCAGTCATTAACTTTTTCCATATGTTTAAATGCTTCTGGTTGTTTGCCTATGGCACTGGTTCTACCAAAGTGTTTAACTTGGTGGCATTTTGGACAAAGTGATATAAGGCCATCAAGACGTTGTATTTTAAAGACATCATCATAATGCCATATTTCGTGACATTCAACATTATGTCTATAGCCCTGGTTCTTACCAGTATCACCACATATTTCACATACATTATTTGCTTTTTCGTAAGAATCTTTTCTAAGCAAATCCCAATACTTATTAGGTAGTAGTGTGCGCACATTACTATAAAAACATGTTTTAGGTATTAGTTCTACTGTTAATTTTGCCATAAGTTCAGCCCTTCTTATAATATATAATTGGTTGTTGAGTGGATAAATCCTTTAATTTAGGGCCGCTGAACCGACCCAAAAATTTATCAATACACAAATATAACAAATTTTACCTAAAACCCAAATATTTATATAAAAAGATTTTAAAATAAATATTATGAAGGGTTTTATAAGGCGTAGATTAAAATTATTATTAGAAAATAAAAAAACTACAGATACTGGAGTTAGTAAACCAGATTATGGTGGAGGTGGTGATAGGGTATATTATTTTAATTATGGAACACTTGAAACCTTTAGGGCTTACCTAAGAGTTTTGGTGTCAGAAGTATTTTCTAAATTAACAGATAAGGAAAAAAGTCAACTATTTGGTGTGGACACTAATATAGAATATGGTAATTTTGAATTTAAAATAAGGATTACAGAACAACAAAAACAAAGGCTGATAGAGAATAAAGAATTTGTAAAGTACCCTACTGGCTCAAAGTTATATCATGGAACTAGACATGATGTTGATAAATTCTCAACTGAGAAAATAGGCACAGGTGAAGGTGCTCAAGTCTATGGCTGGGGTTTGTATTTTACCGAATCAATGGACATAGGACATCACTATGCCTTTGAATTATCCGACATGTTGAAGATATTGGTTGATGGTGAAGAGATTAAAAACGAAAATCTTAAAAAGATAATTGGCATTGTGTTCAAACAAGTGAAAGATTTTTATTTTTTAGAAAATAAAGATGTATTCATTAAGAAATTAAATTCGATTAAAAGAAACTTTGTTGGCATTGGTACAATATCCAATCAAATAGACGAACTTAAGGAAGTTATTTTTAATGCAAATACTATTAAAGTCATTCCACCAGAAGAAGCATATATTTACGAAATTGAAACTATTAAAGATTTAAAATTAATTGATTATGATAATATAATAGCAGACGATGTATTAATTTTGTTAAACAACCAATTTAATTTAGATTTAAAGAAAGACATATTTGAAAATGTTTATAGGATATTAGTTAGAGAAAATAATATATCAGATAAATTATTAACTGACATGTTTTTATCATTAGGATATAATGGCATTATTTTTCAAGCTGGTCGGTTAACTTTTGAGAGAAAAAGTAATAGTAAAAATGTTGTGATATTCAGTGATGATAGTATTAGAATCACTGGCAAACAATCAATATTTTATTGAATAATAACACTTAAAGCGTTTGATATTGATGATAAAAGGTTATGATGGGATTACAGATTTAGATTGGAGAATCTTTTCTAAGCAAATCCCAATACTTATTAGGTAGTAGTGTGCGCACATTACTATAAAAACATGTTTTAGGTATTAGTTCTACTGTTAATTTTGTCATATATACTTTTTAATCTTCCCAAATATGTGATGTTATCCTTATTTTAAAAAAATCACGATAATCAAATCTATTTATTAAATAACCCTTAGTATTACTATTTACATCACCAGATTCTTCTGTTTTAATAAAATCATTATCATTTATTAGTTTTTTTAATTTATCAACACTTATATACCAAATTTCTTTATAATATGGGTAATACGTAACAAAATAATTTGAAATAGTTGTAAGTAACCCAGATGGTTTTCCTCTACATTCAACCTCAATAAACATATTACCATTGTCTCTGGGTGGTATTGTTATAACCCCAAAGGGTGCTTCTATTTTTTTAGATGGGATACACCACACATCAGTTTTAACCTCAAAATATAAAAGTTTACCATTTTTATTCATCATTTTAATATCATATCTGTTATTTTTATTATCATTAATAAATTTAAACCCACATGATAATAAATCTTCAACTACGATACGTTCACCTAATTCCCCAACCGTTTTATCTTTTCTAAATGAATAATACATATTGTTTTATATATAATATAGTTCAGTTTACTTCACTACTATTCCTTAAATATCTTGTTCAGCCCTTCTTATATATTAGTATATAATTGGTTATTGAGTGGATAAATCCCTCAACCTAGGGCCACTGAACCGACCCAAAATTTTATCAATATACAAATATAACAAATTTTACCTAAAACCCAAATATTTATATAAAAAGATTTTAAAATAAATATTATGAAGGATTTTATAAGGGATAGATTACGATTATTGTTGGAACATAAAAAAACCACACATACTGGTGGCAATAAAAGAACACCTGGTGGTAAAGGTGATAATGTTTATTATCTACAACATGGGACTAAAGGTGATTTTAAAACACATTATAATGAATATAAAACTGAGGTATTTAATGAATTAGAAAATGATAATTTATACTTACAAAGATTATTCTATAATACTGACCCAGACATAAAATATGGGACATTTAGTTTTAGAGTTAGTGTTAACTCAAAGGGTGGGCCTAAAATACAAGGCGTTGAATCACCTGTTAAAAGACAAAGTTCTGGTTGTTTTAAGACTAAGAATATGTTAATGTGTAATGTTTCTGCACCACTTAGGTTCAAAGAAAATTTATTAGGTAAAATAATTAAACTTAAACTTAACAGTGGTAAATCTTTAGTCTTTCAAATAGTTGCTAGATTTGGTGATGATAAAATATTCTTCACAATTTGTAATAATGAAAATATTTTATCCATATTTTCTAAAAATAATATATTTGTAACTGACTTGGCTTCACTTATGGGTTCAAATGAAATTAAAACTAAATATACACATATAAAAAATGTATCTGATTTCAAAAATTACTCCAAAAAAATTGATGAGTGGAAACCATATACATTTAAACTAAGTAAAGGTGCCACCATTCATGGTGATGATGGTACATATACATGCAATTTAACGGATGTCATAAAAGAATTTGAAGGGTTACCTATACCATTTATACCAATTAGAAACTACCTAAATAATAAAAATTGGTCACCATCACCACATTACTATGCATATTTAAATTTGTTGTACAGTGAATATAAAAATATAGAAGATTTTATTGATGGTAGCGTTGGATATTTGGATGATAAGGCTAAGGATATTTCAAAAGAAAAAACACCAGAAAAACATAAATATAAACATGATAAATTAAAAGATGAAATAAAAAACAAAGAAAAGAGGATGGGAACAGTGATGAAAATGGATGTTGACGAAAAAGAAATAAGGGCAAAGATTGATGCTATTAAGGATGAAAAAATTGAAGCGGTTAAAAGTAAAGATAGAGAAAGGGCACGACAATTGGGTAAAATACAAAAACAGCTTGAAAAAAAATTAAAAGACTTATGAAGAGTTATATAAAGAAATTACTTAATGAGAGTATGAGCAATAGGGTGTTAATGGAAAAATTCATAGACTTTGTTGTTGATTATCTATCACTCAGTAAGAATTTTAAGGTTAGATTAACAACAGATAAGATTGATATCATAACAACCGCATACTATGAGATTGATAATAATATTGTATGTGTTTATATAAAAGATAGGGCAATTGTTGATATAATGCGTTCTGTTGCCCATGAATTAGTTCACCACTCTCAAAATGAAAATGGTGAACTTGTTGGTGACCCAAGTGAAGGGGCAGATGGGTCTGATTTGGAGAATCATGCCAACGCAAAAGCTGGTGAAATTATAAGAATATTCGGTAAACAGAACCCAGAAATTTATGGCTAAAAGGGTAGCTGTTGAAAACGACAATCAACCTTAACTGGGTCTTCACTTGCCTTAATCACATTAAAAGAATTAATCTTATTTTGTATGAAGGTTTTCAGATATTCTGGTGGTTCACAATTTGAATACCCTTTACATTGTTGAAGCATTAAACCTTCAGATGATTGCCAATGCTCCCTAATTTCCAGTGTAAAGTCATTAAAGGTATAAATGGCACATCTACCATGTTCAACAGAATTAACATATGTAGCGACACAATGAGCCTGTTTTTTGCCTTCCAGGTACAACCCCTTAGTTGTCTTAATCATGTTGAAGTTTGAATATTCTTCAAATTCCTTAAAAACAGCTTTTATCTTTAACTCTCTATCGGATTCATGGTAAATAATTTCTGAAATATCCTTAGACATATTATCATGCTCTTCCTTAAGCCTTCTTAAAGACCATGAGCAATTTATTTTTTTATTAAGAATCTTTGCCATGTGCACTGAATCTAAAAATAACCCACTATGTTTATTCTCTAACCAATCTGGTTTTAATGATTCAACATTTTTCAAGTGCTTCATCATTTTTTTAAAATTATATCTACTATTTTTCTTACTAGCTGAATTATGGATTATTTTGGCAACTGGATATGTTGTACCATATTCATGTTTCAAAGCTTTTTTTAATGAATATAGTTTTTTCTTAACTATGGTATTAAATGAGACATTAGTTAATACATTGTGCTCACACATGAACCTAACCCATGTGAATCTTTCCTTCAATATATCGAAGACTTTATTATGTGCCATTAACAGACTAATTTGAAACAATGTTAATGATTTAACACCACGCTTATAGTTATTCATATTATTAACACACCAAAATTTACCCTCCTTGTATATCACAGAAAAAAGTCTTTTTTCGTGTGAATATATTTTATTTGTGACACTTATACCATATGTTTTTTTAAACATTACAATAGAAAAATCACCATTTTTTTTATTGAATAACCAAAGGTTTTGATGTGAATAATTAGAGGGGTCATTCATATAAATAACTCTGGCATGGAACCTGTTTTTTTTATACGCCTCAAATAAATAATTAATTTTTTCTGACTTATTTTCAAGTAATAATAAAGATGAATCTTTAAAATATTCATCTTTTTCAACTTTATATTTCTTCATGATTAAAATTTTAAATGGTTTTTAAAATTGTAAATAATATAATTAACCCAATGATAATTAACACAAAATCACCACTATCTAAATTATTAATAAATTCTTTTAGTTTGCCCATATCACCAGAATAATTTAATTAGGATAACGGCAACTATTGTTTTTAAAAAAATATCATCTGAAAACTCTGGATTCACAATTGAATAGACACCACCAATAATTATTGCAATTAAAGATGCTAGGTCTGCGGAACTTAATTCTTTTAATTTCATAATTCTTTTTTTTATGATTAGTTAATTATATAATTGGTTGTTGAACCAACCTTGAAAATTTATCAATAAACAAATATAGTAAATTATTGTGGTAATAAAAAATTTTTTATCAATAAATTGGATTTATTTTTATTTCACCTAATAAATATTGGGTTTTTTTATTATTTAAGAAATATTCTATCACGTTTATCATAAAATTGATATCATATGGTGGCATAAACAAAAAATCACACAATTTAAGTATTTTATTAACAATATTTTCTTCACTTATGTGGTCATTTATAATATACTCATAAATATAGGGGTGGTTATCTGGTAAGGATATATCTAAAAAATTATATACAATTTCAAAATCCCTCATTTATTTTTAAAAAATTATGTTTATATTTGTTATTATTGGTATATTACTTTAATAATAAATAACAATTAAAAAAAAATATTAGAAATGTATTTAAATTTAACAGACAAAACAGTAAATGAGGCATTAAACAACTCTGGGGTAACAATATTATGTTTTAAAACCGAATGGTGTGGACCATGTAAGATATATGGGCCACTATTAAAAGAATTTTCAGATGAAAATCCAAATGTAACCATAGGAGTAATAAATGTTGATGCAAATCCAGTGATATCATCAAGACATGGGATACGAAGTATACCTACCACGGTTATATTTCAAAACGGACAATTAATAACTAAGGTGCCTGGAGTAATACCAAAGAAAAAATTAAAGGAATTTGTTGATAATTTAGGGTAATTCAACATATTTATTATTATGAAGCGTAAATTAATAATATCAGAAAGTCAGTATAAAAGACTCAACAAGTTTTTATTTGAAAACACTAGATATGCGACAATGGTAAATACCATTACAGATGATTTAAATAGGAATTACAATAAGGTAATTGAAACCTATAGGGAAAATAGTGAATATAAACAAAGAAAGAGTTTTGAGATAATAGTTGATGGTCAAATAATCTCACCTAAAAACTTATTAGAGTATTTAAGAAAAAAATATGAGGTTGGTGAGGGGTTTTTGAAACAATTGCTGGAAGACTGGTGTAATAATAAAATAAAAGATGGTTTTCTATCTAAGAGTATTGGTTTAATGGAATAGTGGATATAAAACAAAAAATAAAAGATGAGTTGAGAGAAAGATATGGTGAATTTGAGACCTATTTAGAACATGAATATGAAAAGCATATTACTGATAACCTATATCATGGTACTGATGAAAATAGAAAAGAATGGGTAACTTATAACCAAGTTATCTTAGAACTTAAACACACATTGAAGGATATGTTAAGGGTTAAGGAATTACAATATAAGTTAACTGAAGACTTAACACCAAATATCGTCTGCATTGAAATTTTAGAAGCTATTAAAAATAAAACACCAGAATTGGATAGATTATATAATAAAATTAATTCTTTTTAAATTTATATAAATGGAATATTTTGATTTTACTATTAAAGATGGTGTCGGTAAGTACACCAGCTTAGATAAGGAATACAATACCTTTCTAAGAAGAACTATGGCAAATCTTGATGAAGATAAGTTAGATAGATGGGAAGTTTATAACGTTATCGTAGATGAACTGATTAACATTGGTTATAATAATACCTTTAAAGAGATTAAATATAGACTTACTGATGGTGAAGATGTTAATCACATAATATTAGATGTTATGACCAATGAAATCACAAATTCATCTAGTTTACTATGGTTTATGAAAAAAAGAATTAAGGGGTACATTGATAAGGATTTTTATGGGCAGTTTTATTAATTTTTAGTATATTTGCGTATTATATAAATTATAGGTTTTCAGATTATGGGTAAAAATAAAGCAATAGATAGGTTAGCATTTTTATCAAAAAAATTTAACATTTTTAATCTTAAGAATGATTATACGGAAACGGACTTAAATGAAATCACCTCACATAATAATTTTAACACCATAAATGGTCATAATGATAATGTATTAGCATTAAGATGTGCCTCTGAAATAAAAAAAATAAAACCAAATGGTTCTGAAGTTATCAAAACTAAATTAGATATTTATATATCTGATGATGTATTTAATATGATAATTAAATCAGACCCAACCCTCAATAAGATATACACACAATGGATACTTAACCTATTCTTAAGGTTATTAAAAAATGAAGAAACCATAAATGAAGCGATTAGATTGGTTGAAGAAGACTTGCCATTGGCTGAGGTTTATTTAAAGTTATTTGAAAATAATAAGAGGAAACAAAAATTTAAAAGACTTTGTTCTAGTAGCTATATCCTAAAGGATATTAAAGACCCAACAAATATAAACCAATATAAGTCTCTTTCTCAACTATACGATGCCATTGACCCTTTCATTGAAAGAGACCCTTCTGAAATGGAAACCCTAATACAAAAATTTGTAGATAGTGGTCAAGCTGAGATATCAGTTAGATGTAGGAAGTTTACGGTTTATATCCCTAAAACCAGAGATGCTAACTGCATATTTAATAAATTTGTTAATTGGTGTACAGCCACCCCTGGTAATGGTATGTTTTCTCACTACACGAATCATAAGTCACCAAATAGCCCCAAATCAGTTATATATATCGTAATAAATAATAAATTCTTTAATGGTGAGTTAGAAGATAATTATCTTTATCAAATACACTTTGAAAGTAATCAGATTAAGAATAGAAAACAAAATAAACATGCCGATTTTTTTAATGATGTGATAAATGAAAGTGAAATAATTTCTAACTATTTTTATGATGTATTAACCCCCATGGCTACACAGGTTGGTACCAATAAAAATAATACTTATTTAGACTATTTGATAAAATTTGGATGGACCCAAGCCTTATTTGATATAATTGAAGAATTTACCCCAATCATACGAATACTAAATAGAGATGTGCCTAAACTAGCTGACCTATCTAGATTCACTAAATTAAATACATTGGCAATTGCAAATGCCAAGTTATCCAAACTACACAAATCATTAAAAACCCTAATTAATTTAAAAGAATTAATAATCCCCAATAATAAATTAACATCATTACCTAAAGAGATTGGAACATTACAAAATCTTATATTCCTTAATATCTTAGGTAATAAAATAACAGAAATACCCGATGAGATTAAATTTCTTGATAAAACAAATGGAGGTAATTTATATAGGTTGGCTGTAAACCCAAAAGATATTGGTAAAGACAACTATAATAAATTGCGGAAGTTATTACCATCGGTTGAAATGTAAACACTAAAAAAATATGATGACTAATAATTCAAAATGGTATAGAGTAAATAAGGGGTTTATCAATACACCATTATTTGGTTATTTAGAAAATCTTTTTAAATGTGAACATGAAAATGGTTATAAGTTAAAAGTTGCCATCGGTACGGACTCTCAAAAAAACTCAAATGGTTATAGATTTGCCACAGTTATTGTTATTATTAGAGAAGAACATCTAGGTGGTGGGGTTGTTATGGGTCGTGGGGGTATGATTGTCGCAAAAACATATTATAGTGATAAATATAAACAAACAAGAGGTGGGGTTAAAGAACGAATGCTGTTTGAAGTCACCAACTCAGTAGAGGTGGCTTATGAAATTTCACCACTTTTAGACACTTATGATATCCCATTGGAGGTTCACGCAGATATTAATCCAGATGTTAAATGGGAGTCAAGCAAAGCCCTTTCAGAGGCCGTAGGTTACATACTTGGTATGGGTTATGAATTTAGGGTTAAACCAAATGCGTGGGCAAGTTCAAGTGTTGCTGATAATATTTGTTAAATGATATATATAAAAAAATATTATGTGATATTGTCTTTTTATATTTTTTCACATATTTATTTATATAAAATTTTATAAAATATTTCTAGAAATTATGTCAAAAAGAAAAACTGTTAGAGTTACTGAAAGTGAATTAGTTGATTTAATCGACAAAATTGTTAATGAGACTGTTGGCGAAAAGAAAAAAAGGTGGATTGCTGAACAAAAGAAAGCGAAAAAATCTTTGCTTGAAACAAGACTTGCTAAAGTCGAATCTAAACTTAGGCGTTTAAAATAGTTTAATTTAGGGATTTAAAATAACCAAATCAACATAAAATATGTGAATATGGTTATTTTTTTGTCCCTATTTTTATTTACCCTACACCATCATAAGTGAATATTTATAAATCTATGGAAAAATCTTTTCTCATGGACTTTTTACTTATACACATACCACAATAAGATAAAAACCATATAAAATCTACAAAATAATAATTTCACCTATTTTTTTATCATAAGAGATTTTAATCAATTGCCCTTCATTAACCTTACCATTTAATATGGCATCAGCAATTGGGTCTTCAATATAACGTTGTATCGCTCTATTTAGTGGTCTTGCACCATAGGCTTCATCATAACCTTCTTTAGCTACATAGTCGATAGCACTTTTATTAACCTTTATCTTATAATTAACCTCAAGTAATCTAGCCTTTAATTTACCCAATTCATGTTTAATTATTAAATTTATATCATTTTGTTTGAGGCTATTGAAGATTATTGTATCATCAATTCTATTTAAAAATTCTGGGTTAAATTTTTTCTTAAGTGCTTTTTCAATGATAGACCTTGATTTTTCCTGTTCATTAACAATTGTGGCACTTGTTTTAAACCCAAGATTATTACCAAACTCATTAACTTGTTTAATACCAACATTTGATGTAAGTATGATGAGTGTATTTTTAAAGTTTATTTTTCTACCAGACCCATCGGTTAATTGACCTTCATCAAGGACTTGTAATAATATATTAAACACATCATTATGTGCTTTTTCAATCTCATCAAACAATATGACAGAATATGGTTTTCTTCTGACCTTCTCAGTTAATTGCCCACCTTCACCATAACCAACATAACCTGGTGGTGGTCCAATAAGCCTAGATACTGAATGTTTTTCCATATATTCAGACATATCCATTCTTATTAACGAATCAATATCCCCAAACATATGTTCAGCCAACAATTTAGAGAGATATGTTTTTCCTACTCCTGTTGGGCCTAGGAAGATAAAAGAAATTGGTTTATCTTTATCCTTTATACCTAATCTACTTCTTTTTATAGCATTAACAACCTTAACAACAGCTTCATCTTGACCTATAACCCTACCCATGAGTTCTTTATCCATTGTGAGTAGTTTTTCATTTTCTTTTGATGATATTTTACTTAGAGGTATCCCAGTCATGGTTGAAATAACTTCACATATGTGTGTTTTATCAACAATTGACCTTTCTTTATCCAAAGACTCTAACCACTCTTGTTTGGCAGTTAAAAGCATTTCATTTATTTTTTTCTCTTCATCCCTTAACCTTGCCGCTTCTTCATATTTTTGTTTTTTTACTACATGTAATTTTTCTTCGTTGATGTTTTCTTTTTTTTCTTCAAGTATCTTAATGTTTTGTGGTGGTTCTTGATTTACATTTCTGGCGGCACCAGCTTCATCTAATATATCAATTGCTTTATCTGGCATTGCTCTGTGAGACACATATCTATGTGACATCTTAACACATTCATCAATAGCCTCATCAGTATAAGTAACCTTATGGTAATTTTCATAAGAAGACTTTATATTATTTAATATAATCTTAGTTTCTTCAAGTGTTGGTTCCTCTATGAGTACTTGTTGAAATCTTCTGGTTAATGCACCATCCTTTTCAATATTTTCTCTGAACTCATCAAGTGTTGTTGCACCAATAACTTGTATTTGACCTCTAGCCAACGCTGGTTTAAATATATTTGCCGCATCCATACCACCAGAGGTATTTCCAGCCCCAACAATTGTGTGCAATTCATCAATAAATAAAATAACATCTGGATTATCTTTTAATTCATCCAGTATGGCTTTCATCCTTTCCTCAAATTGACCTCTGTATTTTGTACCAGCGACAATAGATGGTAAATCAAGTGAATATATCTTTTTATCCAATATGATTCTTGGTGCCTTACCTTCATTAACCATAATGGCTAAACCTTCAACTATGGCAGTTTTACCAACTCCAGGAGCACCAATTAATACTGGATTATTCTTCTTTTTTCTAGATAGAATTTGTGACACTCTTTTAATTTCTTTTTCTCTACCAATCACAGCATCTAACTTACCTTCTTTGGCTAATTGTGAAATATCAATACAAAAATTATCTAATACTGGGGTTTTACTTGTTTTACTTGTCTTTTTTCTACTACCCCTTTCACTTCCAGAATCAGTTGGCCCATCTTTAAATTCTTCAGTTGAATTTTTAAAATCATCAGTTTTTTTAAGCATATCTTCAATTTTTTTTAATTCATAATCAAGGTCACTTTCCCTCTCTTCGTTATAATCCAATACCCATTCAAAAAAATTATTATAGGTTATTTCGTGCCTTTTAAGTATTTTTAATAATTCAATTTTTTTTAAACTAAGCATACTTAAAACAATATGTGATGTATCAATAAACTCATCATTTAATTTTTGTGCCTCATAGTCTAAATTATCCAAAACTTTTTTACTGGTATCACTAAACGGTAGCTTAAACTTCTCTTTACCATTTAAACCATAAAACCCAGTTATTTGTGTTAGTAACAAATATTTACTTATGTTATCATATAGTTCAGTTAGGTCAATACCTATCTCTTTCATTATATCAGTGGATTTATTTTCATCATCATTTATTATTGCTAATAATATATGTTCTGGTTTTATAAATTTATCACCATAATTCTTTGCTTCTTTATTGGCTTCATTCATTATTGACTTAACCTTCGGTAGTATTTCTCTCATATCTTAAATTTTATATCACAAATATAATAAACATTTCATATAAAATCAAGGTTGATTATTAAAAAATAATACTTATATTTGTAATATAAAATACTAACCAATGTCTCTTAAATTTAAAAAAATAATATTGCTTCTTAAAATTGGTACCGATGTAACTAGGGTAGAATACATAAACTCAAGTATGTTAATAACTAACAATCATATTATTATACTTGAAGACCATGATACAGAATCTATAGGTAACATATATAAAATTAATGAAATTAAGTCTTATAAAACGTATAACAAATAATTAAAAATTAAAAATTATGATTTTAGAAAAAATTGAAAAAAATGGGTTAATTGAAGTTCTTTACGAATCTTCCAATATTGTCGCATCTAAATATAATAAATCTGATAAGAGCTTAAGTATTATATTTAAACATGGTGGTAATTATATTTATTCAAACGTACCAGAAACAGATTATTTTAGATTTGAGACAGCGGAAAGCCAAGGTAAGGTTTTAAATTCAAATATAAAGAAATATGCATTTATAAAAGAAGAGAATGTTGATGTTTCAGAAGTTATTGATAGAATAAAAAACATAAAACAAGAAGAGGTTATAATATTTGAAAGGGGTTTGATTGACTGTATGAAAAAAGTCACAAAACATTATGATGATATTGGTAGATTGGTTGGTTTGGATAAATTAAATAAAATGCTTTTAAAATATGAATCAATCAAATAAGAATACAATGAGATAATTTAAAACCCCAAACCAGGGGTTTTTTTATTTTTATAACATATTTATAAATGTTGGGGTTGTGGGTTTATCCACTTAATAACCATTTAATATGTTTTTGCATAAAATGGGGTCACCAATTAAATAATTTAATCATGCCATTACATCAAGGAATATATACAATAATACATGCGGCAGCAGATGCTGATACTGTTAATTATAAATACTATCAAGTTTATGCTGGTGTAACCGCAAGCCCAATGATTAATGGTGTCACAGTTACTATGGCTGCGGCATCAACATTAGATATATCAGTTAGTTCAATATCTAATACCGCTAATGTTTGGGTCTTGGGTGAACCAATAAATACACGAGATGGGTCACCAACACTAAGTAATTACCCAGCACCATAAAAAATAATAAAGAATAATATTTGTTAATAAATTAAAAAATGAGTAAGAGAAATATAGTAAAACCAACTGGATTAAAAGGAACTGAAAAGTTAAGTAGAATGAAGCAATTAATGGGTGTTACACCAATTAATGAAAGTATTAATCGTTCAGTAATAGAATTAACTAAGAATGGGCCAGATGGTAATATTTACGCCATTGTTAGAGAGAATCAAGAATACTACATAAAGTCATGTAAGAATAAGAAAAATGTAATTTCTGAAGATTTTAAATATATTGGTGGTTTACAAAATAAAAAGAGTAAATCATATCCTTCATATGCTAAGGCCATAAAACACTTAAATCTAAAGTTTATTAGTCTTAATGAGGCGCATTCAAAATCTGGAAACATAAATACATTCAAGAATGATAATATACTTGATGAACATCACGCAATTGCTACCGATAAAGCCTTTAGTGAAACAAAACCAATGGATAAAAATATATCCAAAGAATATATTGTAAACAAAAAGGGCTCAAAATTGTCTTATGATAATAAAAAGGGTAAAGAGAAGGATGGTTTTGGTGATAATGTGGCTGATAAGGATGCGATTGATGAATTGGAAGATGTTAAGTTGAATGAGACTGAACGTTTAATTGATAAATTTTTGGTTGAAAACACAACTAAAGAAACACTAACTGTTGGTAAATTAAACAACTATATAACGGAAATGATTGATGATGATGAGTATGACCCAATTTCATACGCCAAACAAAGTGGAGAAAGGGAACAAATAGAAAACTTACATAATAATGAAGAACTTATTGCTGCCGCAATAGAAGAAGTAGGTGGTAAAGATATTTGGGATACATTGTCTAGTGAAGAAAAAGAGATTGTTTTTTTTGATGTACAGCATTCTGGAATTGATGAACCACCATTTGATGATGATGAAGAAATAGAAGCAGATTGGATGCAAAACTACCAAAAAGATGAATTTGAGGGGATGGGACCTCTTGATGAGTCAATTGTTGAACGTTTATCTGGAATATTAAAAAAAAAAAGATTAACTGAATATACAAAACCACAATCCACAGGTTTATTTGAAGATGAGGAAGATGGTTATAATGATTTAGATGAAGAAACATCCTATAAGATAAAACTGGATGCACCAAGCAGTGAACCAGATTTTGATACATCTGATGAAGAAGAAGATTTTTCATTGGATTCTCTTGAGGATTCTGATGAAGGTTCTGATAATGATAAACCATTTGATGATGACGAACCATTTGACCCAGGTGTTGAGGCTGATGAAGAAGAAGACCCAGAAAAATTCATTCAACAATTAGCTGGCAAAATAGGCACCTCCCTTAGAACATATACAAAAGATAATGGCGAACCAGATTTCGACCTTGAAAAGTATGTCATTAACTCAGTTATTTCCGCAACACATACCGCTGAAATGGATAAATCAGACCAAAAAGATATTATTGAAAAAATTAAAACATCTGGAGATGAGGATGAAGAGGAAGATTTGGGTGATGATGAATTTGATGACGATTTAGGTGGTGATGATGAAGACTTGGGTGGTGACACTGAAGATTTGGGCGATGATGAGGATGGTGACACTGAAGAAAATTTGGAGGAACAAGTATTTTTTGAGAATGAGTTGGAAGTTGAAAGGTCTGGCGCATTAGACACATTAATTTCAGAAACTGGTTTAGATTATGATGCCGTTAAAGATATTTTACTTCGTGTAGATGACAAAGATATGTTTATTGAGTATGTTTTAATGCAAGCGGAACATCAAGGACTCGAATGGAATTACAGATGGGATGTACATGTTTCTGATTTATTTGACAAACATCATAATGTTTACGAATCATTTCAAGCGAAAAATTTGGAGGAAATGTTTAAGATGGCCAATGTTTATGAATCATTTCAAAGCAAAAATTTGGATAAGTCAAAAAAATCACGTATTATTGTGAATAAGGGTAAAATTGAACATTTAATACAAAAACATATATAATATGAATAATCCAACTGTTAAGCCAAAACCAAAAGTTAGTCCAACAAAACCTTCACCAAGAAGAAAGAGGATTTGGAAAAGTAAGCCAGTTGTTACACCAAAACCTAAGATGTAGAAAATGAAGTTAGTATATATAAATGAAATTGGTATGGATTGGGTTGGAAACCACCTTTACGAGTTCTTATTTTCAGAATCGATAGATAATATTGATGGTGATGATTGGGATGCTTATCCAGCATCTAATAAACCATCACCACCTGGGTTTGATTTTGTATCAAGGGTTGGTAGATTAACTTCTAGACTAAACTTTGAATTGGTTCAAAAGAGTGACACATTTGCGGTATGGGATGCTGTAGATGGGATAATAGCACTTGCTTGGGAAGATATATCAGATTATGATGAATACCCAGATAGTAGACTTTATTTTAAATTTGGTGAAGATATTAAAACTGTTGAAGATAAATTATATGAAAAAGATATCATACTGAAATATAAGGAAATTAATAAAAATATTATAAATGAGAATTAAAAAGAAACATGTTATTGAGGAAATTAATAATGATGGTATGAAAAAGAATACTGATGGTATGAAAAAGAATACTGATGAGTATTTAAAAAATTTTGATACAACAAAAGACAAAATTAAAAGTGAAATACCAAGCCTAAGTGATGAAGAGGTTGAAGGGATTGCGGCTAAAATTGCAGCCAATGAATCAGTAAATAAAACAACAGTAAGTATAACTAAAGGAAAATTATTAGAAACCATATTAAACAAAAAACCAAGAAAAGTTGTAAAAACAATTAGAGTTGGTGATATAAAAAGATAATTTTTTTATGAAACACTACATAAAACAAAAACGTAGAGAATCTCTTTTAAATGAAGAACCAAGTGATGTGGATAAAATAATCAATCTATTAAAATCTGGAGATGAATCAAATATTGAACTTGCATATGCTCTTGGAGAGGGGCAAAAGATTAATGTTGATGAATTGGTTAAATCAATATATGGTGAGTTTTTATTAAATGTTGTTGAGGGTGATACAATAAAAGATAAGTTAATAAACCTAACCAATTTGATGTATTTGTTTTTAGATAATAACGAACTAACCACATTGCCAGAAGGTATAAGCAAGTTAGCCAATTTGAAGTATTTGGATTTAGATTATAATAATCTAACCACATTGCCAGAATGGATAAACAATTTAACCAATTTGAAGGGGGTGTATTTAAATGATAACAACCTAACCACATTGCCAGAAGGTATAAGCAAGTTAGCCAATTTGAAGTATTTGGATTTACGTAATAACAACCTAAGTGGTTCAGAGAAGGAAAGGGTTAAAAGAATATTTGGGGATAAAGTTAATTTATAAAAAAATATATAAAAAGATAAACATGAAAAAAGGTAAAAAATTAATACTTGAGAATCTTCTTTATGAAGAAAACATTACAGAAAGACTTCACCCAAAATTGGAGGAGGATTTAAGGGAGAGTAGACATTCATTATCAGAATGTGGTATAATGCCAGAAGGTGATGAAATGACTAGTGAGATGAAATTAATTAGAGAAAGATTTAAAGAAGTGGTTTGGCGATGCCGTGCGGCATTTGATGTGGATGAAATAAATAATCGTGAAATGATGCAACAACAAATGCCATTGGTTAGAAATGCAATTCAAATGGAATCAAACCATAAAGAATTCCTACAAGAATTGGCCGTTAAGATGGTGTCTGAAGAATTTGATATACCAGAGGGGGCAATACAATTTGAAGCAGAATTAACCAATAATATAACTCTTGAAGGTACAATAAGTAATAAAGGACCACAAAGAATGGAAGAAGAGTTTGAATTTAATAATCATGATGAACTGGTTAATGCAAATTCTGAGGTTAAGAAAAGAAGAGTTTTAAATGCCATGACACAAGGGGCGGCAAAAAAGGTTAATCATATGTTTCATATGGTAAATGATGAGTTAGTTAACTTAAATCCAAGACTACCAAACATTTATAATAAAATGATGTCAGCCGCTGATTATATGTTTTTTATCATACCAAATATGGAAAAAATGGTTAGTGGTGGGAAGTCTGAATGTGATTTTAGTGGTGAAGCACCAAAGGTTAAAGCACAAGCTATGGTATTTCCAGTATTAGTTCATGAATTATGTAAGGGTGTTATGGAAGTATTGTCTTCACATGGCTTACCAAAAAAGAAGAAAATAGCTGTATATGTTATAAATAAAGCTGATTTCATTGAAGCAGAACCATGGGATATGCGTTTGGGGCCAGCAATATGGGGTAAATTTTGTAAGGCAATGCCAGATGAAGATTTTAACCTTAAGCATCATGTTTATGCTGATATGGCAAGCCTACCCCCAAAGGATTTTAACCCACTAATGAAAGAAATAATATCTGGAACAAAAAAGAGTAAGAAAGTAATTCAAAAAATGGTTAATGAAATAAAAGAACAGATTAAGGAAGACGAATTTAATGAAGCTATGGGGGACCAATACTTCAATGAAGAGGATTTATTAGGATAAGTATATGTTCAAGGACTATAAAAAAATATTTAAAAATAATAATGAATTATTAAATAAATCTGAAGTTCAAGAACTTATTGAGTATGTGTCAGAGTTAGAAGGTCTTATTATGGATAATAATATATCTAAGACATATTCAAAAGAAAAAATACTGTTTAATATACTAAAGGATATATATGAATCTTGTGAGGATTTAATAAGAAAAGAAGAAGAAAATATTAGATTTAAATTTAATGATAATATTGACTTTAAATCATCAATTAAATCACTAAAGAAATATATTGAGAAGTCGGATGAAGATTTTAATTTAAAATTACTATAAACCACCCAATTGGGTGGTTTTTTCATTTTAATGATTAGGTAACATATTTATATATATGCTAACTAATGAAGAAATATTAACAGAATACTTTAAGTCTCTTAAAGACCCCATATATGCAATTGAAACCTATCTTGAAACAAAGGATAACACACAAGGTGGTTTTGTACCATTTAATCTTTTTCCAAGACAAAAGGAGATAGTACGTGCATATGAAAGTCATAGATTCAATCTTGTGGCAAAACCAAGACAAGCTGGTATATCAACAACTACACAGGCATATATGGCCGTAAAGTGTGCATTTGCTGACTCAGATAACCCAGAAACGGTTTTACTTATTGCAAATAAATTAAAACTAGCACAAAAATTCCTTAGAGGTATAAAGGACTACTTATTGCAAATGCCAAGATGGGTATGGGGTGATGACTTTTATGGTACCCCAGAAAAAGAAAGGAAAGATATATTCTTATCAAACTCAAAAATAGAAGTTGAATTACCGAATGGTTGTCAAATAATAGCTGTGGCAACATCTGAAGATGCCTTAAGGGGTTATACTCCAACATACCTAATATTTGATGAAGCGGCATTTATTGATAACGGTGATGCGGTTTATTCTGCGGCAATGTCTTCTTGTGCTACTGGTGGTAAGGTTATGCTTATTTCAACACCAAATGGTATGGATTCCTTATATTATAAGACATATGAACAATCAAAGAGTGGTAAGAATAATTATAATATCATTGAAATGAGATGGTATGAAGACCCAAGGTATAATAAAGGGTTATGTTGGATTAAAAAGGATGATAAGGGGAATATATTGGAAGAAATAAACGAATTTGAGTTTATAAATGAAAAATATAAGGCTAGGATAAAGAATGGTTATAAGCCAACATCCCCATGGTATGAAAATATGTGCATGACATTAAATAATAACACAAAAAAGATTGCACAAGAGTTGGATGTTTCATTTCTTGGTTCTGGTGGTAATGTCATTGCTGATGAAGATATTGCGTTTCATGAACAAAATAATGTTGAGGAACCAGTTTGGGTTGATGGGAGAGAAAAAGAATATTGGATTTGGAAAAAACCAATAGAAGGTCATCAATATATTCTTAGTTCAGATGTTGCAAGGGGAGATGGTGAAGACTCTTCAACCATTGTAATAGTTGACTTCACAGCAATGGAACAAGTTATGGAGTATCAAGGAAAGATACCACCAGATTTATTGGCTGAAGTTATATATGAATATGGTAATTTATATAAGGCTTACACCATTGTTGATATCACTGGTGGTATGGGGGTTGCAACAGTTTTAAAGTTACTTGAACTGAAGTATAAATACCTACATTATGATGCACCAAGAGGTAAAATACTTAATAGCAAAAAAGCACAATTAACACCACATTCAAAAGATAGTAAGATACCAGGATTTAATGCCAATGGGGTTAGATTACCAATGATTGCCAATTTTGAACGAATGGTTAGGGAAAATGGTATTCTGATTAAATCAAGAAGATTGGTTTCTGAGATGAAAACATTTGTATATAGAAATGGTAGACCAGACCATATGAGAGGGTATCATGATGATTTAATTATGGCCATGTGTATGGCACTTTGGGTTCTTGAACATTCATTTAAGAAATTAGAAAAGATGGAAAAACAAAATAAAGCCATGTTAGCTAGTTGGACCATTGGTAGTCCCAATAAGACCCCAAAAGAAGAGGATAACACTGGTTTTGTAAGCAAAGCAAATAGAAATAAAAAAGCATTAAAGAAACCTAAGTTTAGTAGAAATGTTTCTAAGAATATGCAAGACCCAAATGGTGACTATTTATGGTTATTTAGTGGATTTAAATAATTATCACAATAATGGTTTAGTTATTTAATAAATTCATTATAATTATAAATATAAATTAAAATAAATATGGCGAAGAAAAGATTAACAATATTTCAAAGGCTTAATAATATATTCGGGCCAGATGGGGTTAATATACCAAAAAATAGTACTAATAGATACTCTATTGGTAAAGATGCTTTACTAAAAACACAAGATAAAGCAGAATATGATGTTGCCAAACTACAAGCGCAACAAAATAAATACTTAGGTGGAACATGGAGGAAAGTTGATAATGAACTTTTTCAAAAAGCCGTTCATTATGAAACCACAAGAATTGGTTCATATTCTGATTTTGAGAGTATGGAGTTCTACCCAGAAATATCTGCCGCTTTAGATATATTCATGGAAGAATCTACCACCGCAAACGAAAAGGGTAGAGTCCTTAATATTTACTCAGATTCTAAAAGAGTTAAAACAGTATTAGAAGACCTGTTTTTCAATAGATTAGATATTCATACATCCCTACCAATGTGGACTAGAAACGTATGTAAATATGGTGATAATTTTGTATTTCTAAATATCGATGATAAAGCTGGGATTATTGGTTGTAGGCAAATGCCAAACTTTGAGATTGAACGTAGAGAGGGGGATTTATACAGTAGACTCACCAACACTAATAGCGCATCTAGTGAGGAAGACCCAAAGGTTAAGTTTATTTGGAGAGGTAGAGATATGGAATTTAATTCGTGGCAAATAGCACATTTTAGACTATTAGGAGATGATAGAAGACTCCCATATGGTACGAGTGTTTTAGAGAAAGCTAGAAGGATTTGGAAACAATTAATTCTATCTGAAGATGCTATGTTGATTTATAGGGTAACAAGGGCACCAGAAAGAAGAGTATATAAAATATATGTTGGTAATATTGATGATGAAGACGTACCAGCATATGTTGATGAAATTGCAAATAGATTTAAAAGACTGCCAATCATTGACCCACAAACTGGTCAAATTGATTTACAATATAACCAATTGGCCAATGACCAGGATTTCTTTATACCTGTTAGAAGTGAAGATGCACCAAACCCTATTGACACATTACCAGGGGCATCTAATTTGGATTCAATCGCAGATATAGAGTACCTCCAGCGAAAATTATTTACCGCATTAAGGGTACCAAAAGCCTTTCTTGGTTTTGAAGACCCACAAGGTGAGGGGAAGAATTTAGCACTACAGGATGTTAGGTTTGCCAGGACTATTAATAGAATACAGCAAGCATTAATAATGGAATTAAATAAAATAGCAATATTGCATTTATTCTTGCTTGGTTTAGAAGATGAGTTAGATAATTTCACACTAACACTTAACAATCCATCGACACAAGCTGAAATGCTTAAATTAGAACATTTACAATCTAAGGTAAATCTATATAAAGATTCAGTATCTGATGCTGGGAATGGTTTTGGTGTTATGTCCATGACAAAAGCCAAAAGAGAAATACTTGGGTGGTCAGATGATGAGATTAAACAAGACCTATTAGAACAGAGACTAGAAAAAGCCGCCTCTTCTGAAATGGAAAATACTTCAGAAGTTATAAAATACACTGGAACATTTGATGAGGTAGATAGAGTTTATGGTGATATCAATATAGCCAAAAATATGGGTGGTGAAGGTGCTGAAGGCGGTGGTGAAGGTGGTGGAGGCGGTGGAGGCGGCTTCGGTGGTGGTGGTGATATGGGTGGTCTTGATTTTGGTGATGAAGGTGGTGATGAAGGTGGTGATGACTTAGGTGGTGAAGACTTGGGTGGTGATGACCTTGGTGGTGAAGACTTGGGTGGTGAAGACCTTGGTGGTGATGATTTAGGTGGTGATGATTTAGGTGGTGGTGAAGAACCAACTGAAGAGTCAATAAAAAAAGATGAAAACTTATTATTGGAAGGTATTAATGACCATAAAAAGCCACGTAAAAAGGAAAGTGACTTTGATAAATTATTGGAATCAATGAAACCAAAGGATAATAGGATTGAACGGGTTAAAATAACTGATAAGAATATAAAAATTAATAAACGTATAAATGATATGATTAATGATATTGATAAAATTATTGATTAATACATTTTATCATATATTTATAAAATATAAAATAAATTAACTATGAAAAATTTTGGGTTTATAAAGACAATATATAATGATATGTTGTCAGAAGCAATAAGTAACAAGGATGTTAAGAGGAAGAAAATATTTAAAACATATCTTAAAAAACTAAAAGAAAATGAGGTGTTAAGAACACAGTTTTTAATATATAAAAATATTGAAAATAAAATTGAAGAAAATGAAACAAGAATTATTGAATATATTAAAGAAAATATATCACTAATGAATAAGTTTTCTAAGAAACAAATACTGAATAGTAATAAGAAATTAGCTAAGGGTGTATCGTTAAAAATAGAAGCATATAAAAATAATGAAGTGATGAAGAAGCTTCATGAAAACATAAGTTATTTAATTCACACACAAAAAAATGCAAAAACTATTGATTCAATATTTGAAAGTGTTTCCCAGATATCTGATTATATAAAAAATAATACAAAGAAAAAAATTACTGAGTCACTTGGTGTTTCAAATGAAATATTAACCTCGGTTGTTGTTGATAAGTATAATGAGAAATATAAGGGATTGTCCGAAGGTAGTAAAAAATTAATTAACACTATATTGGAATCAAGTAACTCAGACAAAATGAAATTTTTTAACAAAACAATTAAAGATTGTTTAGGTATTGTAAATGAACAAATTGTTGATGCCGATTTATCACTTAAGGAAAGTTTGTTATCAGTTAAAGAAAATTTATTGAATAGGGTGTTTAATGAGAATAGTTTTGAAGTTGATATCTTAAAGATATTTCAACTAAAAAAAGATTTAAACGAATAGAACCCAATGCTAACTTGACTTTTATATTTTATTTTATTATATATAATTAAAATAAAATATAATATGACATCAAAAAAAGGTAAACAATTAAGAATTGACAATCATACAAATTATAATATGATATATGGTACGGTTAATAATACCATTCCAAAGTCAATTTATGTTAGTATTTCATCTTGGGCAAAACCAATAATAAATGATGAAATTAATTATAAGAATGTAATAACAACATTACAAAAGAAAATAAGAAAACACTTGTTTGAAAATCTTGAACCAGAGTTGTTTGATATTAAGCGTAGTATTGTTGTTTTTGATATGAGAGAATCTGGTATACGGTTTAATAAGAAAAGTTATATGAATTGTGAAATAACCCTATACCAGAAAAAATTATTTAAATTGGGTGATGAGGTTTTGCAAAACAAGTTAAATAAAATATCAAATATGCTTATACAAGACATTTTAAATAAATCAAAACATTTCAAATTCTTTAAGACAAAAAAATAGTTAAAAGCCCCAGAGCAAAAGTTCTGGGGCTTTTTTATTTTTAACAACATATTTATAATTGTTGGGTTAATTTTAAACAATTATAAATCCAAATTAAAATATTAAATATGAAAGGCGATTTTGAAGTTAATAATAAAAACACTCTCGGCAAAAAGATGATTTTGGTTGAACAAGATGCTGGGTTTATTTCACCAAATGATGAGAGGAATAAACAGTTCATAAATGAGGTAAATGGTTTTGGTAAGAGTAGTGAACAAATAATGGTTGAACCATTGGTGTTGTATGTTGTATTGCAAAAATGGGGTGTTAGAAATAGAAATGGTAGGATATACCCAAAAGAAATACTTGAACGAGAAGTTAATAATTACCAACAATTAATTAAAGAAAAAAGAGCCATAGGTGAGCTAGACCATCCAGAATGTCACCGAAAAAGTGCTGAAATTCTAACAACTGAAGGTTGGAAATTAATTAGTGATATTAGTGAAGACGAATACATCTATACCCTAAATCCAGATACCAACGAAATTGAAATTAAACAAATAGATAAAAAAATTGCAAAACCATTTAAGGGTAAACTAATTTCAATTACTGGTAGAAATATTGATTTACAGGTCACACCTAACCATAAATTTTGGGTTATTGGTAGAAATGGTAAAGGTAGGTTTATAACTGCTAAGGATATACATGATAGAAAAATAAAAGATTTAGATAAGATGTATATCCCTAAACTTGATAATTGGGTAGGTGAAGATAAAGAATTTTTTACACTAAAGGGGTTAACTGAAGGTGAAATATCAAATAGGACACCTTACTCAAGGAGAGTTGAAATGATGTCTGATTTAAAAATACCTATGGATTTATGGGTAAAATTTATGGGGATATATTTAGCAGATGGATGTGTTGCCGCAAGCAAAATATCAAAAAGAAAATCTTTAGTTACTGAAGATGGGGTTGCAGTTGAATTCGAATCACCAAAATCTGGGTATGTATGTAAAATAACCCAAAAGAAAGAAAAGTCAAAAATATTAATTAGAGAGTTGTTGGATTTATTACCACTAAACTTTATAGAAGTTTCTTATGATAATGGTAAGGTTGATTTTAAAATAAATGATGCTAGGTTGCATAAATATTTAAAACAATTTGGTAAATCAAATGATAAATTCGTACCAACCGAAATAAAAAAATTAAACAAAGTATTATTAAATGATTTTCTTGATTGGTTTATATTGGGTGATGGTAGAATTAGAAATGGTAAATATAAGGAAGTTTTTAGTATATCAAAAAAACTTATTGATGATTTACATGAAATAATAATAAAGGTTGGTAAATCATCAAACTTAAGAATAGAAGAAAGAAACCATGATAGATATTTTGGTGATAGGTTAATTAAAAAGGGTTCATCTAAACCACTGAATAGATTAAACATTTCAACCACTAAGGGTATTTACTTAGATTCTAGAAATATTAAAACAGAATATGTTGATTATGATGATTATGTGTATTGTGTTGATGTACCTAACCATATCTTTTATGTTAGGGATAATGGTAAAGCTTGTTGGAATGGTAATTCATCGTTAATTGCTGGTGATAGAGTATCACATAATATTACCCAAACTTGGTGGGAAGGTAAGACCCTAATGGGTAAGATGCAAATCTTAATGTCCCCTGGTTTTACAAAATATGGTATTGTATCCACAAAGGGTGACGAAGTAGCTAACTTAATAAGAAATGGTATAATGATAGGTGTATCATCAAGAGGGGTTGGCTCACTTAAAGAAATTAAGGGTGATAATATTGTTCAAGATGATTTTGAAATAATTTGCTGGGATGTTGTTACCGCCCCAAGTACACCTGGTTCTTGGATGTTTAAAGAAAAAGAAGAAGCAAAACCATTTATGGAATCTGTAAATAAAAAGACAAACATTTTGGTTGATAAAATAAACAAATTCTTATTAGATTGATTTTTTTTACCAAAAATTGTTCTTTTATTAGTTTAAAACATATTTATAAATGTTATGGGTTTTGTTGAGACCCATAACCAAATTATATAATTCAACAAAATAAAAATTTAAAAAAGATATTTAAAAATGTCAGATAAAAAAAAGTCAATCTTAGAAGAAGCAATATTGGATGCCAAAAGGATTCAAGAAGCTTTAAATTCAAACACAAAAGAAATACTTCGTTCCCTAGCGAAAGAAGAAATTGATAATTTAGTGAAAGAATCTTTGGAAGAAGAAGAAGATTATACAGAAGAAGATGTTGATGATGATGAAGACATGGATGACATGGATGATGAAATTGATGTAGACATGGATGATGAAGGAATTGAAATTGAAGACCCAGTGGAAGATGATGACCTTGAAGGTGATTATGATACTGTGGATGCAATGCCATCAGATGGAGTCGAAATGGATATGACTGCCGCTTCGGATGAGAGAGTTCTAGCAGTCTGGAAAAAATTAGAAGACAATGATGAAATTGAAGTTGTTGTTGATGAAGATGAAATTGAACTTTCAGTTAAGGAGCCAGGTGATTTCTTAATTAAAATGGATGATTCAGAAGGCATGGGTGATGAACCAATGGATATGGATGTCGCTAACATGGAGCCAATGGAACCTGTGGGTGACATGGATGACATGGACATGGATGATGAAATTGATGTAGACATGGATGATGAAGACATGGATGACATGGATGATGAAATTGATGTAGACATGGATGATGAAGACATGGATGACATGGATGATGAAGAAGTTATGTATGAAATTGATTTGGGTGAAATGGAAGAAAACGAACTTATGGATGAGTGCGATTTAAATGATGAGGAGGGGGACCCATTGGAAGAAATTCGTAGAACTAAAGGTACTTATGCCTTACCTAAGCAGAAGGGTAGTAAAAACCCTGTAGCTGATAAGTATAAACCAGGTGGTGTAACAATTAAAGAATCAAAAATAATCAAGAAGTACAATGTTCTATTAACAGAAGCTAAACAGCTTAAGAATAAGAATGAAGAGTATAAAGGTGCTCTTAGAAAATTTAGAACAATGTTAGCTGAAACGGTTGTATTTAATTCTAACCTAACTTACGTAACAAAAT
>Ga0233413_10000066_pt1 | contig 53274 bp, 46 predicted proteins | sample Na_anoxic_6_MG_FD_189019 | JGI IMG/M metagenome (GOLD analysis project Ga0233413, IMG submission 189019) | Seawater microbial communities from Saanich Inlet, British Columbia, Canada - Na_anoxic_6_MG | ecosystem: Environmental > Aquatic > Marine > Inlet | place: Canada: British Columbia...
TAAAAACTGGGAAATAGAAGCTTTAAAAACTAATAACAATGGTCTTTGTGTGCTAAAGAAAAAGAATGTTTAATCATGCCATTTTAATTTGCACATTGTATGCCTTTAATACATTTTTCATAAGACATGCAACGGTCATAGGACCACAACCGCCAGGAACAGGTGAGTAAGCTTGAGTTTTGGGATATACATCGTGATGCACATCTCCAGTTATCTTGCCTGTTTCTGGAATTCTGTTGATTCCAACATCTATAACAATAGATCCCTCTGAAATCATATCTGGTGTTAGAAAATCTCTCTTTCCCACTGCTACAACAATAATATCAGAGTTTAAACACACTTCTTTCAAATGTTCTGGACTGGTGTTGTCGTGACACATGAAAACAGTTGCATTGGCTTTGGTTCCATCATCTTGCACAAGAAGAGAAGAAAGCGGCTTTCCAACAATGTCAGATCTGTTTATTACTGCTACCTTTTTCCCTCTGATCTCAATCTTGTTTCTTGTCAGCAACTCTTGAATTCCTTGTGGAGTGCAAGGGATCAGTCTTGGGCGACCTTGTGAAAGCAATCCAACATTTGTTGGAGAGAAAACGTCTACATCTTTTAAAGGATCTATTTTATCAAATACTTCATGAGCACTGATAAAGTCTGGCAGTGGAAGTTGTACCAATACGCCATTAATAGATGAATTTTTATTTAAATATTCTATAGTTGAAAGAAGATGTTTCTTAGGATTGTGCCACTTTTCAAATCCAGCTTCGAATGGCCTTATTAAAAAACTAGTAATACCACACTCTTCACATGCTTGTTGTTTTTTCTTTACATATATTTCACTTGCTGGATCGTTGGTACATAAAACAACCGCAAGACATGGCGGGGTGTGTTCTGCCGAGACATAGGATTCAATTTCTTTTTTGATTTCTTTTTTAATTTCAGAGGCTGCTTTTTTGCCGTCAAGAATTTTTGTCATTTAATAAAATTTCAATTAATGAATTAACTACTAGTGCCTGCATCCCAAATGTCTGAGATTTCTGATGGGGTCAAAACTTCCTCGTACCAATAACAACCATCAGCCAATTTGCCATCCATATTGTTAGTAATTGTAGTGTTTAAATGGTTGCGAGGGCTTGAGTTTGGTCCGCCCCATGCGATGTTGCCACTATGATTAGCGAGCGACGACCCTACACTAGTTGTAGCTTGATCTTCTAGTGAGCCATTAATATACAATTTCATTTGGTTTGAAGATAGTGATAAATCAATCGTTACAACAATCAAATATAAAGTCGAAGTAGAAATTGAAGACAAAGTGAATCCATCCTGAGTCCTGCCTTCCCCAATACATGAGTAAATGCTGCCGTTATATGTGTAAATCGACCACCAATTTGTGCCGCCTCCTTGCTCCCAAACAATTCGTCCTTTGTTTTGGTCGCCCGAATTTACATTGTCAAAATTTGCCCAAACTGATATGGATCGTTTTACAAAAGAATATCCTGAGCCAGAATTTATTCTTGGAGAGTCGCTAATCCTGACCTCATCGTTTGGAGTGAAATCGCCACACTCCCAAGACTCATTAGGGATAATACCCCCATCGGTTGTAAACACCGCACCTACGTTGCTTCCATTTCTTGGAGAGCTATTAGTTCCGTATCCAGAATCGTTCCAAGTGTTATTAAATGTCCAGCGATACCAAGGAGCTAGGTCTACTATCTCTTGATTGTAATCCACTGATGTACCTTGGGAAGCAGTTGCAGATCCTCCGATACTACAGCCGCCTTCTGAGGACGTTTCGAAATCCTCACGATTTTCTTCCTGAAAATAATTTCCACTTATTATCAGTTTTAAAGCGTTTCCATTAGCTAGGCCGACTGCACTTGGGTTTGGATTTGCTTGACTTGGAAGTGAAGTAAGTGCTGAAAATTTAAAGTTGCGTTCTCCAATTACGGAATTCTGAACACTGTTTAAAGCACCTCTCCCATTTACTTTATCCAGTTCCCATATTTCTTTACCTGTGATATCCGTTTTTCCAGTAGAAAGCATGACAACAAAGGATCTTCTGTTCTCCCAATCTCCATTCGCAAGTCCAAATCTGAGGCATCGATCTACTGCTTTTCTATGAAACTTTTTAGAAACAGATTTTTGCACAAAGCTTCCGTCTGGATTTTCTTCATACCAAATGCCTTCTAATTGTTCTAATTCATCTGGGTAATACATCCTTTCTTCTGATGTATCCCACGCACGAAATCTATATCCAAAGTAGTTTGCAGCCATATCCTAGATATGGTTCTTACATAAAAAAACCCCCATCCCTTGCGGGATAGGGGTTATTTTAGATCTCCCTCGTCTCCACAGCCACCGTCGTGACAAACAGAGGGCAACCGTCGTCGCCCATACGGTATCGAACCGCCAAGGGAAATACGCTTTTTATTCCTTTTCGGTATCGCCTTTTCTTTCTTGATCTTCGATGTATTCTTCTATTGTTCTTTCAAATTCTTCACTATTGTGAGTTCGAACTGATGCCTTAGCCTTAATCGTCCCTTTTGTCTCTTTTTCGCCAACTTCTTCTATTTTTTGTTTGGGAGCAAGAGTGTTGTCGTAGTATGGGTGGTCAATCCCTGCGTCTCTTAAGGCATGATCAATCCCCAAGTGATATCCTTCTGTGTATGAATTTTTTGCAACAAACCTGTTTTGCTCCATCCCTTGATAGTATCCATCATGCCAGATGGTATGAAACTCTTTTTCCTGCTCTGGTGCTTTAATAGCAGTCAGTATAGCTTCTGATCTACCTTGGTTTTTAGCAAGTTCGATATCATTCTTATTAATTTGGCTGAACGATGCAAAAATATACTCACCCAACTGGTCTTCATTGATTCTATTTCTTTGTTCAGAAATCTCAAGTTGGCTTTTGATATCGCTTATTTGTTTCTGTTTATAGATCCCATAATTTAAAGCAGTCCCAATAACAACAATAGTTGCGAGTGTAAAATTGACTTTGTTCATGTTGTAGATTTCCTTACTTTCAAAACCAAGGTTTTCCATCCTCTGGATTGTCTTTTTTTTCCATTTGATGGACTAAATTTGAATCACAAACTGGGCAAAAAAGGAAAAAAGTTGTTGTAAACCTTTCCTCTCCAGTATTCCATTGGTAGCCACAGATTTCGCAAATTGCTACTTGTTCTTTTGGCTTGCAACCAGAATTATATTTTTTCTTACACACGATTGCAACCCACTTCTTTGCTTTTGCGTTGATAATTCCAGATTTCCAGATCAAATTCTGCTGGTGTTCGCTCAATTCGTAGTTCGTAAAGTTTTCTGGAATTATCATTTATGTTGTATTCCATTGAAAAAAGAGAAGCGAGTCCGAATATAACACCGGAGGAAGCCACAGCACTTACCAGAGAGTTTTGGAAGAAGGGTATTGCCAAAGTATAACAAGTTATCAGACCTTGTAAAGAATGTTCATACATCCCAGAGTTGATCCAAACTGCAAAATTTGAAACAACAAAAAACGAAACAGCACTTAAGGATGATAATCCAACGGCATAAAAAGTTGTTTTTGCAAATCTGCCCAAAAGTGCTGGGAGTATGAAACTGCCATATACAATTAGGCCAAGAGCGACTTCATAGTGGCCAAGCCAACAATTACTTATTGCGAATATGGACACAGGAACGATCCATCCGAATTTATGCGATATACTTCCTGCGAATAAAGATAAGCCAACAATGGGAGTCACATTGGGAGCATGATCAATTAGTCTGCTTGCCACTCCTAGACATATCAAAATTAAAAGTAATATTCTTTTATCCAACTTATTTCTTTCTGAACCAACTTTTAAATTTGTCCAAAAAATTTAACTTTTTCTTTTTGAACTCAAAGTTACGATTCTTTTTTTCTTCATATTCTTTAAAGAAGTCGCCTTGCTTGTCTTGGAATGTTTTTTGAACTCTCAAAAACTGACTATCCGTTAAGTCTGAATCTCCTCTCATATCCACAGTCCCCTCTCTAGAGTAGGTTCAATTTTACATACTCTTCTTACATGTCTTTCTTCTTCACTTGCTGAAGCCTCTGCCCATTGGATTACTACATCGCATATGTTTTTAATGTGTTCTCCAAAGCAAAGAATATTTGAGTCATTATGCTTCTTGGACATTATGGCTTCGATAGTACTATGTACCAAGGCGGCTCTGGCACCTTTAATTTTATTTGCCGCCATGCACATGCCAATTCCAGTGCCACATATTAAGACACCTTTATCTACTTCTCCAGAAGAAACCATTCGGGCAACTTCGTGAGCATAGTCTGGATAGTCGTAATCTTCCGATAATGATTTTCCAAAATAAACCGCATCTATATCAACGACCTTATATTTGTAATTAAGAAACTTAATAAGTTCCTTCTTTTTCAAAAATCCTCTGTGATCACTCCCTATTGCAATTTTCATATATTAAGTCCAAATGTAAGATTGTGACTATATTAACTCACCCAAACTAAATTTTTCTTTGCCCTAGATGCCGCTGTATATGCCCATCTAGTGTGTGACCATAAATCACATTTTTGATCAAACACCATAACATCATTCCATTCGTCACCCTGTGATTTATGGCAAGTTATTGCATATGCGTAATCAAATGGATGAGGAGCCGACTTATCTCGTTCAAATTCATTCTTTTCTTTGTTAAACTGAAGAGGGTTGAACATGATTTCATGATCTTCTTCTTCACCATATGGTTGAAAAGAAAATTTATTTTTGGGTTTATTAAACAAGTAATTTACATATCCTTGCATCCCGTTAAATAATCCTGTTTCTTTGTCATTTTTCAGACACATAATTTTGTCTGATTCTTCTGGAAAGTCCGATTCTCTTTGTAAATGCCCTCTAATCTTTTTATTTAATTCAACTCTCTTTTTGTTGAAGGCACAGATAATCTGAAAATCCTCATATTCATCTTCTTTTCGAAAAAAGTATTTTTCTGAATCCCAGTTGGATATGAAACTTACATTCTTGGTTGAATATCTGTTTCCAAACGATGGAGGACTAAAACCTTTTCGTATATACTCAGCGAAATGTGCAATCTCACCTGCGTTCCTATGAACTGTCTCTAATTTATACTCAGGATCTTCCATTAAGTTAAACTTGTCACCCACAGGCTCTAGTTGCCCATGATCGCCAACAAAAATTAACGGGATTCCAAATATGCAAAGATCATTAAATATTTCTTTGCTTACCATTGAGGCTTCGTCAATAATGATTCCCTCACAATCCAATTCTTTAGCTAAAGAAAAAATAAGATTGCCACCATCATCCACCACAATGTTTCCTTTTTCATCTGTTTCTGGCACATAAATTAAGGAGTGAATTGTAGTAGCTGGTATATTCTTTTTTCTCAGAACGTTTGCAGCCTTACCTGTGTAGGCACATACTGCAAAATTATCCAAAACTTGATGAAGATGATAAATCACAGTAGACTTGCCAGTTCCTGCATAGCCTCCAAGCGTTTGAATTGTTTTTTTGCACTGAACTACTTCAGATATGACATGTTTTTGTTCTTTGTTTAATATCATTCAAACACCAAGTCTCCAAACTCTATAGTTAAAGAAACTTTGTAAGTGAAGCTAGGAACAGAAGTGTGGTTTATCAGCCCTTCTTTTTTAGCTTCTTTTGCGTCAAGATACCATTCAGCATGCTTTTTCTCATCCATCTTATTGAGAAAGTAGTTTGCTTCGTGGTCGCAGTTCTTTGCCATCATTCTGAAAATTTGTTTGTTTAACTTATTTGTTTGTTTTGCCGATGCCTGAATTTCTTCATTCTTTCCCCATGCCATAGATGAAACATCATGTATCATCACTGTTGAGTTTTCATCACAATACCTCATGCCTTCATTTCCGCAAGAAAGCAAAACTGCACCGCAACTCATAGCTTTCCCAACACAGATAGTTGCAACAGGAAGGTCTGAGTTTTGTATGTCTGAAATCATTGACAGAAGACTATAAACTTGACCTCCATATGAGTCGATTATAACCGGGACTATAGGTTGACCTGTATTATGAGCTTTGCTCATTTCTTGTTCGAATTCATCGGCAGACTCTTCATTGAACTCTTTAACTCTAATGATTACAGGCTCTTCGAGTAGACCAAGTTTCCGATCCCATCGAATTCTGGGATCTACGTTTATCATAGACTTCATGATGTCTCCACAAATTAGAAGGTTTTTTTACCCAGCCATTTAAGTTCTTTATGGTTCACATAAGTGACGCTTAAATTTGGCAACCCAGAACACTTAGAAAAATCTGCATTTTCGACTGCCATCTGAGCCAAGTTTAAAATAAACTTGCAGTGCGACACAATGATACTTTTTTCTGGAAGTTGGTGCAATACACTTCTTAATCTAATTAAAAAATCCTTTGGAGTTTCTTGTTCCAAAGGATCTGAGAAATTTTCGTTCGTGTCGAAATCTACATTTGTATTTTTTGAAAGAATGCAACTTGTCTCAACGCATCTCTTGAGAGGGCTTGAAAAACCACAATATTCATCTAGGTCTTTTATGTTTTCACAAAAAAAGCCGCTCGCTCTTTCTCCTTGAGAGCGACCAGCTTCTGAAAGCTTTGGGTTGAACTCGTTTTGACTATCAACCTCGGCATGTCTGACTAAAACTATCTTCTTCAGATAAAATTTACTTTCATCTGATATAAATTCCCCAGTTTCAGGGTCTACAAAACCAGAAATAAGGTCTTCAGTCTGCTCCTCGATGGTCATCTTTCCAAATGCCTCACCGTGGTTCGCTCCTGTTACCAGATTCCCTTCATTGGTATACAAAGCTGCGATATATTTCATACCTTTATCTATCGCTTATTAGAAAAATAGCTTTTTGAGAACATCTAAAATTATCTGTTTAATTTATAAAGTCAACTGAAAAAATATTTTTTGCCGCTAATATATAAATGAAATGCTTGTACTGCGGTATGTGGGCGAGCGAAAACCGTATGTTAATACAGCGGGATTACATAATTTAACAAAAGGAAATAGATATGGTAATTCGTAGAAATCGCAATCCGTCTTTAGCTTTAAGACAGGAATTTTTTCATCCATTTGAGACTCAATTCAATAAACTCGTGGATGACTTCTTTAAAAACTCAAGACTTGACAGTGTTAAATACACTGGCGGGTATCCAAAAATGGACGTTGGTCTAGAATCTTATGAAGGCAAAATGGGTGCAAGCGTAGTTAAAAGGTTCTTTATAACTATGGCAGTTCCAGGATGTACTTTAGAAGATATTCAAGTTATTGCTTCACAAGACGAAGGTCAAGAAACAATAACAATTATGGGAGAAATGGCAAAAGAATACCAAGCTCCAACCTCCGGTCCAAGTCATTGCCAATTCTTTGTGAAAGAGTTGAAAAGATCTAAGTTTGAAAGAACGGTATACCTTCCAGAATATGTGGAAGGAGATCCAGAAGCTTCTTTGAAAGACGGAGTTTTAAAACTTGCTTGGAAAACAAAAGGGGAAAAAGATAAAAAACCCAAACGCAACATAGACATCAAGTCTACTTAGTTGTTAAACTAAAGCCCGCCTAATCAGCGGGCTTATTTTTTTACTCGTTAAAAAGAGATCAAAACATGATTTTTTACAACGACGAACAGTGTGAAGATTTAATTAACGTTCATAGTGCTGTAGATGTAGTTCGAAGTGTTTTTGAAAACATAAAAGATACAAATATGATTTCAAAAACATATTTGGACATAGAAGATGTTGAAGAGAACTTTTTAGGCGACTTCCGAGCAATGCCTGCCCAGATACAAGACGTTGCAGGAATAAAGTGGGTAAGCGTATTTCCAAAGAACAAAGCGTGGCCAACTGTGATTGGTACTATTTTATTAAATTCTGCGGAAAATGGAAAATTGTTAGCAGTTTTAGATGCTACTTACATAACGAAAGTCAGAACTGCTGCCGCTGCTGCCGTAGCAACCGAGAAGCTGGCAAATAAAGACTCTGAGGTCGCATCGTTTGTCGGGTGTGGCGGGCAAACGATGCTGCATGTAGAAGCAATTGATTATGTCATGCCAAATCTGTCTAGGTTTGTCTTTTATGATAAAAACAAAGAAGCAGCAGAGGCAATTGCAAATAGAATCTCTCACCATGAAGTTGTCGTGGCAAACACGATTGAAGAGTGCGTTTCTCAAGCAGACGTTTTAACCACATTGACACCATCTAGAAGCCCTATAGTCAAAGGTGGATTGTTGAAAAGAGGTGTACACATTAATGCAATGGGTGCAGACGCTGAAGGTAAGAGAGAGTTTGATCATGCAACATATAAAATGGTTGACATATGGACTGTGGATGATTTTGATCAGGCTGTACATTCGGGAGAAACACAACACGCCTACAAGAAAAGAAACGGCTTAATGGCGTGTATGCCTTGGCCTAAAAAGGGCGAAGGAAGAGAAATTTCCTCTCTTTCCGAAATTGTTGGAAGGGTAAAAAAAGATCAAATTACTCTTTTTGACTCTACAGGGCTTGCAATCCAAGATATTGCAGTTGCTGATTACATTTATAAGAAAGATAATTAGGATTTAATATGAACTGTGATAGGAACCGATTTGGCGGACGGGATTGGGGAAAGAAACCCTATGACCCACGACACGATAAGTATCCAGAACAACGGATTTTCAACATTTTGAAAAATCAAGAAAAGATACTAGATCAACAAGAAAAAATAATGGAGCAGCAAAAGAAGATCATTAAAAGATTGCCACCACCTCCATTCATACCTCCAGATTGTGAGTATTTATAATGGAAAATTTTGAACAAGGCACTCTGCCTCAAAAGCAAAAAGATCTTGTAGAAGCAACCTGCTGGGATTGTGGAACTAAAAAATTGTGTTTTGAGTTTATTGTTTGTTGTACTGGTACTCGTTTTCACACCTGCCCTGAGTGTGAGAGAAGGATAAAAGAATCTGATGATTGATGGAAATTTGCTAAAATCAGACGGCTTTGACGAAGCCATTGTTGGAATCGGAAGAAGAAAAGGTTCTGAGGATGGAATCGTTTATAATTACGATAAATGCGTTGAAATACTTGTTGAACGAGATGACATGGATTATGAAGAAGCCATTGAGTTCATGGAGTACAATGTAGTTGATGCGTATGTTGGACCAAACACTCCTATTTTTGTAATCCCAGAATAGATTAGAATTATATGTATATCGTGTGAAACACAATTTAGATGTTTTCACTGGTGAGAAGATAGAAGACAAGGAGATCTAGTCAGACGGAGCGTTTTTTTAGAATCTCTCGGTGCTGGTCACCTCCCTGTACAATGTTTCCCACTGACGATCCATGATTTGGGCTTTTTAAGATAGCATTTTTCAGTGCATCAACTTCAATGTCATACTTATTGGCGATCCTTGCGAGTTCATCCTTCACGTTGTGCTTCTTCTTCTGGACTTCCTTCCAGTCTATAAGTGCATCGTCTATCGCACTCTCTTTCAAGGTTTTCCATTCTTTAAATGTTTTCATTATAATTTTACTTTCCATTAGTTTTCCATTCAACAAAGTTACTAAGTTATTTAGTAACTTGGCTTCTATTTTGTGCATATTAAAAAGAGTCACACTTCTCGTAGTAAACGTGACTTTTTGTTTATTTGTGAGAATGAAAATATTGAGTAACTATTTATTTGCACGGTAACATGGGATAGGTTACTGTGCAAAACGGTTGTACGTTAGAAGTCTTGGGAAGCCGTCGATCTCCCTGAAAGGTTAAAGAATGCCTAAACAATGTCCAAGTTGTGCTGCGCCATGGGAAAAAGAAGAAACAATCTACGAATATTTTATTGCACAAGGCAATGATGAAGTTGAAGCAAGACGAAAAGCGGAAATGTATGGTTGCACGCCTGACAATCCTAAGCACTTTGGTGTCAATGTGACGGGTATCCAAATTCAAGGTAAATATGATGGTATTTCATATTGGAAGTGTGAGGAGTGCAAAGTTACATTCAATCGTTGGGCTTGACAAAGTTCAGTGTGAAGGTTACAACCGCCTTGCAGCGGTTGTGTATGGAAACGGTTGTACGTGTAGTGATACAATCCAAACATTACTGTTAATTAGAAAAGGCTAAATTATGGGCGTTGACATATCTAGTTGTTCTGGCGTTTTGGCTTCCATCGATGAGATGCTTTGCTTCATCAATGGAAAGAATAAAAAGCAAGTTGTAGAAATTTGCAAAGACTTTTATGAAGATATGGAGTCTAGGGTAAAACGGGCGGGGTTTATTCCGCCAGAACCATCCCATTGGGAAAAAGAAGAACTTGAAAATTTTAAACCTTTGAAAGATATTGCATCTAAAAAGACAATTAACGACATTCAGGAAGCGGTAGGAAGTGTGGTTAATGTTAGTGGAGAGCCATCAAAATACGATTTGGACACGCATGTGCTTCACTCAGAGAGTGTTCAATCTCTGTTTGAAAAAATAATTTCATCCTACGAAGATGTAATGAAAGTCAGCATTCCCTATCTGCAAGAAGTAAACGCTTGGGGTTCGCCAAGATACAATGGGTGGGAAGTTCCACTTGGAGAAGCTTGTTTTGTGTTTAACGAAGATGATTGTTTTACAAAAACAACTTCCGATGAAGGTAAATCACTGTCTAAAGCTATTGGTCACTGTAGTGTAACCGAATGGTCAGAATACTCTTGTTAGAAGAGAAAACGGTTGTACGTTTGTTGTAAACAAAATAGCGTTTACAACACGAATGTAAATGGAAAAGCGTTGACGAGAGGCGGGATTGACTGAAACAGCAATCAACATGAGGCTGAATGAGGGGAAACACTTCTGTCCATCGGAAAATTGGGCGGAAAGAAGCCATATTAAAAAGAGTCACACTTCTCGTAGTAAACGTGACTTTTTGTTTATTTGTGAGAATGAAGTGATATGCATGTAATAATTAATCTTCCTCATCATCGACAATGTGGTACTCATCTTTAGCCCTTGTAGATGCAACATATCTTGCATTTTCTTCCTGTGCTAAATCAGCATCTAATTTAGACTTTGGATGAGGATACAAACTCGGAGTCAATTCAAACACTCTGTCGAACTCAAGACCTTTGGACTTGTGAGAAGTGGTTAGTATAACAGGATTCTCTTCCTCTAATCTCTTCTTATGTGCCGCTTCTTCTCTAGAACTCATATTTTCAGGAGTTCCACCTAATCTTTGTGTAAGCATCTTCTTGAAGTCATTTATAGTTGACTCTTCATTTTCTCCAATGCTGATCTCGATAGCCGACTCCAGAGCCTTTTCTGCTTCTATAAGGTCTTTCAGTTGTCCAGCTTTAGCACTCTTCCCAGACCACTTCTCTTTTTTCTCTTTTATAAAATCTCTAAGTTCAGTTTGGAATTCGTATACAGAATTTTCGCCTTTGCCGTATTTCAAATCGCTTTGCTTAACAACTCGATCAACTAAGTCAAGTAGATCTTTTCCCATATCTTTACCGACAATTACAAAAGGTATTTTGTATTTTAACAAATCCATGGCAGCTTTTGCTAAAGGCTCGTTTGTTCTTGCTATAAATGCTGTTTGTTTTTTTACCTCGCCAATTGAGTTAAACTCTTTAGCAAGTCTGTCAATAGTTTCTTTGTATTTTATTTTCTTGTCGGAAATGTGTGCTGGGTCATCTTCATCTTTTTCTCTTCCGGCCACTAGGTTGTTTACGACAGTACTTCTATTAGAGTGATCTATGATTCCAGGCTTGGATCGGAAGTTCTTAGTCAGGGTTTTCTCAACATTATCTTGATTTTGAGATTTGCCTTTCAACATTTCGGTGATGTCTTTAAAGGCACCATCATCGGCTCCTCTAAATCTATACATAGCTTGATTAGGATCTCCCACAGCTACTATTCTTGCTCCGTTTTCTGCAAGCTTTTCAAGAATAACTTTTTGAGATCTATTGAAGTCTTGAACTTCGTCTACTAAGACTACTTCATATTTTTTAGGCTTTGTCCAATCAATTTCATTGGCATGACTTGCAGCGTACCACAAATCATCGTCAAAGTCTCTCATGTTTTTAAGGTTTAAAGTTCTTGGTTCTTGTAGCTTTCGACCTCGTTCATGAGTTTGCTCGAATTCTTGGTCGAGTGCATGTGGCTTGGATTTCTCTAAGGCCCAAGATGCACACTTGATCATCTTGTCTAAGAAATCTTGACCTAAGAAATTATTAATTCCCATGAATTTAGAAATTTCGTCGTTATACATATCGACTCGATTATCTTTTTCTAATCTTTCTTTAACTCTCTCTAATTCTGAGTTAATGTCATATTGATCTGCTATCTTTTTGATTTCTTTTTCTGCATCTTCTACACTGATGTTAAAAGACTTTGCTAAACCAACTAGTTTTTTAACTTCCGAATTAAACTCAGTCCAAATAGATTTCATGTAAAACTTGGCCGATCTGGACAGGCTGTCAGAATCCCAGTAAGGAATTCCTTCTTTAGCGGCTTCGGTTCTATATGCAGATCCATCTAAGATTAAGTTAATTTTCTCTTTAGAGCTAACTGTAACCATGCGATCAGTCGGCTTGACTGCTTTATTGTTCTCTAAAACTTTTCCTGCATAAGAATTGGTCGTATATACATCAACAAACTTAGGAAATTCATCTCTGGCTTCTTTCTGGTTCTTCGTATTGAAAACCAAGTAAAGCCATTTGTCCCCAATCTTGCCATACTTTTTAGCAAGCTGCTTCAACATAGTTGTCTTACCAGTTCCAGCAAGAGCATTTATAACAATGTGGTCTTTACCTTCTCCAAATGAAGAATCAATTGCTTCTTGTTCTTCAGTTGGGCTGAATGTTTTCTCTTCGGCTACGTGAACTGATTTGGCCAAGTCGCTGGCCTTCATGCCTCTAATTTGTTTTCCATCATCCCCTTTTTGACTTTCAAAGTGGCCTTTCAATTCACTTTCTGGTATATGAGCATTGTGCCACTGCATTTTACCTTTCCAGAAAGTTACATATGCCCAATCTCCTGTTTCATTTTTCTTTAAGGCAACATGTTGTCCTGCGAGGATTTTATGATCAACACCATTATGATCAGGTAGAGAAGTTGTAATTCTTGCTTTCGCCAAGAACCAAGGTCCTTGAGATTGCTGTCCTTGAGATTGCTGAGGTTGCTGAGGTTGTCGCCCTTGTGACTGTTGAGGACTATCTCTAAATGGGCTTATATTGGTGCCCTGGATTTTGTTCAATAGTCTAATAGCCTCTTCCTTATCTCCTGAATAGGCAGCATCCATTGCAGCACCGAATTCTTGACTTTGCATCAAGCCATCTTGTGGTCGCACGCCAGTTTTGTTTTGGAATCCCCATAGCTGTTTGCTAGTAGCTGGCTCTCCCCATGCCATTTCAGTTATAATGCGATGAGCAGTCTCTAAGAACTTTTCAGGAGCAGAGTTGGTTTTATTTGGAATAAATTTATCTTTATTTATAAAATTTCTAAAATTGAACATTATTAATCCTTACTGGCATTTTCAATATTTAGGGACTTTCTAAGAAATTCTCAAATAAGACTTTATAACATTTTGCATATGATTGGTGTTTTGATTTGGATTGTGCTTAAGAAGGGTTTCGAAAGGATAATCGTCGCATAAGAACAACTCAGTCCATTTATAATGTTTTTTATGAAATGAAGGAGGTAGTCCGTGTTTGTAGTGTAAAAAGCTTTCTTTTTTTATTTCATCTTGCCAAAGAGTGGACTCAAAGTGAGATGGTTCAATAGTTACCTTATCGAAATGATCTAAATATGACATTATTAGCCCGCCCCTTACAGCATCGGGAACAAGGTTGGTCATATCTTTAGCTTTTTCCCACGCATCGTAAAAATAGGATATAGGAACATCTTGAAAAACTATGACACCACCCAGTTCAATTCTGGGAGTTTTAGAAGGAAACATTTTCAAAGTATCTTCTAATTTTTTATCTGGATAATGTCTTTGGTGAAATACAATATTTTTGTCACTTTTAAATATCGATTCCTGAATTAACAGCATATCAGAATGGATATATGTGAAAGGTTGCTTTAAGATTCCTCTCTCTTGCGCAGCAATCATGCCAAACAAAGACGGGTATTCTTCTTCGAAGTAAATCTTGTTTTTGTGTTCGGTTATATTGCGAGTATCAAAAACGCTTTTTTCGGGAAAACACTCTTTTACGCCAACGATTAACTGGTTTTCAATATTTCTTAGCTTAAAGCTCTCAATAAGAAGTTCAATCTGCCAGTGCCGATAAGGTACGTTCTCTATTCCAACATAATATTGCATACAATAATTTAGTAATCATTTCTCCATCCTTCAAATAAAACTCTTTTAGAATTTTCTCCTAAGAATTTGGATATATCTTCATCACTGTATTTGAAGGACCCTTTTCCTTGCATTTCTGACGCCAATCTCATCGTAATGTTTGGAAGATTTCTCATATCTTCTACTTCATCTGGGGGATCGGTAAATCCGTCGAAATCTGTGCCGAGAGAAACGCAGTCAATGCCGCCAACATCTACAATATGTTGAATTACACTGGATATCTCATTCAAACCTAAGTTTGTGTGGTGAGGCACCAACCAGTAGTTCATCAAGATAATGGATATTAATCCGCCATTATTGGCTATCCATTTGATTTCCCAATCTTCTAGATTATATTGATCAGGATTTTTTACATATGCGCCTACATGGCTGGCAATAACTTGGCATTTAGAATTCATCTCATCGGCTATCTCATATACTCTTGATCTAGCTATAGGGGTGCAGTGACAGATGTCTACTATCATTCCTAGTTCAAAGCATCTGCGGACGACAACTTCTCCTAATTCAGAAAGGCCATTGCACGAATTCCAAGAACTAAGCATTTTTCTCCATCTGGCAAACTTGCTTGCATACTCTGGATAAGGGAATACAGGATTTGCAACATAATTTGGATAGAAGTGTGCAAGGGTTAAATAGGCACACCCTCTCTGGTGAAGATGTTCCAAGTTGCCAAGCAATTCGTTTTCCGCAAAGGAACTACTCCAAGCCGATCCCTGTTGACGAGTCCGGGTAGGGTTGTAATATTTTTCTAGATACTCACCTTGCAAACTGTGCGCACCCTCAACTGCATGTACGACGCAAAGATTGTTACTCTTTGTATTGTTTTTAAGGGCATCTGGCGTTCTGCAAAAAACGACTTTTTGAGATTCAGATTTCAAATTAAAATTTTTGATTTGATTCTCAACATCGTCAAATGCATTTATGCTGGCATCGAAATATGTTTTTGCACCAAAAAGAGATTTCCAGACAGATGGTCTGAGCCATCTTAAAATCTTGATTATGGGCAGATCGTCTGCCCATTCTAGTTCTGGAATGTAGCAAACAGAAAGCGACACGTTTACACCGCCATCAAACATCTTTGGAAAATCAGCCCTACTTGCTAATGGCCAAAAAGAACGGCCAAAAATTTTCCTCTTATAATCTTTACTCAAGTCTCTGTGAAATATAGCAGTTTTCAGAGACAGGTGCGTATGCCAATCAACAACGTGCGATTGCCTATGTAGTTTTAAATAATCTCTCATTCACAATGAACCTCCATGAATACTAATTTTAAGTTTGTTTCATCCTATTATAAAAAAAAAGCCCTGTCAAACTTGTTTCCAAGTTTTTCAGGGCTTTTCTAGCGTCCTTTTTTTAGTTTTCCGCACTTCAGAAGACCTTAACAGTCTACGATAGGTACGAAAAACTTGAACTAAGTTCCTTCAACTCAACAGGCAGGATGCCATTGAGAGCTTTTACTCCCGACCACAGATCTCCGTAAGATCCCTGCTAAATCGACATTCGTAGTCTTTTCAATACTTACATTCGTCACTCTCTTAAAGTTTTCTCACAGGCGTGTTGCTGTTACCACAACCGAGTCTGTGATTGGACTGTCAGAATTTAACAAATATTCGTAGCAAAAATTCACCACAAAATTCCACATTTTTTCTTGCATGGTACAAGTCGTTTTTATGATGCTGATTACATCAAGGTGCAAAGTTGCTATTTTCAAGACCAGTTCTTGATTGGGAGTTTTCAAAGAATTCAGACACGCTTTTCAGACATGTATTTCATCTTTTCTTATCCCGCAACTCAACCAGATTCACTCATTCGTCAATTAATCAAAAGTTTGGCGATGCCTGACACAATTGATTAATTTATGAATTCACCTTTGTTAATAATCAAAAGCTTGCAAAGCTTTCACAAAATTTGATTTACAACAAGGCTGTGTGTAGTTGTTATTACTGCAACCGTTTCTGGGAGCAGCAATTATTTGCTACAATCTGATTCCGAAACCCTCTGCAAATTTTGGTTTAGTGGTTTATTTGTCAATGTTGGAGTTTGCAAATTTCTCCTATGACTTTATACCCTTTACCAAGAATTTAAACTTAACGCTGATCTAACGCCAGATACATTCACCCAAGCCTTTTCATGTGCGGTTTGGCTTTTTGTAGTTGCGACCTACTAGATCGTCAACGTCTTTGCAGATTTTCAAGTTGGCACATCATCTTTCGATGAATTTTTTGAAGACTTTAATCTCATCATGCTGGAGTCAAAATGATTACTCACTTTGATTTACGCACGACAACAAACATTTTTACATCTTCGCTACTCTTTATTAAATCATTCTGACAAGAATGTTTGCATGAGTTTTCTAAACTCACCACACTTATTTGAGACTACTTATCAGCAGTAGCTTAAGTTTGAATTTTATTTTAGATGGCTTTCATTAATCCCTCATTTCATTAATTCAAAAATCCTTTTCGCTTTGACCACGATAGGGACGAATGAATTAAATCAGTCTGATTCAGCTACACCCGTAGCTTAAGGTTGAAATACACATCTAGAATTTCCAACAAACCGTTTCGTTTTTTTTCGTGCGGAATGCACGTCGTTTCTAAGAGTCGTTCCTTACTCTAGGCTCAAAGTTGTATTGATGATTGTGAAATCAATAGGATTTGCAACGTGATTCAGGTATTGCATTTTCCTTACAACTTAATTAGCTGCCTTGAGAATTACTTGTGCGAACAACAATTTGCTTTGTTGCTTTGGACACACAAGGTCATTTGTCCCAAGATGTTCTGAATTTTAAACCTTGCTTCTGTTTCCAGAATTGGGTCATATAGTTCAAACAACTAATTCCGAGGCCCTCTGTGATTTACCGATTTCAGAGTCCTCTAATTAAATATAAATTTAATTAGTTTCTTCTTCATCGGAGTAAACTCGTGAGTCTACTCCCACCCATAAGTGGTTTTGGGTTTTGAAACCACGGGCTTTCAGCCCGTTGTCTACTCACAGATTTAGTTGCCAACTTACTTCTTATTTCTAAGAAGTTGGAACTTTTCCGTCTTACCAAATTGTCAAAGATCAATGTTTTGTTAGTCTGAGACTTTATCAGTCGTCTCTTTTGTTGTCAAGCCACTGTTGAAAGTTTTTTCTAAGTGTCTCGAAGAGTCGAATGTTTCTCAGATGGTTGAGACTTTATCAGTCGTCTCTTTTGTTGTCAAGCCACTGTTGAAAGTTTTTTCTAAGTGTCTCGAAGAGCCGAGTGTTTCTCAGTGCCTCATTGCTGAGGTGCGAGTACTTTATCACACCGCAATGAAACGTCAACCGTGCTTGGCTCAAAATCGCCTTGAAAAGAAAGTATTTTTATGGCATGATTGTTGCTATATAATCGTATGAAAAGTTTCAAAAACTGGCTACTGAAAGAAGAAAGCATGAGCAAAAGAGTCTTAGCTGTATTTGACTTTGACGGAACGATTGCAAATGTCCCAGAAAAACCAGCCGCAAATGCTCCAAAGCATCAGTGGAATAACAAGGATTGGTGGGGTTCTGAAGCTTCGTTGGAAGCACCATTTTACGATGGAGGTGTGAACGAAGAGGTTGTAGATGCGTTCAAGGCAGCAAAAGCAGACCCAGAAACACATGCAATCCTGTTAACAGGAAGAAGAGGCATCAATGCGCATGCTGTGAGAAACGTACTTCGCAACCAAGGATTGGTAGGAAGAAGGGTCATTCCTGACTCCAACAGTAAAGAAATGGGCAAATTTAAAGAATTGCTCAAGCACAAAAAAGACGAGTTACACCCCGAAGAAATGCACGATGACTCGCATGATGAGTATTACAGTGGAGACCACCGGACTGAATCTGACTATCCAATTGATCCAAATAGCAAAAAAGGAAAACCAGCAGGCGACACGATGAGTCATAAGACTTACGTTGTCAAAAAACTAATGCATGATGGTGTTGAAGAAGTAAACTTTTGGGATGATCGACCCGACCATGTTGCTAACTGGATGACATTGGGTCATGAACTTTTGCAAAACTGGCCAAACCTGAAAGTTGCAATGTTGAACAGAGTAACTCCACCGACTGGTGGCCAAAAAGCTAAAATTGAGCAAGTTCCCATCCACTAGTGAAAAACAGGTTTTTGAAATGTCTTGCAGACCTGCTAGAGATGACAGCAATCCTCTTTTATAAAATTCCCTTTGGAGAAATTATCTTCAGCCCACATGGGCTGAAGATTAGTCCAATGATTAGCCTCAAAAGGATTATCGTGGTTTTTAACATACCAATCCAGTGGGACTTTGTGATCTACGTGCCAGGAATCATAGCCATGATTTTCCCAACTCATTCCCTCAACAAACTGTGATTCAATATGTTCCTTAAATTCACCAATAGTACATCCTAGATATTCAAACGATGACTTGCTTTTTTGTAGTTTGGTTTCTTTGACGATTCTTCGCATATGACTTCTTACAATCCTACTCAGCTTGTATTCTGGATCGTTTTTGTATCTTTGATTGCGACGTTCGTTTATTTTGTCTTTGTTTGCCTTTTTGTATTCTGAAACACAAACTCTGCAAATGGACCGCAACCCATCACTGTTTACTTTACTTTTACTAAACTCAGCCACAGGCTTCGTTTCATCACACTTACTACACTTTTTCTCTTTTAAATCAGGATCAACAGAAAAGTTGCGTGATTTTTGGCGTTCTGAACAGCAAACTTTGCAATCGTACTTCAACCCATCAGGTTTATTTTTATCTTTGTAAAACTCAGCCACGGGCTTCGTTTTGCTACACTTACAACACTTTTTCTCTTTTAGATCGGGATCAACAGAAAAGTTGAGTGATTTTTTGTATTCTGACCTGCAAACTTTGCAAATGTACCGCAACCCATCACGGCTTTTTTTATTTTTGTGAAACTCAACTACAGGTTTCGTTTTGCTACACTTTGTACACTTTTTCTCTTTCAAGTCGGGATCAACAGAAAAGTTGAGTGATTTTTTGTATTCTGACCTGCAAACTTTGCATCTGTACCGCAACCCATCACGGCTTTTTTTATGTTTGTGAAACTCAGCCAGAGGCTTCGTCTTGCCACATTTGGTACACTTTTTCATATCATTTACTCATTAAAAAACCCCATTGCGGGTGATAAGTGCCGATGAACGACAGACCGCAACAGGGTTTAATTTATATGTTTCGATTTTAGAGACTTATCACTTTCTCTACAATGTATATATGAGTAAGTTTTATGAATTTTTGATTATTCTGAGACTTGTGGCTGGCTAGAACCAAACTTTAAAGAAAATACAGAAGACACAGGTCCGTTTGATTTTTTCTTTTTCTTCTTTTTATTTCCTTCAAAGGTTATTGAAGGCGGGTACATTCTTCTGTTTACAGAACCCATTGGCCTAGAGAAATTTGAAACATCTCCTGTTGAAGTTCCCGATTCTATAAAGTCTCTAAAGTTCATTTGAAATCCTTAAACTTATCTGCTTCCATTCTTGAAATTACTTGACCTCTTTTTTCTGGCTTGAGCCTTTGTGAACCCTTACATTCTGGACACATGAATCCATTGACTATTCCTTCGCCGTTGCACATTTCACAAACATCAGCGTCTCCGCCATCTTCCCATTTTGATTGGACTTTTCCTCCAAATCGATCCATGTAATTCGCAAGTTTTCCAACATGTGCGGCATCAACACCTTTTATATCTGCTCTTTTTTTGCCACCGAACATCTCTGTCCACTTTCTCAGTTGGTTAGTGCTTAAACCTGTGCCTTTGGCATTTTTAAGATATTGATGGACTTCATCCTCCGAGAAATCTTTAAGCCTCAGTAAAAACTCAACAGCTTTTGAGTCAACAGTTTGCCATCCTGTTTGTTTTGGTCCGTAGGGTGTGTGACCAACTCCACCTGCTTCCCTAGAAACGCCTAATACTTCTTTTATTTTAGACATAGGATTGTGCTGCAACATCCAGGCAACTTGAAGAATCTTATCTCTCTCTGATGTAATCTCTTGCGGCATTCCTGATGGCGGGTCAAAGCTCACGCCAGGAAATAGGACATCCAAAAGCTTGGTGCTTTTTAGTAATCCGATATAACATTTTGGATCTATTTCTGGATGTTTTAAAGCTTTTTCGAACTCGTCTTTAATTCGATTTAGTCCTCTTAATCGATTGCCCATGTTTAAGAATTTAGGAATTGCTTTTTTGATGTCAGGATCTAACTCTGAATTTGATCCAAATCGACAATGAAAACGAATTGTTCTAAACACTCGAAGCGGGTCTTCTTCAAATCTCGCCTCAGCATCCCCGACAGTTTTTACAATGCCTTTCTTTAAATCATCATGGCCACCATGAAAGTCATAAAGCTTTTTATTTTCTTTGTCTGCTTTATCTAAGGGGATATACATTGCATTAATTGTCAAATCCCTTCTTGCAGCATCTTCTCGTGGGTCATCAACGAAATCTACTTCTGCTTCTCCATCAACAACGTTAATGTCTTTTCGGAAAGTTGCTATTTCAAAAACTTCGTCGCCAACCTTGGCTCCTATTACGAATACCTTTTGATCAGGACTGTTGTCTCTACCTTGTACAAACCAAGACATATGATCGTCTCCAGTTGACTTTTGAACTTTTACTGGATCTTCTTTGTCTGAGTATTTTACAGATTTAGGGGCGTTAAACTCTTTGCCTTCTTTTCCACTTCGGTCTCCAGAATATTTAAATCCTGCGCCTGATAGAATTTGCCCTACTTGTTCTGGCGTGGCGTTAGTTGCAAGGTCGTAATCGTTAATTGATTTTCCTGCAACGAAGTCACGAACTGGACCGCCAACAAGGTACAGGGTTTTCTTGGGCATTGTCGCTGGCTTGCTCAAGTCATCATGGACTACTATGTCTTTGCTTTTTTCAAAAGCACGAATTACAGGTCTCATCTTTGATGGAGGTATAAAACCTTTGGGTAAAGAAACATGCTCTGTTTCTTTTTTCCAATTACTGCTCTTCTTACCTTGGCCGTCTCTTTCACCAGCTTCAGATTCTTTGATTAAAACAAATTGTTTGAATGATTTCATTTTTTACCTTTTTTCTCCGGTTACTGAAGTCCGAGGGTCTACCGCACTTATCATAGGAAAGTTTTTTATTACAAAAACTGGATTAGTTCTGCGAAGTTGGAGAGATGTTTGAAGTTTGCTTTTGTCAGCCATAAGTTTCCCGCCTTTTCCATCATCTATGCCGACAGTGTACAACTCTCGCAGTTTAGAATTGCTTTTTAATGCTTCGTCTCTCATCATACCTAAAGCTTGTTCCATTTCATCGGAGTTTTTGTCAATATCTTTAAGTGGCGTATCGCCTTCAGCCGTTTTGATGCCAAACCACTCATCCGTCGCATCAAATTCAAAATACTGAACACTTTTCCAATTTTCTTTGACTGCCTTTTTTTGATCTGGAGTCCATAATGATGGCTCAAGAAACTGCGTAGGCGTTTTCGGTCTGCCTATGCCGGATTTTCCATAAAGTGCTTTGTCCATCTGGCCGCCTAGTGAAGACACATAACTTGTGACTATCTGTGCCCAATAAGGGGTCCGAGCAGGTGCTTTAAAATCTTGAGTGTAGTCTCTAGTCGGGCCAACATTAAGCAACCGGCCTGGTGCTCTGTTTCTGTTGCCTTGGGCAGACTGCTTTTCGTTAATTAACCATTCTCTAAAATTCATATCTTTTCCTATGGAATCATAGTTGTTGGGTCTTGGATTCCTATTTTCCACAACAAATACCCTACCAGTATATAGAGAAAAACATTCAAAACAAAATTTGCTATTATCTTCCATCTTCCCTCGTTTCTTTGGGAATCTTTCTCGATCATCCTGATCTTCATTTCTATCTCATGAATGTTTCTATTCAGATCCTGAACATGTTTCTTAATTGCTTCTCCATTTTGTGATTCAAGAATGCTAACTCTAGTATTCAATTCTCTATGGTTTTCAATGTGATCGTCCAGCTTAGATTCAACTTCATCTTGCTGTTTTATTAAGTAGGCAACTCTTTCGTCTACTCTGGTGGTCAATTCCAAAACTGACCGAATAGATTCAGATACTTGCGTGTAATATTCATCAGACATTAAAGATATCCTTTGTTGACTATTATAAAATTAATAAAGAGTTTACCTCTATATACGTTATCATGGTAAAAGATATCAAAAAATCTGACATATCTGAAGAACCTATTATTTCAGACGCCACAACGGAAGAAGATATAGTTAGTGACGAAATGTTGTTAGGGATATATTCTGAAATATTAGACAATGTTCGTCAAGACAGAGGTGAAATTGATGAATACTTAGGTAAATTTTCTGATATGGTCATTAATGAAGGAGATGCAACAACGTCTTCTAAAGAGGCGGTTGTGAATCTCATGAAAATGAAAACTGATCAGTCGGATAAAATGTCAAAAATAGCAGATCTTATGACAAGGGTAAAAATGAAAGAAAAGGATGTCTCTAAATTCATTACAAAACAAAATGGTGATGTGATAAACATTGGAAACAATGTTCCCAATAAGAGGGCGTTATTGGAAACAATCGAAGAAGCAGCGGAAAAATCAAGGAGTAAAAAAATGACTCATAAACATAATCTCAATGACTGGCTTGTGGAGTTTGACATCCCTGCGGCAGCAGGTCAACCTGATCCAGCAGGCATGCAAGCTCCTGCTGTTGACCCAAATTTAAATCAGGATTTTGATATGAAAAACGACCCAAACGTTTCTAATATTGACAGAGCACAAGATGAAGATCCATCAGAGCCAGAGGTTGATGACATAGAACAAGATCCCTCTTCTCCTGATATGCCAGATGAAAAAAAAGAAGTTGAAAACTTCGAAGTATGGAAGCAAGAATATTTTAAAGAATCCATTAAGGGAGATACAGAACAGCTTATGGATATGCTTCTTCAAGTTAGAGATTCTGATCTTGAACCTTATCAGCATAAGTTTGTTGAAGATAATTGGAATGTCCAATTAATTAGACAAAATTCAAACGTTGATAAAGCTTCCAAAGAAATAAGAAGAAACATAAAAGATCAGCTTGATAAAAATAATCCAGCAACTTCCGTTGTAAGCCATATAGCTTCTGTGTTGGAAACTGTCCCCACTTTAAATAACGTGTTTATAAAACTAAACGGATACGGAGGCTTAAAAGGCGATCTACACAGAAAGTATACCGCTGCTCTACTGGGCGCAGTTCAAGTAGGGAGCGGTGGAAACACCGAGGACATCGTTTTTAACGAAAGAGATTACTCAATTCAAATTTCCACAAGATGCAACGCCAGATGGGGGGATGTAATGTTGGGAAACTGGAGTCTTAAGGAAGATGATCCAGAGAAATACCTTTCAGATCCAGAACTAGAGCGTTTAACTTCCGGCAGTCCTGAAGAAAGAGATGTGTTGAGAAGAAGAGTTGTAATGGAGTCTATAGCAGAACTATTTGAAACAAGAGCCTTTGTTATAAATGTAATTTTAGAAGATGGAACAATCCATACATTAGGTTGGGATTTATCAAGTTCTCTTAGATCCGCTTATACAGATGGAAAGTTGGTCGTAAAAGCGAGACAGTCAGAAACCTCTGAGGCCATGATTAATGACGACGGAGAAATTGTTCCTCTTTTAGACCTGAGCATTCTATATGTCAAAGAAACTGGAAGCTTGGATGAAAACGGCAATCCAGAAACAGAAGAAATTCCATTCATGGAAAGAAAAGATGGACTTTTGTTTTTGTCAGCAGATATGAATACCATAAGTGAGGCTTCAACAGTCCTACAGGGTGCGGTATTCAAAGAAACGCCATACAACGGGAACCCAAGCGATTTGAAGACACTTACTAGATGTGTTTATTCTTCGCATGACCTTTTAATGAGACAGTGTTAACACGAGGTAAACTATGAAATCTTTTTTAGAATTTGTTGATAAGAGAACTAGAGAATCTAAAAAACAACTAGGGATATTAAAAAGAGTCTTGGAAAAAGGCGGAATGTCTGTAGTTGATTTTTCAGAAGAAGAAGATCCTCATTTATTCCTGAAAGGAAGTAAAAATCTTTCTTTCGAAGGGGTTCGAATATACAAAATAGGTGGTGAAATAGTTTTCCGTGTGCAAAAAGAAGAAAATACTCACCCATATGGAACGGCATATCCTATACAGGTAGAAGAAATGTATGATGATATTCTTTCTGATGAAATGGATGAAGAAAAAGCAGGCAAAGAAGTTATTAAATCAATCTCTGAAGAAATGAGAAAGTTTTTTAATAGAAGCGACAAAGCAGAAAAAGAAATCAGGTCAATTGAGTTTGGCAATAACAATGATTCTATGGGAAGCGTTCTGGCATCTTCGACGGGCACCGATTATGCTAATCAAGTTTTAAGCAAAAACAAAGGCATTTGATAGTGGAGAAACATGGTCTTATTAGGCAATAATACTCCGGGATCAAATATAAATTCGAATCCAAATCTAGGCAATATATTTAAACCTGTGGGATTTAACGCTAATCCCACCACCGATATTAATCCGTTCGTTAATCAAGGATCTTTAATCTCCTTTAGTTATCAATTTTGGGTTCACGATCCTTATCCTGTTGTGATTGTGACGAAATCATCTCCAGGATATATGGTAAAAGGAATCAATATAAATTATATAACATTTCCTTTTATTAAAAATCTACTGAGATCTAATTGCAATAATACAGGCTTTTCTTGGCAAAATGTAAAGGGAGATAAATATATAGAAAGTGCCTTCCGAAGTTACAAATGGCAAGGCATCAGGCAAGTTAAAATCCTTGACTGCACCTTCCTTTTAGATGTTATGGCAACTGTTCGTGCAAACGATCCCAATCAAATTCAGGCCATAAAAGAATCAATAAGAGAACAAATTAATAGAACTGTGAATCCAAAAGCTGAACCTACAACGGAGCAGCCGATGAATCAACAGCCTCAACCAATATCCCAACAAACCAATCAAGTATCCCAACAACAAACAAATCAAAATATGGAAAGTCAAACAGATCAATCAAATAATGTGTAATTATTATACATAAGTTAAACTCTAAGGTATTTTTATTATGGCAGATATAGGCAGAATATACGATAGCATGGGTCGCCTTATTGGCGAAGCTGAAGACATCAAAGGTGTTCTGCGTTCCATGCTTGAGAGAGATGTGGGGAAGCCTAAGTCTTATAATGCCAAAAGCGAGCCGAAAGCAGGTGCTCAAGAAGAGTTGAAAAAGCAAGTTGATAGGCTGGAAAAAATACTTAAGGAAACAAATGATAATGCAAAAGATTATGCAGAAAGTATTATAAACGCTTCTAAAACTATTGAAGACGCAATAAAGAGCAAATCAAAGAGTCCAGATTTCGTTGATCCATCCAAAATCTATGAAGCAATATCATCAGGATTTAAAAATTGCTGCACTGAAGAAAAAACAAAAGCAGAAGTCAGTCAAGATAAATTATTGTTCGCTGACGGTGGTGAAGATAAAACTTTTAAATCGATGGACAAATCATTAACAGCAATAGAAAAGAACCTAAGAAAAGGCGGTGGTGGTGGTAGCGGTGGTGGTGGTAGCGGTGGTAGCGGTGGTCTTGATTTTGATTTTGATTCGGGAAGCGATGATGGAAAAAGATATGGTGATGAGTTCGCAAAGGCTGCTGGTAAATCAATCAGAAACGGTATAAGTGTCTCTCTTGGAAATTTAAGTCCAGTTCAGCAAATTTTTGGTGCAGCTATTGATGACGAAATGGAGTACCAAAGGAACATGAAAAAGATTGCCTTTCAGACTCAAGGTTTGACGATGGATACTGCTGATTTGCAATCACAGTTTTTCCAAACTGGAAAAGTTGTAGAAAAAACTGGGTTTAATTTGTCGGCTTTCCAACAAGCATATACAGAAAATATAAAGAAAGGTTTAAAGCCACAAAAAGAGTCTTTAAACATAACAACATCAGCATTGAACACTTCGAAAATGCTTGGGCTAGAATCCGGTGCATTAGGAGGAACGTTCGCTGATTGGAATATGCATTTAGGACTTTCAGATACTCAACTTGCAGATGTTGGTCGTGGCATGCGTGATGTTGCTCTCTTTAGTGGCGTAACTGGTGAAAATTTAGAACAAGCAGTTAAATCTTCTGAGGGCTTCATGAAAAATATGAAGTCTGCCGGAACACTTACTGCAAGTGCCGCTAAAAATATCATGACTATGTCAACTTTTGCCCAAAAGCTAGGCGTAGCAGATGAAATGAAGGGGCTAATGGACGGGATGACTAGCTCCTCGAATCTACTTCTAAACGCCAGTCAACAAACTAAAAACATGTTATATATGGCAGCAGGTTCAGTAGGGAGAATTAGTGACCTTCAACAAGGCACCATAATGAACACAAAAGCCGGAATTAAAGATATGGCTAAAGGCATGGAGAACACCTTCAGCCGAATAACAGGATTCAGTTCAGATCAAATAGACCAGATGACTGCTGAACAAAAAATGAAGGTCAATGTTCAGCTAGAGTCTGCTTTAGGTGTTGGTCTGGAGGATTTTAGCAGACAGATTGAGGTAATGAAGGAATCAGGTAAGTCGTATACCGAGAGACTGGCAACCATAGATAAGCAATTAGAAGCAAACCTCACGCTAGAAGAAGAAAATCGTTTAAAGCTTCAAAAGAAGAACATGGCATTAAGTGCAGGCTTGGAAATGTCAACAAAATTAGCAGACGCAGCTAAAGGTGTTGATACTGTTTCAGAAGCTGTTAGCAAAATAAGAAAAAATGCTGGTGCTGCTGGGTTCGGTGATATTCAAAGAGATTTAGCAGACATGTCCAAAAACATGGGTATGGAAGACTTGGCTTCAAAAGTCAGTTCGGGCGATAACCAAGCTATTGCCCAAGCGATGGCTTTGTCTGCAACATCTAAATTAGCCGACGCTGGAGGGACTGACTACTCATCTGAAATGCTTGATGCAATCAAGTCAAACGATATGTCAGAGATTCGTGAGCTTCAAGCAAAAATGACTGAAGAGCAGCAGAAGATGGGAATTTCGCAAGAAGCCAGCACGGACCCAACGTCGCAAGCTGCTCAAACTTTATCTGAATTAAACGAAACTGTAAGGAGCTTCACTGGGCCAGCATTGCATCTTCTTACGGGAATATTAGGTGCCATTGGAATGATACCTATAATGATCGGGGCAGGGATTTTATCAGCATTTCTGGGTGCTGGTGGAATTGTCGCATCCATTGTTGGAAGCTTAGGGCCGATGTTGTTAGCAGGAGGTGGAGCAGCAGGAGCAGCAACGGCAGTAGGAGGAGCAGCAACGGCAGTAGGAGGAGCAGCAACGGCAATAGGAGGAGGACTGGCCACAGCGGCAGCGGCTGTAGGACCCGCTCTTTCAGCAGCAGCGGCAGCTTTACCTGCAATAGGTATTGGCATTGCAGCACTTGCTGCTGCTGTGTTACTTATCGGTGCTGCAATAAACTACACCATTGGAACAGAAGAGTTAGAAAAAATAACAGGTGCCGCTATAGCTCTAATAAAAGGAGTTGCGGTATTTGCTTGGGAAATGTTAAAGATAGGTGCATCAATCACTGCATTGGGGTTGCTGGCTTCTTTGAGCGGAGCGATGGGTCCGTTAATGCTTATGGGAGCCGCAGCACTCGCTGTACTGATTCCTGGAGTTCTTGCACTTGGTGCTGCAATGATGGCACTGGGTGCTGCTATAGAATATGTCGTAGGGGCAGATGAGTCTGTAAAATTGATAGGGAACGTTGCAGCATTCATAGACGCTGCTAGTGGTGTAGTTTGGTCGATAGTAAAGCTTTCTGCACTTACCACTATACTTGGTGCTCTATTAGCTTTTGTTCCTGGGGTTCTAATATCCATGGCAGCAGGGGCCTTGGCATTAATCATTTTAACTCCTTCAATTTTAGGATTTGGCACGGCAATGATGGCATTGGGTGCTGGTTTAGAATATGTAGTAGGAACAGATGAGTCTGTAAAGCTAATAGGAAACATATCGTCATTTATCGATGCAGCTACAGGTGTGGCTTGGTCATTAACTAAATTTTCTGTAGTAAGCGCAATACTTGGTGTTGCGGCTGTTTTGGCAACTGTCGGGGCGGTAGGTTTACTTCTTGGTGCCGCAGCACTCGCTGTACTGACTGTTCCAATTTTAAGTTTCGCAGCAGCGATATTATCTCTAGATGCGATCTTAAGCTACGTCACAGGACTAGATTTAACTTCAACTATGGAAAAGATATCTGGAATAGTTGATGCCGCTACAGGTGTGGCTTGGTCATTAACTAAGCTTTCTGTAGTAAGCGCAATACTTGGTGTTGCGGCTGTTTTGGCAACTGTCGGGGCGGTAGGTTTACTTCTTGGTGCCGCAGCACTCGCTGTACTGACTGTTCCAATTTTAAGTTTCGCAGCAGCGATATTGTCTCTAGATGAGATCTTAAGCTACTTCACAGGACTAGATTTAACTTCAACTATGGAAAAGATATCTGGAATAGTTGATGCCGCTACAGGTGTGGCTTGGTCATTAACTAAGCTTTCTGTAGTAAGCTCTCTACTTCTTCCTGCGGCTGCTTTGGCAATTGTCGGGGCGGTAGGCTTGCTTGCTGGTGCCGCAGCACTTGGCATACTGTCTCCCGGAATTGCTGCATTCGCATTGGCAACAGTTGCTCTAGACGCACTCTTAAGCTTTGCCACGGGAAGAGATTTAACTTCAACTATGGAACTGACATCTGGTGTCGTTGATGCTGCTACAGGTGTGGCCTGGTCGTTAATTAAGCTTTCTGTAGTAAGCGCACTGCTTCTTCCTGCGGCTGCTTTGGCAATTGTCGGGGCGGTAGGCTTGCTTGCTGGTGCCGTAGCACTTGGCATAATAACGCCTCCAATTCTTGCATTCACAGGGGCAATATTCGTTTTAGGCGCAACCTTAGACGCCATTGCAGGATTAGATTATATAATTTCAGTGACAGAAAAGATGTCTGCCTTAGTTAATGCAACTATGGGATTTGCTTGGGCGATAATTAAATTCTCTGCCGTTGCTACAGCCCTTGGTGCCATGGCTATATTTGCTCCCATACTTGGAATAGCCTTGGCGGCGGGGGCTGCGGCTCTGTGGGCCATGATGAAGGGCTTTATGGCATTTTCTACTGTTACTGTTTTATTTGGAAAATCTTTTGACGCTATTGGAGGCATAGATGAAGCTGTTAACATAACAGAAAAGTTAGGCGAGTTTGTTGGTGCCATTCAAAGCTTTGTTTTTACATTACTGAAATACTCCGCCGTTGTTGCAGCCCTTGGTGCCTTGTTTGCGTTTGCTCCCATGCTTGGAGCGGCCCTATTGGCAGGTACTGTGGGACTATTCGCCATGATGAAGGGCTTTATGGCATTTTCTACTGTTACTGTTTTATTTGGAAAATCTTTTGACGCTATTGGAGGCATAGATGAAGCTGTTCACATAACAGAACAAATGGGAGCGTTTGCAGATGCAATTACAAGTTTTGCAGTTTCGGTTATGAAGTTTTCTGCACTGGCTGCTTTATTGGGCGGAATGACACTAGCGGCAGGATTGGTCGGAGGAATTTTAGTAGGAACCGGCACAGCAGCACTGATGGGGCTTTCAACTGGGCTGGTGGCTTTTGGAATGGTACTGAAAAGTTTTGCAGATAAAATGGGATCAACATCTGAAGTAGAAGATACAGCAAACAAAATTGTAGCAATAGCAAAAATGTTTTCAGTAGTGCCGGAAATAATGAACGTGCTTATAAATTCAATAACTCCAATGGTCTCCAAGAGAATGTTTGGATTAATGGCAGCACCTGCTGAAAAGTTAAACGGTGAAGCTATAAAGAAATTTTCTGATTTCTTTATAGGCGTATCTAAAATGATGAGAGACGGCATAATAGACCCTGTAAAAGAGAATCTGGCTGATGCGGGAGAAATAAAGGATGTAACTAGCAAAATTCTTGGCATGGCACAAATAATTGATGTAATACCAGGGATGATGGACAATGTTGTTAATGGTATAATCCCCATAATTGAAGGATCGCTCTTTTGGTCTTCACCTGCCGACAAACTAACCGACACGGTCATGGCTGATTTTAAGAAGTTCTTCACAAAAGTAGGAACGTTCTTGCGAGACGGCGTAGTCACTCCTATAAGGAATAACTTTGCAGATGTAGCAGAAGTGGAGAAAGTCTCTAGCATAATTGTTGCTTTGGGATCAATGGTAAGCGTTATCCCCAAAATGATGGATGATATAGTTAACGGTATAATCCCCATACTTGAAGGATCTGGCTGGTGGTTTTCAGGACCGGATTTGACTGACACGGTCATGGCTGATTTTAAGGAGTTCTTCACAAAAGTAGGAACGTTCTTGCGAGACGGCGTAGTCACTCCTATAAGAAATAACTTTTCAGATGTAGCAGAAGTGGAGAAGGTCTCTAAAATAATTGTTGCTTTGGGATCAATGGTAAGCGTTATCCCCAAAATGATGGATGATATAGTTAACGGTATAATCCCCATAATTGAAGGATCTGGCTATTGGTTTTCCTCAGGACCTGCCGACAAACTAACCGACACGGTCATGGCTGATTTTAAGGAGTTCTTCACAAAAGTAGGAACGTTCTTGCGAGACGGCGTAGTCACTCCTATAAGGAATAACTTTGCAGATGTAGACGAAGTGCAGAAAGTCTCTCAAATAATTGTTGCTTTGGGATCAATGGTAAGCGTTATCCCCAAAATGATGGATGATATAATTAACGGTATAATCCCCATACTTAAACCAGGACTTTTTTCAGACTCGCCCGCTGAAAAATTAGAATCGAAAATGTGGGAATTTGCTGACTTCTTTGAAGGAGTGGCACTTTTCTTGCGATACGGCGTAATCTCTCCTATAAGGAATAACTTTGCAGATGAAAGCGAATTGAAAACAGTTTTAGGTATGATGAATACAATGTCGTTTTTGATTGCTAACATCCCCGGTTTCTTGGAGAGTCTATCAATGTCCATAACTGGACTAGTGGAATCAAAAGGATGGTTTGGCTTAGGTGCAAGTCCTATGCAAGAGATTGCTGCGAAAGTAGTGACATTCTCTAGTTACTTCCAAGCCATTGGAGTTGCATTGGGGGAAGGAGTTGTACGTCCAATAAGAGACTACTTCCCAAAACCAAAGCAACTTAACACTGCGTTAAAACAACTGGACTCCATGGCATCACTGGTTGCTGCAATTCCTGATTTCTTGATTCGTATCAATAGTTCTATAGGAACCCTAGTTGATGGTACCTGGTGGAAGGCTTTCACCCAGAATCCTATGGGCACGATGACTAAGAAAATACAACTATTTTCCGGTTACTTCCAAGCCATTGCCACTGCATTGGGGGAAGGAATTATTGATCCAATAAAAGATTATTGGCCAAAGCCAAAGGAAATTAAGACAGTTGGAAAACAAATAGATCAAATGGAAAAGGTTATCAAAAAACTTCCTGGTTTCTTAGAAAGCCTAGACGAGTCAGTCGGAGATTTCTTCCTTGGCACATGGTGGAAGATGTCAAGTCTATACAACAGAACAAGCGTATTTGCTGATTATTTTAAATCTATTGCAGTATCAATAAATGATGGACTAATACAGCCAATCCACAAAGAATGGCCAAAATCAAAAGATATAAAGGAAGTCGGTAAGAGAATAGACGAAGTTCAGAAAATTGTTGAAACGCTCCCAAGTTTCTTGGAGTCTCTAACAACTGTCGTTGAAGAATACGTCGATGGAGGATGGTGGGAAAATGACAAGATTGCTGGACTCTCTTCTAAAGTAGAAGTTTTTGCTGCTTATTTCGAAAACATTGCAGCAGCTTTAGATGATGGCCTTCTAAAACCAATACAAAAGTGGCCAGAATCTTCTAAAATAGAAGAAATAGGCGAAAAACTATCCACTGTTGAAAGTGTAATATCTGAACTGCCAAGCACACTGCAATTGTTAACAGATTCTATGCAGAGTCTAGAGAATGGAGCATGGTGGGATTTGCAGTTAGATAAAGAAAAACAAAAATATATAGACTTCTTTTCAAGTACGGGAAGTTTCATTGTTGATTCGCTAATAAATCCAGTAAACCTATTGCCTGAAACATCGGCCATACAAGAATCCATAACTAGAATCGAATTAATATGTGAAATATTTAATAAGTATGCGGAAGCGATGTCTTGCATGGCAGAAGCTTCTAAGAACTTATCTTCTACTGAGCCTATCGATTTAACTGGAATGGAAAATGTTGGAGACGCAATCAAGAACGCCCAGCCAGCAATAAGTAGCATGTTGGAAGGGGCACAGGTAAACGAAACCACCTTGTTCCCAAAAGACTATCGTGATCCTGCATCATTGACACAAGAGGAACTAATGATGCAAAAAACTGGAGCACAGGTAAACGAAACCACCTTGTTCCCAAAAGACTATCGTGATCCTGCATCATTGACACAAGAGGAACTAATGATGCAAAAAACTGGAGCACAGGTAAACGAAACTACAATTGCAGGAACAGATGAAAGCAATGAGTCATTGAAACGACTTACGACAGTTTCTCCAGAAAATGATCCCCGATTGAAATCTAATGCTTGGCATCAGAGGTTGTTAGAGCAGCGAAATCGTCCTGAAAGAGTTGGTCCTGCGGCTGTGGAGTCTCAGTCGCAACAGATGCTTGTTAATCAAACTGGAATGACTCCAGAACAACAATTAGAGAAATTTGGACATGCAAGGTCAGGAAGAAAATTTGAATCCGACCCTATCGATAAGCAAATAAGGGCTAATCAACTCGCTACAGACAAGGCACGTAGAGCCGCCGAAGGATACAGCCCTGCTCGTGGTGGTATTCAAGAAAATTTAAAGGTTGAAGAAAATCCATTCGATAAGCAATACCCAACATCTAAAGATTGGGATAAGCAATACCCAACATCTAAAGATTGGGATAAGCAATACCCAACATCTAAAGATTGGGATAAGCAATATCCAACATCTAAATCTTGGGATGAGAAGTACGCTAATAGGCGGGAAATAGGAGCAATGGCAAAAGGAGGCGATTTCTTAACTACAGGCGCACAACTGTTGTTGGTTGGAGAAAAAGGCGCAGAGAGAATTAGTGTAAAACCAGCCGATCAAGTTGCCAATCTAGAGAAGAAAGCATTCGAACACTCTGAAATGACTTCTAAATCGGCAGCTTCTGTCTTGAACGTACCATCCTCAGTCAGAGCAGTAAATGCACAGCCAAAACCACTCTCAGACGTTCACGAAAGGGTAAGGCAACAATATGCAACAGAAGATGAAGGAAGTAAAAACAAATCCAAAGACATGGCAGAAATAGCTAGTGCGAGCAACAGCCAAGTTAGTCTCCTTGAAAAATTACATGAAGACAACCAACAGTTGCTTAAAGCGATTGAAGGTAAAAGCCAGCCTGGCCGTAGTGAAGGAAACTCACAGGCATCAACTAAAAACAATCAAAAACCACTAAGTAGCCCGAAATATGGAAATTGGCAATATGGAAAAATGGGTCAAAATGCAAGTAGACAAATACTTACTCCTGGTTAAACCGTAATCCCGCCTAAATTTATTATAATTCACAACAATAAATAACTCTATTAAATCAAAGGAAAAGAAGATATGCCAAAAGGAACAACGCCTAGTGGGCAATTGATAAATTTAAGAGATTGTTATATTTTCGTACCAAATTTTGGGAGAGTCGAGCTAAACAATTTACCAGATATCAGTGATGGCAAGAGTGCTGCGTATAATGACGAATCACCAATTGGTAGATCTTTTCCTTTAAAAACTTATTCCCATTCAGAGAATCGTGCAATTTCAATGCAGCTTCATTTTTATGTTGGTAAAAGAAGTGACATTGTACTTAACCTCGAATATCTTAGAGCACTTGAGAGTTGTGTTTATCCGAGAGACCAAGTAGCAGGTGCGGCAAATGCACCATTTGTTCCTCCTCCTATTTGCAGAATCAGATGCGGGAAACTACTTGCAGATACAGAATTGTGCTGCATTCTGAAAAGCTACAGCGTAAAATTTCCTACAGATGTAGCTTGGGATTCAGATTTTTATACTCCCTATAAGTTCGACGTAGATACTAGTTGGGAAGTCGTTTATAAAAGTTCAGATTTACCCGGTCAAGGCAGAATATTAAGTTCAGGGAGATAAAAGATGGCAGTAGGTATAACAGAAACAGACTTCAGACCTTCAAGATACGTAAGCTCCTTGAGCAGATATCAAGGAAGCAAGGTGATTTACTGGAGTGATAAAAATTATCTAACATTCGAGACTTACAAAAAGCCAATTCATGTAAATAGTAATCAAGATATGTTTACAGTAATTAGTCCAAGTCAAGAGTTTAGACCAGATAAAGTTTCTCAAGATATGTATGGGATTCCTGATTTTTGGTGGAAAATAATGGAAGTAAATAAAATTAAAGATGTATTTGATTTTAGGGCAGGATTGAGCATAAGATTACCAGGCGGAGTTTACTAGGAGAAAAATGGCAAATAGTGGTTGCTTAGTTGGATGCATCAACGATTATACATGCGGTGGTTTACGAAGCTCGGTTGTAGACTTTGAGGATGTAGTTGCGCCATGGGTGAAAATGTATTTTGGAGATGATCAAACAACGGCAATAACGGTTGGAAACGAATCTCAACCACAGTATGGAAACACTGCAATTATAAAATCTTTTCAATATGGAAGATCAGATGGAACCACAACAGAAGTAGAAATAATAGATGAACAAGGTGGCAATTTTAATAGGTTTGTAGATAAAATAGCAAAATGTATAGGTCAGATCGATGGCGGTAGTCCTTATGGCCATGTTGCTTTTGAATTTGGATGGACTGCTTCAAATTGCACGGGTTTAGAAGGTGGAAATCTAGGTACGCCCGGAACGGGCGGCGGAAGCGGTGGATCGCTTATGAGGTCACAGAGACTTCAGGGTATGCTTATAGACATTGAAGTGTCTTTTGAAAATGGAGTGGTCAAATTTCGATGCACCTTGACAGATTTGGTGCAAACTATATTTGTGTCTAGAATTGATGAAACAAAGGGAGACGATGATCAACCGATACCATTGAAGCAGGCCATCCTAGAATTAGCCAGAACCCCTGCGCCGGGTTTTGACGTTAGTTTCGAAAAACCAGATGGAACAACATGGGATTTTCTTGATAAACCCGTTTCGAGGTTTGATGCAGATGGTCAAAACAAGTTGTCAATCATATCAAAATGGCTTGAGCCTTTTGTAACTAAAGATGGCAAAGGCATTGTTCCAATGTGGGATGATGTAAGAAATTTGTTAGTTTTACAAGAAGACATGACTCCCGACTGTGACGAAACAGTTAGTTGTTCAGGAAACCATATTGGGACATTTATTGTAAACGGTGGAAGATGTAGTCCGGTAATAAGTTTTTCTCCAAAGATTAACTTTGTTGTTGCGTTTTCTACAAAGGCTTCAGGAGGTGGCACATCTGGTCAGGATGCAGCACCAGAAACCAAAGAGGAAGGAGAAACGTGTCCAAAACAGCCAAAACAAGTAGGTGTCCAAGAATCGTCCGGGCCGGTAACCCAGGCGGCGGAGAATGTCTTCGGACCAAAAGAAGCTCTTTCCAAATCAAACAAAGCCCAAATCTCGCAGGCGAAAGCCAATGGAGTAATACAACTAGTACCAAGCGCAATCACAGCAGAACTTACAATTGTAGGAGATCCAAGAATTGTTGGCTTTAATGTAGTAGGAAAATTCGTTGCTATAGTCGTTATAAATCCATTTCACATATTTGGGGACAAAGGGTGTGGGGATTGGCTCGCAATGCCAGGATGCAATGAAGTTTTAAGCAATAAAAATTGGTTAATACAGGGATTTGATCATCAGATAAAAGAAGGATCATTTGTTACTACATTAAAGTTGCTGCTGGCCACTCCAGGAAATGAACTCTCCAATGAAAACAACTTTGGAGCAAGCAGCAACGGATACAGGCCACCAGATATATGTAGTGCTAATTAATATGGAATGTGAAAATGCGAGATAAAATTGAAGAACAAGAACAAAGATTGAAAAAGCTGGAAAGCAGATTTTCTGAATTAGGGTACGACATGACTGCTTTAGTTCAATCTGAGTTCAAGAAAAAATGGAAAATACCTTCTCAGTTTGAAACGCATTATGGAATGCTTACCGCTTTATGCATTGATACCATTGATCCTTGGAAACAGAATAAAGTCAGATGGTTCAATCCCTTGTTTCATAGTCCTGATTTAACAGTAAAGGCTTTACCGTGGGCCTATCCTATATCTAGCATGGGAGGCTTTGATGATTGTGGATTAAATTGGGTTCCGCCTGCCGGTTCAACTCTTTGTATCATATTTGAAAATGGAGCAAGACAAACGCCATATTATATGGGCACAACGTGGCATAGAGACAGAGGTCCTGCGGGACAAGAAAAATTTAAATTCAACATTGATGAATACTTTAAAATACACCAAGGAAAAAGAGACGGATATCTAGCTGGAGCAAACGATGGGTCTCAAGTATTTCCCCAATGGAACACAGAAAGTTACAATGGTTTTGATATAGACTCAATTGTTGACTTCAATGAGGACCCAGAAGCTCAAAGAAAAATAACTTACCCCAACATATATGGATTTAAGACTCCTCAAAAACATATGATGAAGCTTGTGGATGGAGACTACAAGTGCAACCACAGATGGAAAAGAGTGGAATTATTATCGGGTTGTGGCAACTGGATGATTATGAAAGATGATCATTTGCATGATTGTGGCACATGGGCGCATCCTAATTGTGGAGTAAGCGGTTCAGAACATGAGTGTGAAGATGAATTTGGGTCTCCAGTAGAACTTACGGAATGCGAGGGCGATACAAGTAATAGTTCAATTCTTGGCGGGCACCCAAGTACTTCTGACAACAAGTCAAACACAGGAAGTAACCCATATTTCAAACACGAGAGTGAATGCAGGCCGTATAAAGGACCACAAACCCCACAAAACAACAGATGCGAATTGCCACAAACAGGAGTGCAATTTTTATCAATATCTGGTCATAGTTTCGTAATGGATGATTCTGTCGAAGAGCCGAGCGGAGTTCCAGAGTGGAAAAGGAGTACGGAAGGATTTGATTTTGGATGTAATGACAAATATGTTGGAAAGACGTTTTGGGTGTCTGCGACTGGACACCGTATCGAGATGTCAGATAAAGAGGAAGAAACAAACATAAGAGGCGAAGAAAATTACATAAAATTATTAAGCGCAAATGGAAACAGAATAGAACTTAACGACCATACAGAAGGAATAAAAGGGGATTCTGGATGTCCTCCAAATATAGCAGGAGAAAAACGTGGTATAACATTAGAAAGCACTAGTCGCCATCATATTATGATGATTGATGAAGACAATGAACAATGTGGACCGGCCAGAAAAGAAGGCGGAACACCTATCAATCGTGCAAAAAAAGCCTTCGTCAGAATTAGAACTGGTTACGGTTTGGAAATGGTGATGGCAGATGATGACAGTCAAGAAGATACCGTAAAACAGTATGTTAGGATATATTGCCCGCAGAAAGACAACAATGAACGTGGTCCTCATATACTACACTTCCAAGAAAAACCATCTGGCCCTGGATTAGTTTTTCTAAGAGTAGGCGGAGATTATGTGTGCTCCACTTATGACAATCATATAACAGTCGTAGGAGATGTAGAAGATAATCCATCAAATAAAATTGTTATGGTATCAGACAACTATATAGAAATGACTGAAAACCTTTACATGAATGCTGCTGATTTTCACTTTTTCTGTGCGAATAAAGTAATAATTCTTGGTGCCGGTCTAGATTTGCCGCCGCTGTGCGCTGATGATAAAGGAGGATGTAACCTTTGTTTGTGGCCTGTTTTGGTATTAGCAGGAGGGGTTGTTAGAGCAAGTGATAGAGTTTTCGCCTCTGCATCTGCCGACGCACCTTGTCTTTCTATATTCCAAATGATGCCATTCCACAAATGTCCACCAATTCCTTCTTGTAGTTCGGCACAGGCAGCACATGGATCAGGCGCATAATATAACATAGGAATAATATGACAAATAAATTTTTAGGAGCACCGTACCCAATAGTTAGTACAGCGAGAGGACTGCTTGCTACCCAAAGAGGAGTTGATCAAATTAAAGCAGATTTATTACAATTGCTTTTAACAAACCCTGGGGAGAGGGTGATGCTTCCTGGTTTTGGAACTCCTCTTAGAGAAATTATATTTGAGCCGAATGACGCTACATCTAGCGAACAAGTGAGAGACATGATAATTAATTCCATAAGAACTTGGGAGCCAAGAATAACTATAGAACAGATTGATGTATCAACTCAAGCAGATCAAGAATCTCTTCATGAGGATGATTCGCTTGAAGATATAGGTCATATAATGATTGTAAGAATATTATTTTTTGATCCAGAAAACATATCAGAAGTCCAAGAGTTAAAATTAGAAGTACCACTAGCAGGAGTGACAGGAGAATAAAATGTCTAACAATTGCCCTATTCAAGTAAATCCATATGATCAATCAGGTTTGTCAAAAAGTTCTCCTGTATCTAATTTAAATTATACTAATCAAGATTTTTATTCTATGAAAACCAGATTGGTTAATTTCATAAATGAAAGATTTGGAGAGGACGGATCACAGATCCCCGAAGCATTTAATGATTTTGTTGAATCTGATTTGGCAATCATGTTAATTGAAAATTGGGCGTTCTTAGCAGATACTTTATCTTTCAAGATGGATCAAATAACAAATGAATTGTTTATAGACACCGTCAACGAAATTGAAAACGCTTTTAGGCTATCTAGATTAGTTGGATTTAAACCACAACCCCCAATAGCCTCTAGATCGCTGTGGAGTGTAGAAACAAACAACCCAATCACAACAGACATTTCAATAGAAACTCCTGTTAACATTGATTTAGTTTCTGATGGTCAGAGTATAACAATAGAACTGTTTGCCGCAGATTCAAACAATTTACCTAAATTCGGTGAAGACATTATAATTCCGTCCGGTAGTACGTTAAACCAAAATATAATAGGATTAGAAGGTAGAACATCCACAAACACGTTCGTCGGAACGGGCGAAATAGGACAAGCAGTAGAGTTGTCAAGATTTCCTGTAATATATGATTCCATAGTGGTGCAAGTTGATGGATTTACATGGGAAAGGGTTGACTACTTTACAGATTCTAATCCAAGAAGAGAGTATAGAGTAGAGTTCAACTCTGCTTATCAGGGTTTTATAATTTTTGGGAATAATAGAGCGGGACTCATTCCTTCCAACGGTTCTTCTATATCTGTCACATACAGAGTTGGAGGCGGGAGTATTGGAAATATTGTTACAAACTTTGTGGAAAAACAAAAACAAGTAATAGTGGCAGGATTGGGATTCAACGTCCCTATAACTTACAGAAATTACACCAAAGGAGAATTTGGATATAACGGAGACACAATAGAAGATATTAGAAGAAAACTTCCTGTTTGGATATCCACACAAAACAGAGCAGTTTCGGGAAATGATTACAAGATATTGGCAGATCAATTTTCGACTCCTTACCATGGGCAAATTGGAAAATCAACAGCGGTTTTAAGAAATCATGGATGTGCTGCAAACATAATAGATCTGTATGTTTTAGCAAAAAATGGGGAAGATGGACTTGTCGAGGCTGGTAATGAATTAAAAGTAGGACTAAATAATGAGTTAAACGATAAAAAAATGTTGACAGATTTTGTTTGCGTAAGAGACGGAGAAGTTACTTACGTAGATGTAGTTGTTGACATTACTATGGATAGTTTTTACAAAAAGTTTGAGCAAGAGTTTAGTGTAAATATTGACAATAAAATAAATGAATTCTTCTCTATAAATAACTGGGATTATGGAAAATCTTTAAAAGATACTGAATTGATTAAGTATTTATCGTCATTCAAAGAAATAAGTGATATAAGTATTTCCTTTACAACGGATGATCCTGACAATTCGGGAAGCATGGTTACCGCAAGTTTTTATCAAATAATAAGACCTGATCAAGTAAACGTTTTATACGTTTACGAATAGGAGCCAAATTGGGCATTAAAAGAATAACAGAAAATCCTACTATAGCGGATACAATAATATTCGACATATTGACTCCTAACGAAGTCATAAGTGGTATAGAATTAGACTCCGAAAGTCCAAATCAGCCAGAGTGCTTTGAAGCAGACCCTTTTAAAGTAGATGATGTAAAGATATTTTACATAGAAAGAGACTTCACAGGGGAAAACATAGGAGAGACAGAAATTTCTTTGCCTGATTTGACGCTGCAACAGCAATTAGAGGCTGCAAAATCAACCGCATGTGATAGTCCTACAGAAGAAAATATAGCAACCTTACAAAGAATTAAAAATGAATTTGATTTAAATTCAAAAAAAGAAATTATCAGATATAAGGACGCAGTATCCGTAGGTGCCTTTGGAAACGGCGATACATATCCGGCTTGGTTGTCCACTGATCAAGATAATGCAATACTAAATCATATTGTCTTAGACAGCAATGGCAACACTCAGTACGGTCACTTTGAACTAGAGTGGGACCCCCTAGGCATGCGGGAGGGGGATTATTTTATATGTTGGACTTGGACTCCCTTACCGGCTGGGGACAAATTCAGTGCTCATCAGTTCTTTAGATTGGGAGGCTCCACCCAACTAACAACTTCAATACCAACTCACTTCACCAACCCAGACAAGTACAGCACGCTTTTAGATAGATACACTCCAGAAATGTATAAGGTTGGAATTTCCAACAATGACGTTACTAAGTATGTAATTGATAGATTAAACCATTCTGTAGCAGATGGATTTACTGTACTAGAAGATTTGACAAATCAAATAGTTGATATAATTGATGCAAATGCAACGCATGAATCAATATTGCAATTATTGGGTAATACATTCAACCTTAAACTAAGAACCAATGACCCCACGTTGTGGAGAAGGCAAATTAAAAATGCAGTTCCTTTATTCAAACAAAAAGGAACTTTGCCAGGGTTAACATCAGCATTATCAGCAGCGGGCATTGCATTGTCTAAATTTACTGAGATGTGGCAAGTTGTTTCTCCATATACTTTTCAAGAAGCTTTTGATGTAGAGGACGAAGAAGATCTTGATTTCACCCTTTCTAAAAACGCCATTCTACCAGTAGATCCATTGAACTTTGAATTATTTTACAGAGGAGTTGAAGACTTAGAATGGACAGAATTAAGTGGACCCACAGATTATGTAAATTTATCTGAGGTAGGTGGAAAAACAATAATGACTTGGGTTGGAAGCGAACTTTCAGTAAGTCCAATAATTCTAGAAGAAGGAGATTCGATTAGAGTCATATACGAAGTAGTCGAAGTCCCAAACCCTACGCAGCAAACAATAGAAGAGTACATAAGAACGTTGCCCCTTTCGGATCTAAGAGATGATAGAGATCAAAATTTCCCTTTAAAGAATTGGAATGTTAGACTCATAGAAGAAGACGATGCTTTGTTTGACGTAATTATTCCAACAAGGCATCCTTTTGTGGAAGAATTAGTATTTGGTAAAATTAGAACTGAATTTCCTTATTCAGAAAATGTTTACAACATGGAAGAATACAATGGAAGCAGAAGAAATTCAACCAATCCTTGTGATATAGACAGGGGATTCCTAGATGCTTGTTCATCTTGCAAAAGTAGTAAATACAATGTTGACTTGGAAATTGAAGATCTATCAAACAGAAGAATATTAGAAGCAGAAGAAGTTTTGAGAGAGCACACTCCTTTTCATAATATTTTGCACTCTATGACATTGACAGGCACTCAAAACGACTTTGTTCAATCACCTGTTGAAACTTTAGAAGGACTATTGACCATTAGTGGACAAGAAATAGCAGTCGTAGACCCTCCCCAGACAATATTCAGCAGAACCATGACAAATACATCTCAAATAAAAAGAAATGCTTTGGCGTCAGTTTCAACAGTTGTAAGTAGTGCCTCTGGCACCGGAAGCAATCAAAGTGTAGTTTTATTCGCCCCAGACTTCAGGATGGACAGAATACCTTTGTCAGATGACTCTTCTTTAACTTACTTAGAAATACTTTCTCCTCACGCTCATGCTGGAAGCTACACAGTTCAAAACCCCACAAAAAATCATTTAGAAGTAAACGGAGTGACTGAACCTATAACTCAATCTTCCTTCACATTTAGGCTTTCAAATGAGGCGGTCAAAAAGACATCGACAGACATAACACAAGATGATTTATTTGTGTTCTCAGATGAATCTCTTTCATACAGTAATTACAATGTAAAAAGCCAATGGGATGTAGATAACGATTCGGAATATTCAGGAGGAGCTTGGAAAGTTTCAATTTCAACTTATTCAGATGTCTATGACATATTGGAAGTCCTACCCAATGGAAGTCTCGTATTAAACGATCCAAGTGCTACTTTACCAACAGTCGCAACCAACGGCATTATTTACAATCTTTTAAACGACTCTTCTGAAACAATTACATCTAGTACTAGCGGATCACTAATTGTCAACAGGCGAGGAAGAGTTGACTTGGGAACCGCTGGAAGCATGTTAATCCGTGGATCATCGACGACATCGTTAGATGATGTAAGAAACGTTTTAGAGATAGGTTATTTCATGCTCTACTCTGGAACTCAGTACTTTGTAAGCGGATTTGCAACAGGAGAAACTAAACAATTCTATATCGATGGATATTCAGGAGGAACAGTATCGGGAGTTTCTGTAACCGTTTATCAGAGAATAGCGAGCAATGAATATGGAGTCTTACACCTAAAAGGCTTGGAACTGACGACTCTAGTAGATCACGAGACAGGTTTGGGGATTTTAAATGGGGCAAATGCTCCTGCTGACGAAAATGATATTTTGGAAGACGATTTATTTAAGGAAAATTTCTTGGTGTTGATAAATTCTGAGTATTTTGCAATTTCTGAAATTGATGGCACTACAATAACCTTGTCAGGTCCCCAAAATGATTGGAATACAACAGGTACTGCTGTAACTTACGATATTTTAAAATATTCTAAGTTAACAGGCACAACCGTAAATCCGCCAACGGGGTACAGATACGACCCAGTGGCAGACATACCTGAAAGAGAATACCCGCCTGTTCCAGGATATGCATTTGAATTTTTAGACAGAAGAGGAAATGAAGTGATTGAGATAAATACTGAGAATGCGATGCCAATGATGGCAATGTCTGCTTTGTTGAATGCAGGCAGAAATGATGATATTATGGAAACAGTTGGTCAAGAAGAAAAGATTACATTCAGTGTTGAATGGAAGGAGGAAGAATGATGTTGAGTGATAATGTGAGTGCTATCAAGCCTGTAGGCGAAATAGAAATTATAATTAACTACAATGACGGAAGAGAAGAAGAAAGATTTATTCACAACACAGTTCTTCGAAAAGGAAGAGAAGCTTTAGCGGCTAGTTTAGCGAACGAAATAGGAGACGCTTTTGACTTCTATATAAACAACATGCTGTTTGGTGATGGCGGAACAAACTCAGGAGTTCCAAAACATGTCAACAGTGAAAGAAATGGTTTGTTTGGTATAACCAGATCAACAAAAAGCATAATTGCAACCATCGATCCTAATACCCCTTCTCAAGTTGTGTTTACAAGCATTCTTGGATTTGATGACGCAAACGGATACACAATAAATGAGATGGCTCTACAAATGAATACGGGCGATTTTTATAGCATGGCAACATTCGCTGACTTAGGGAAAACCTCATCTATGCAAATCACTTGGAATTGGCGTTTAAGCTTCGTTTAAAAATGTTTGATAAAATTATGAAAATATTGACAATAACAGAAGAAGTTGATTCAATAGACAACTACAGAGCGTCTGGTCCTTTGTTTGAACTTGGTAAATCCGATGGGTATGAGGTGGACATAGCATCGAGAAATTTTGCATATTCTAAAATTTTCAGAAAATATGATATATTTTATCTTCAAAGGCCAAGATCTATAGATTTAGAGACTGCTTGTTTAGCGAAAAAATTTGGATTGAAACTGGTCGTAGACTATGATGACGACTTGTTTAATGTACCAGTTCACAATCCTGCACATTTAGGATTGCACTCGGAAGAGATAGATTGCATGAGGGATGTAATATGTGCATCCGATTTAGTGACAGTTAGCACTAAATCTTTAAAGGATGAAATAGAAGGCCAAACCATGCACAAAAATGTGCAAATTGTTCCAAATTCGCTGAATGATTCTATTTTTGAACTAGGAGAAAAACAAAATTTTAATAAAGTAATTGTATGGCGTGGATCAAATACTCATGCAAAAGACCTCTATTCAGTTAAAGATGGACTCAATAAAATAATAAAAGAAAGATCTGATTGGACGTTTGTGTTCATGTACTATTTCCCTTTTTTCATTGAAAAGGAAAAGAATGTAATCTATACAGATTGGATCAGTCCCTTTTATAACTACATGAACCAATTAAAATCTACTTATCCCGGAATAGTGATCCACCCGCTTACAGAAAATAAATTCAACAAGTCAAAAAGCAACATAGCTTGGATAGAGGCTACACACGCTGGGGCAGCGTGTGTAGCTCCTGACCTACCGGAATGGAAGCAGCCAGGCATTGCGAACTATGAATCTGACAATGGGCAAGATTTCTATTTGAAAATAAAAGATCTTATGGAAAAAATAGATGATCGTGAAGACACAGGTTTTGAAGATAGTAAAAAGTTTATTGAAAGCAATTTAATTTTAAGTAAAGTTAACTTAAAAAGAAAAGAATTGTATGAGAAGTTGCTTTAATACAAACGATTTAAATTCTAAACTGATAAGCTAAAAAAAAAAGGCATCTTTATGAAAAAATCTTTTATAGTAACACAATATTTTGATCCTGAATTAGAGAAATATCAAAAAGTCATATTCGTAGATGAAGAACTGTTTGACTGGGGAATTGAGGAAGAGGCTTTACAGGAAGCTAAAAAATTTGCTGGTGAGGATCGTGCCATCAAAAAAGCTGTTCACGGAGATATTAAAAAGTTTTTCTTAGACAGTTTATCAGAGTTTTTAGGAAGAAAAATCACTTTAAAAGAGGTAAACGAGGCTGTTGAAAACGGATATATTTGAATGATACTAATTGAAGAAAATGATAATAGATTTTATATTGAAAAATCTAATTTAACAAATGCTGGCAACGGGGTGTTTGCCAAAGAAAATATAAAAGCTGGAGAATATTTAGAGATAATTGGCGTTTGCGTAAAGGCGAATTCTGAAGCTGATAAATGCACAGATTGGGCAAAACATTACAAATTTGCTGCTAGGGATAAAAATTTTGATAGATATATTGTGCCTATGGGTTACGCTGCCGTAATTAATCACACTAATGACTCCAACATCCAAAATGTAGAAATTAGGTACTTGAAGAACATTCAAAAAAAGAATGAATCTGCTGGTGGAATGGTCTATTATTTCATTAAGGATGTTGACAAAGATGAGGAAATAGTAGGGAATTATGGAGAAGCAGTTGGAAAAAAATTAGATTGGATTCAAGATAAAGCAAATTTCGACAAGGATGAATGGGCAACCTTTTTGTCTTTTGACCTATATAACTTAGGAATACTATCTGAGATAAAGATTTGCGAGGAATAAAATGCCCAGAATTGAACTAATACCAGAAGTGCTTTATCAAGCTATGGACCCTTACCACCATAGTTTTGACAACTTGCCTTTAAGAAACATTTTAACGAGACAAGATCTTGTCAATAGTGCTGTAGACAACAATTCAGAGATATTAAGGGATTCAGTTGGCACAGCAGGAACCTTATCTAATAGGTTGAATCAGTCAATAGAGGAAGATGGAAGTCTTAAGACTGTGGCTGTTGATGACACATTGCACAATATTGCTCTCCATACAGATGGGTCTGTTGAAATTAGTGGAGTGCCTGTTGACTTTGTTCGAATGCAACAGTCAGAGAGAGATAAGCTAAGTTTAATAACAGATGAGGCTACAGCGTTCAAATTACAAGTAGAAACAATTTCTACCACTGTGCTATTCGACAACGATACAGTTAGAGTTGTTGACTCTGACACTGTAACATGGGAAGTAAGTTCTCCAAATGAGGTTAAAGCAAACTTTTCTTTTCCAGTGGCTGCTGCACATCAGCATTTCTATGATAGAACGCCGATAGATGCAAATTTAGTGACTCCTGACTATACTAACTATAAAGTCACATCCGTTTCCACACCGTTCATTGCAGGCTCTCTGAGAGTTAGCATAAACGGAACCAAACTAAGCGAAACAGGAAACGTATATGTTCCAGATTCCACAGGTCCAGATGGTACGTGGACATTGACCACATTTACGGGCAATGCAACAGGAGGCACTTTCGCCTTGAACAGGGCAATAACTGCATCTGATGTGATAAGGGTTGATTTCGATACTACTTATTAATGAAAATAATTGATTTTAATTTTGTAATTCTTTCTCCAGAGGCTAATTACGGGCTAATCAAGTCTACTGTTAGATCCATAAGGGGACGGTATAAAGATGTCGCATATTGTTGCGTCGTTGGGGGCAGAACGTCTCCAAAAAGAATGCAAGAAATAAAAACAATTTGTCCTGAATTGTACAAAGGAAAGGACACCATAACATCTTTAATTAACCAAGGTGTCAAGAAAGGAAATAGTTGTTGGAAATATATTGTTTTTGAGGGTGTGACAATGTCTCCAAATAGAGACAAAAAATATAAAAACTTTATAGAAAACGAAAAAAATATACTTTATCCAATAATCACAGATTATGACAGACAAGGCAACCCACTTAAATGTTATACCGACTTCGATGAGGCTACTTTAAACGGATTATTCATTCATCAAAAAACATTAAAAGAAGTAGGAGACTTCACTGATAATCCACTAAAAATTTCAAAGTTTTTCTGGATGCTTGAAGCGGCGGATAGGGGATGCACCTTCAAAGCAATATTAGGTGCCAAAGTTTTCTAAACTAGCCCGTAAACAAAAGACCATCTGTCGTCTTTTTTATGCTTACCAGAATCTACTTCTTCCAAGTAGTCCCACACAGCTTCCAAACTTCCAAATCTTTTAGTTGACATCCCCCAATACCAAAAAGGAACAAAGTATCTACCTTCTGGGCAGAATATCAAAGTTGGATTTTTGTTGTTCACGCTGTTTACTATTTCATTGTGCGTACCTGTCGTTGCAACTCCTTTAGGCAAACAGGCAATTAAAAAATCACTTTGACTGACCCATTTTAAGTCTTTTCTCACAAATCCATGCGCAATTCTTTCTATTTCGTGGTCTATCTCAGGAACAACTGCATCTCTGCCGATTGAATTGCCTTTTTCTCTCAACTCTCTGAGGTTTTTTTGCCATTGTTGCTTTGGGTCATCAAAAGGATTGAGAACTTCTACTCCAAATTCTTGAGACAAGACATAAGAAGCATCTTCTGTCCAAGACGATTCTGTCGAATTTTCCATTGGACCGCTTAAATAGCATCTTTTTCCTTTTAAAAAGGACATATCGAAACCTCCACACTCTAATTAAAGAAGACAATAAATTACATATATAGAATGAAAGGCACTTTATGTCAAGCGAGAATGAGATTTATCTAGAAGCAGAAGAATTGCTAAAAAATGAGGTCGTAGACAGACACAGTTTTTTCCAATTGAAATATTTTGTAGTTGGCAAAGAGCCAACAATGCAAGCAAAGATGTGGAGATGTTTAACTGAGCTTAAAACAAGAAAAGAAGCAATTGATAGCATCAATTTAGAAATCGAAGAAACAAAAGATACTATTGAACTGCTGAACATAGAAGAAAAACGTTTGGAAAACATTAATAAATACGAGAGTAATGAAAAAAGCTGGACGCAATCCGAGGCAGATGAGATTGAATACCATGAAGAAGAATTGAAGATTAAAAAAAGACAAATAAAACGTAAAAAAGAAGGTATTTCAAAATCACTAGATAACCTATACAAAAAACTTAAATTTACCCAAGAAGAAGCTGCATTTTTTATCAAGTCATTCAAACAATTGAATCAAATAGAAGAATTAAAGCCATTTGATGATTTTGAATCTCAAAAATTATACTGGAATGAAAAGTTGTCACAAGAATTTGATTTAAAGATACTTCTTCATAGGCAACCAGACGTAGAGTTAGTTAAGACAATTCTCGCATTAACAGACGATTTAGAAGTAAAGAAAACAACAGTAAGATTGCTTCAAAATACACAAAAAGCAATCTCCGACACTGGACACGCCAGTAGGGGCCACAATGCCGAAGAAATGGCCGAGAACAAATAGAAAAAATTTAATTAGACAATTAGAAAAAAACAAGTGAGGTAATAAGTGTCAAAAATATCAAGCCTAGATGAAGGATACGTATCAGGAGATTTGTCTGTCTATCCTGAAGCGTTAGACAATAAAGATACACTCAATGAAGCAGTAAATAATGCCGAAACTACTCTGAAACAGGGCTTAACATACTTAGGAAAAATTCTAGTAGTCGAAGACTCTTCGAACTTCCCAGATACAGGACTGTTAAGACTGGTAAATGAAGATTCTAATCAATATGAATTACTTTACTATGGAAAAAAGACTCAACAAGGGTTCTCAGATCTAATAAGGGACTTTGCGGGATCTAGAAGAAATACTTGGCCAAAAGGAACTAAGATTGCAAATGCCGTATTTGCTGAACATCATAATGCAATAAAAGATGCAGTCTTAAACATGCAGTCACACTTGGGGGTCAAAGACTTTCCTGCGAGCACGTCGTTAAATGGAATTCTTAAAAAACTAGAAGAAAAGTATCTTTCGCCAAAACCTGTGTGGCGAACATATCCGAAACAGGGAGCACCTCCTTTAACCGTCAGATTTCAGAATTTTTCAGGTGGAGACGCTGTTCGTTTCCTGTGGGATTTTGGAGATGGAAGTACATCTATAGAAAAGAACCCAATACATACATACAACAACGAAGGAATTTACACTGTTAAATTGAATATAATCACATCAACAGGTGCTCAAGGAATTGCTACTAAAACCAACTATATTACCGTGGACGAAAATTTAAAAGACCCATTTTTTTATGTTGCACCAAAAGATCCAACAAATCCAAACTACTCAATAGAAACAGCAAGCTCCCTTGGAGAGCCTGCTCAGGTGTTTCAATTTGTCGATCAAACTGACGGCGACATTTCGCAAAGATTCTGGATCTTTGACGACGGTAACAGTGAAGCGATAACCGACCCAAACATTCACACCTACGAATACACTTATGAGAAGCCCGGAGATTACGAGCCTTCCTTGCTGATTATATTCGCAGATCAAAAATTAAAACGTGTATTTTTAAAAGATGAAATTATTGTTTTATAAGGAGAATTATGACAATCCCAACTGCTAGTAATTATCCAGATCAATTAGATAATGATACGAATTTGTATGAAGTGCATGATTCTTTAAGAGTTAGATTAGCAAATGACTACAACGTCGGAGACTCCAGTATAACTGTATTTGGAGACACAACCAGTTTTCCAACAACTGGACTTATAACCTTAACGGAACAATGTTCGGAAATAAACTTAAGAGCAATAAGTTTTTATTACAAATCTAGAACAGACACCACCTTTGATGGCTTAGAAATGTTGTCCGGGTTCACTGACTCTGTAAAACCTAAACTCATTACAAATGTAACGCAGAATGTGATGGCAAGTCATCACAACAATATAAAAGACGCATTAATTGCCATACAAGAATTTGTAGGAGTAGAAGGAACTATTGATACCACGCCATTGGGCGAGACAATGACAGGAAGAATTAACTTCCTTAGAAAACTAATTCTAACACCAAAAGCCTGGTTTACTCAAAATAAAACAATTGGGCTTATTCCGCTGAAGGTAGATTTCACTGATCAGAGCTTCAGGCTAGGGGACAATACCGTAACTTTTATATGGGATTTTGGAGACCAAACAACTTCAAACATTTCTTTTATTTCAAACATATCTGTTACAAGTGTTGTTCCAGTAGATGACGTTAACGTAATAGTGTATGACTTAAATGGCGGGACATTGCAGAAAACATATTCTGAACCTGGCTTTTACGATGTTAGCTTGAGAGTGATAAATGAATTCGGAGAGGATACTGTTAAGTTTGAAAAACTAATCAACGCAAGATTCTCCGCTCCAGAAGAAGCTGAGATCAACTTCGTTCCTCGATCAAGTCAGACTTCAACAATTAACCCTCCGACAATTAGATCTTCAGTAAATACTTTTATAGATATTGAAGTACCCGCTGGAGAAAATCCGTCCAATCCCGGATATTCTTACTCAGGCGAAAAACTAGACGGAATTGGCAGTCCAATAGACCCAATTGACACATACACATGGTCGTTGGGGGATGACCTGTTGCATGTGAACTCCTCAGAGGCCAGAGCATCGTATAGCGTGGGCGGGTTGTATGACTTAGTGTTAAGAACGGATACAGAATTTGGATCGTATAGAATAACAGCACATGAAGATTCTATAAGTATAATTGAGAGGCAGAATTTATTTTTGTGGACTCTATCTGGGCCTACGGCTACAGCAAGTGAGTTTGGAATAGTAAGTGAAACTTTTGTAACTCAAGGAAACAATAATTATAATGTGACTAGGGATGAAAGTTTTTTAACAGGGACGAATGGAGAAGAAAAAGCAAAATCTGAATTCAAAAAGAATACTGGATTTGCAAGGCGTGGAACTATATTTTCAGGAGAACGAGGAACAGCAGTTCTTTTTCACGCTGAAGGGGGGAGCGACTACTCATCCATGGCAAGCCAAGAGGCAAAATTTGTCGAGTACAACGGGTTTGATGATGTTTACTCTATAGATGGATCTGTAACGATTACAAGACCTTGGAATTGGATGTTTTTATCATCTGGATCTAAGGCTTATTTTCTTATGGGGCCAGACTCTTCTTTAACGCCCAACGATAATAGTTCTTATCAATTAATGCAAACACTTGATCTAACACCTACCTTTTCTCTTTCAAACACCACATTCACTTCCGGCAACTACGCTAGTGGCTCCAATGACTTATTGCAAAACGTGACTAGCGGGTTTGATGGGTCAGGAGAGCCACTAGATGGACGCTATTCGACATACAGAAGCACATGGAAAGATTCCAACGGGTATTTTGTTAGGAACGATGGGGTGGGATCTTTCTTTAGAATCAAGAGCTTCTATAGAACAGAGGGTGTTTTAGGAGATGAATTTCAAGGAGTTAAAAAATTACCAGATATTGCAGGAACAACGAAGTTAGAGGGAGAACTTGTAACAATGACAAATGGGATTTTCTTTTTCAACAACTCTGGATCAATTTCGGCATATAATGACTCTAGTGGCGTCTGGGAAGTTGGAGGCCCCAGTGGTAACTCTGCAACTTTTAGATCTGTGCAGGATACAAGTGTTTCGGGCTTTGATAGCCCAGAAAATACTTTATTAGCAGCCTCTGATGGAGATAGGATAGCATATCTAAGTTATGACTATAGTTCAAATGCCTTAATTAAATATAACGGAACTGATTCTACATTCGTAAACATTGGACCCAGACCAAGCGGGGAACAATGGATTATGGGTGTTTATTGATTCTTACAAATATACCACTCTCCGATTTAGACAGAAAATTAGAAAATTAACTAAATAAATTAAGGAGAAGTAACCAGGAAATAATTATGTCAATAGGATTCCCACCAGTTCCACTGTACCCGAAAGCTTTAGATTCAGACTACACCTTGTTTTTAGTCTATAACACATCTGAAGCTGCATTAGCTTCAAATAATGAAGCGTGGGCGGAAGAAGTAGAAATAGAACCTGTTAGTGCCGAAAGTAATGAGATTTGGGCAGACAATGGCTTTGCGAACATATCTGGTGAGTTGTTCTATTATGACGAAGTAGAAAAAGACTCGAATGATAAAGTCTACAAGTTAAAAAGATGCTCACGAAACCTTGGAGGCTCTAAAACAAAATTTAACGAATCTGGATCGATGGTGCGTGGATTCGTAGTGGCAGAACATCACAATCAATTAGCAGACGCAATAATAAAAATAGAACAATTTGTTGGAGCAATATGTGACATAACAGATGCTGAAGAGTTTGCTAAAATAAAAGACAGTTTAGATTGTAAAATTCGTTCTTTGGATGCAGAGCCAGATTGTATAGATGATGCCTGTCCTGATGCTGTTTTTTCTTTTGAAATCAACGATGAAGAAAGTAGTAACTGCGAAGGTACAGTTGCTGAGTACGAGATAAGCATCGAAGGAAATTTTACAGGATTCAAAATTGACTTTGGTGATGGAACATTCACAACATCTTCAAGGTCAGGCACAAAAACATACCCTCCAAACACAAATATAGATCCAGTTTTGACAGTTAGCAACAATGCGTGTCAAATTATTCAAACTCCAATTGTAAGATCGAACCCTCAAGAGCCTGAAACTGAAGAAGTGCTAGAAGCTTTTGAAATACCGATCCCAGAAGTTCCTCCGTTTCCAGAGTTGGTAATACCAGATATTGAGGCTCCTGAAAATGAACTAACACTGCCTCCAATAGTGTTTCCGTGTTTGGAAGCTGGGCCTTTGGGGCCAATAAATGTGCCATCTGTTATAATTATAGAACCACCTATTGACATACCTTCAGTAATATCAATTACGCCAGTTGACATACCTAGTGAAATCAGGTTTATCGACGCACCATCATTCAGTCCTATTGAGTTTGGCCCAGCACCATCGTTTAGTCCTATTGAGTTTGGCCCAGCACCATCGTTTAGTCCTATTGAGTTTGGCCCAGCACCATCGTTTAGTCCTAT
>Ga0233413_10000068_pt1 | contig 52459 bp, 110 predicted proteins | sample Na_anoxic_6_MG_FD_189019 | JGI IMG/M metagenome (GOLD analysis project Ga0233413, IMG submission 189019) | Seawater microbial communities from Saanich Inlet, British Columbia, Canada - Na_anoxic_6_MG | ecosystem: Environmental > Aquatic > Marine > Inlet | place: Canada: British Columbia...
ATAAAATGTGCATTAGAATGGATGTAGCAAAAACGTTACAAATGCTAACACGACTAGATGGTGGTGATCTCACCATGTATAAGGTTGTTAGAGTAACTGGAGATGAAGTAAGGTCTTTATATCAAGACTTTACATATAAACCAGGATGTAACCAGTCAGATAGACTAATGACAGACCTGAGCGTTGAGGAAAAGTTAGTACCTCGAATTTATAAAGGCATTCATGTCTATACTTCACTCGCAAAAGCCATAGCAAGCGATAATTGGAGCTACCAAGTTATTCTTCCAGTTATTGTTACAAGAGATGCATTAGTAGCAGTAGGGGATAATGAAGATGCTGTCTTTACTAAAGTCTATGTCAAACGAAAAGACCTGATGAACACTAAACAAGCAGCAAAATCTGCACGAGGGGATTTCTTTGACAAAGATCATACAAAGATATTCTTCAATGACGATGATTACCCTGTAGTGAAACAATTCTATGATAAGCGCTTCGATGATAAGCGCTTCGATACAAAAACACAATACTTCTATGATCAACAACATGATGCAAGAAAACAATATATAGATGATCGGTATAAATCACTCTTTTATAAAGATGTATACCCAAGAAATTAATTTCGCATAACAATAAATCTATAATAAAGAAAGAAGAAATAACAATGATCACTACAATACTTTGGACAATCTTTATCTTATCAATATGGGCAACAACCTCATATATTGCCTATAAGTCAGTTACTAAACTAGAAAGAAAAGAAGGTAGAATACCAAGTAAAATCTTCTTTATCCCCTGGGCACTTCTAGGTCCACCAGCACTCGCAGTTGCAGCAATACTATGGTTAATCCACTATACAGAAGAAAAAAATCGCACAAAAGTTGATTATAACGAAATGTCACAAACCGTAGTAGATGCACTAGAAAAAGAACAACTACAAACAGATATGAATAACCTTGTAGATGAAATCAATCAAATGGCTGATGACAATACTAAAAAAGATATTATAAAAGAAAACCAAAGCGGTAAAGTAGTAAAAGAAGAAGTATTCGTAAAAGATGGAAAAGTCGTACAAAATGATATAACCGAAGAGAATATGCTTAAAGATTGGGTAGAAAAAGAAAGCACACTATGAATATAACAGTTACAAAAAGATTAAATGACTACCATGCAGAAGCAGAAAACGGCATGTGGGGATGCGGTAAAACTCCAATGGAAGCTATCGGGAGTCTTGTCAATACTCACCCCGAATACTTCAATATCATTATAAAAAGAGATTTTATTAAAGAAGAATAATGGAAAATAATACATTAGTAAAATTCGATATGGACTCGTTACCCACAAAATATCACTACGAATATAGAAACATAGGACTAGAACATGATGATGTATTTATATATCTCGGAGATATTATACAAATGCCAGGACACTGCACAGTTATTAGAATGAAAGATAATAAAGTCTTTACAGGTATGCATACAGAAAACTTCACACCAGTCACAGATGATGAAGATGTTATCGATATTATACTAGATTAAATATTTTTCGCATAATAATAAAAACCCAACAATAAAAGAAGAATAATAAAATGACAAACCAAGAAAAAGACGAAATGGATGATAAATTCAAAGAATTAAATGATAAATTCACAGAACAAATCACACTACTACAAAAAGAAATAAAAAGACTAAATAATGAACTGCATATAACAAATGATGAACTTAATAGAGTAAGAAAAGCAGCTAAAGTACCACCAAGAGGTATGCCCTGGTAATAACTATGAATATAACAATTAAACTAATAACAGATGGAAAATAGATTCGTAGCAGATTATAACGATTCCATGACTCTCTATATGCTAACACATATATGGAGAGGAAATACTATAGTACACAAAAATGACCTACAAGAAGTTATAACACTAGCTGAAATACATAATGCTAAAGTCCTTGTAGATGGTAAAGAAATAACCCCTCAAAAGAAAGAAGAACCCACAGTAACTAAAGGAAACAATGGAACACTAGAAACAGAACAACTAACACTAGTTCAAAATAACGAAGAACTTATGAAAGCCCTAGATGTTAATGATCTTATGGATAAATTCTTCAGAACAGAATATGCAACGGACCCACTAGAAGCTAAAGCCAATATGTACGAAAAAGCTATTAAACTACTTACTCCTAAACAAAGACAAGCACTAATCGATGAATAAAATCAATTGTAAAATAAAATAGATGTGTATACAAGTATGCACCCACAGTATACAGTATACACTTTTGTATACAGTATACACTTTTGTATACAGTATACACTACCAAATTATATATTTAATATTTATTAATTAAATGTAAAAATAAAATAGAAAAAGACACTTGAATACGTTATGAGAATATGCTGAGAATACGTTTGAAAAATGTCTGGTACAAAAAGTAAAATATGTCTGGAGTACTTTTCAAATATGTCTGGAGTACTTTTCAAATATGTCTGGAGTTAATTAATCTCTATTTAATGAGGCGTTACCCCAACAATTAATAATTTAATTCATTTTAGTTATTAATAATAAAATAAGGAACTAATACAATGGTTAAAGAACATGATTATGGTAAATGTTGCAGGTATGATTCTGGTCGGGATGACATTTATGATACTTACAGCATCATTCATAATAAGAGTTATATGAATGAAAAATATATTAATAAAATTAATTATATTGATCCAAAGATGGATGATTATATTAGAGAGAATTCTATCAAGTCTGATCCTTATAAGTCTGGTCCTTATAAGTCAATGTTTTCTTGTGTTCAGCAGCCTCGTCCTGCTGTAGAGCTTCCTCCTATTAGTTATGATCCATCTAATCCTCCTGCTTGGGATAGAGCTACTGTGAGGGTTATTGATATGCCTGTAGTAACTGTACAAAAGTTGGCTGTATTACCGTCTGCTCAGAAGTCCCTGAAAGCTTTCCTGGTATTTTGTGCTGAAGTAAACGCTAAACGTCGGAAACGATTCTGGCGTAGAATATTTGGGAATAAAAAATAAATCTATTATCTTATTGATAATATTGGTGGGCGAAAAATAAATAATAGATTTGAAAATTAAGGAAGAAGACTATGTGTTTATACATTGATGATAAAGCTACTGCTAGGATCAACAAGTTATTTGATGAGAATGGTGGTAAGCTTGTTATGTTTAAGGCTTTATGGATCAAAAAGCGATGGGGAACCGCATCATTACGTTCTCCTTATAGATGGCGCTGCAAAGAATATACTCCTGGTTGGATCAAATCTGATCGTATTGAAAAAGCATTGACTAATGGTGAGAAGCGAACGTTGAGGGACGATTCCACCTATAATGTAATTGAGAAAGGCATTCATGTTTATTGTACGGAGGAAGGTGCGGCTCATCATTTAACCAAGTTTTCTAATGACATTGTTATCCCTGTGACAGTATATCGTAAAGACTTCATCGCTGCTGGGATTCATGGCGATGCTGTATTTATGAAAGTCTTTATGAAGAAAGCGGATCATGACAAAGCTATGAAAGTATTTTTAGATAAAAAAGATTTTCATACTGCGTTGAGATAAACAGGGGGGGATTTTCTCCCTGAATTTTCGGGTAAAATTATTAATTGCGAAGAAAAAAATAACAGGGAAAGATTCAATCCCTGTAGAAGGGCAATAAGATGATATTTTGGATATTAATGATTATAGCTGCTGTTTTAATAACTATAGGTATTATGGCTAAAGGTCGTTTTCATCCAGTAGTTATTCCTATAGCGATGAGTTTATTTTTAGTAGTTGTAGGCATAACTAATATAGTTGCTATATTACATATGGCTGCTGTTACTGATCAAAATCAAGAAACTCATGAGCGGGAATCACTAATTATCCCTGTTAGAGATGCTGGAAATCCAGTTATTTCAATCACCAAAGAGGATTCTGAATTATCGTTATTCGTTTCTGGTAAAGAATTTACAATGAATGACGATAATTTTGAGATTGTATATACAGATGTGAAAGAAGCAAAACCTGTATTAAATATTGATAAATCGTATGTAGATGTTCCTTGGTGGATATCTCCATACAGTTATAGAGTTCGTACTCTCGTTGAGTATCAACTTGTTGTAAGTCATAACACTGTTTTCCAAATTAGGGAAAGGACAAAACGATGATATTTTGGATTTTACTGAGTCTGTCGATTTTTCTGCCGTTGGTTTCTTATTACAAGGATAATAATCATTACAAAGATCTTGGAGATACCATCGCTGTTATTGTAGTTTTGGTATTTTTTACTTGTGTTGTTACTGGGATCACCATTGGCTGTCATTCTGCCAGTCAAGACATGACAAGCGATGAGTTTGTTCAAAATACGTATACCACCGAAGTCCTTGAGGGTACTGACGCAGAAAATGCCATTGTAAGCTCAGAAACGGACGCTAAGGGCATTAATTTAATTTTACATGACTTAGACGGTAAAAGAATTGTAGTCCCTTACAGCGTCAAAGAATGCAAGATTATCAAGGATGATCTTTCATCTGACAAACCTCGGGTCGTTTATACTCATCGTTACGTTCCTACTCCTTGGTGGATTTGCCTTGTTTCATTCAATGCTAAAGAGACGAAGAAGTATGAGGTTTTTGTTCCTCAGAGCGTCATGTTTGACCTAAAATAATAATTTTACATAATTTTAAAGAAGGAACATGAGTTTTTATATAATATATATACAGAGTATATATATTATATAACTCATTTCCGGTTTTGCAATAAAGTGTGTAAATCTTATATTTTCTGATAAGTGGTTTTCATTTTGGAGACAATATGTTATTGAAGAATGAAGTTGAGAGTTTATTGGTTTCTGCTGTTGTACTTTCTGACGAGAGGTTTACTGAGTTGTGTGCAGGATTACAGCAGCAGGCTAATGAGCGTAATTTACGTAATCGTTTGTTTAACAAGATGAATGAAGACTCATTTATTAAAAATAAGGAAATAGATAATGCCCCAGATAAAACCGAGCCAAAAGAACTCGAAAGTTAGTGTTGTTGTTGACGCCCAGAAAAAAGATTTGATGAAAGAATTTGTAGAGAAATGGGCAGCAGACGAGCAGCAGGATTGTGAGAACTTCTTTTTAGTTAAAGACTTACAGACTAATGGGATTGATAAACGAGTATGGTTAGGTCGATTTCGAGTGAATTGGTATCATCAGGAAGTCCCTGAAGGCAAGACGATTATTGCGAGTAATATGACTCGATCACTGTTTGTAGTTGTAAAAGAGAGTCTTGATGGAATGTATTTGGACATTCCTCAATTTAAGGATTAAAAAGATGAGATATTTAGCTATCACTCTTATTTGTATTGCATTAATACTCGCTCATGTTGTAAATCTAATGCAAAGTTACTCAATCGAAGAATTAGAGCAGGACAATAAAGTTTTGGTTGAGCGCATAGTTGAAGTTGAACGTCAATTAGATAAGGAATAAAAGATGAAGATTACTCTTGAGAAGACTCATGGGACTGGTGCTGTCGAAACAACTACGATTGATCTTGTGCAGCTTAATGAGAACCCTGAGTTGCCTAGTGTTCCTCTTGTTTTATTGAAGGTAGAGATTGGGGAACTTCTTTCTGACTTGGCTGATATTGAGCCTGCCCGGATGAACCCTACCACCAAAAACTTTATTAAGTTATTGAAGAAGGTAGAATAATGTTAAAATTACCTTGCTTAATAGCTTCAATAGTATTTCTGTCATGTTTTTTCGTAACTGGTGATATTGGGATGTTTATAGCTGCTGTTGTTATAGGTATCGCTAGTTATCTTTTCCCGAGCGATATTCAATAGACATTTGCGTCTGTAGCTCAATGGATAGAGCATCTGCCTTCTAAGCAGAATGTTACAGGTTCGAATCCTGTCAGGCGTGTTATATAGGCGGGTGGCGGAATTGGTAGACGCACGTAGACATACGATTGTCGGTTTAAGTCCGAGAGTAGGGCGGTAGCCCGAAAACAATGATCCAATGCGTTCTTACATTGACTAAAGAATTACAAAATCTTGCGCGAGAGGTAAAGCTTCAAGGAAGAGATATTAGTAGACTTCAGGATTTGAGGCCATAATAAAATGGAAGAGATAACATACAGGCAGGTGGTAGACCGAATAATGGGCTGTAGCACCGAACCTTTAGCTTGTGGTCATATTGATGAATATCCAGAAGATAAGATTTGTAATCTTTTGGAAGATGAAGATACATCAGATGAGCAGTTAAAGATTATCATTCAGGCGTGGGGATCTGTCCGATCCCTGCTTGGTCCTGCATTATCTGGTGATAAGCGTTTGAATATGCCTGTGGAGAAAGTGGATTCTGCTATTCATCTTCTTTTTCATATTGTTGAGATGACAGCATATCCTGGTTTTCAGCAGAGAGCCGTAAGTGACTTCAAAAGAGCTATTAATGGTGATTTCGTTGATAAATATGTTCAAATTATTGCATTTGCTGCTTCTGGGTATGATTTTGATGAATATACAGAATATTGGGCAAAAGCTTTAGAGATAGAAAACATTGCTGTGCTTGCATTTAGGCTGTTAATTGAAAAAGAACCTTTTTGCAAGACAAGGATAAAAAAGTTTTTCGACAGGTTGGTTTCGAATGTCGAAGCAAACGATTGGGATATAGATATCGCTCTAGTCAAAGACCTTTATGGAGAAGCGGAATAATGGGATGTTATAATGCATGTTGCAATTTGTCCAATTTACCTATTCTGTGTGGAGACAAGGTACGTTTAGTTCTTTTGCTTCCAGACATTAAGGGGAGATGTGGTCATCCTGTGCAAGATAGTATTATCAAATCAGATGATCTTTTTCAACCTTTTTCTGTTGCAATAAAAGGTGAATATGATGATTATGGTTGCATAGACGTAGACGAAGAAGATCCGATGTCTACACATTTGTTGTCATTTTTTGAGCGACTTCAGAAAGAGGGAAGAATCGATCTTGGTAAGGATTTTCCGGAAGGGAGATACAAAGAGTATGGTAATGGTCTTCTTAGATGGTTGAAGATCATTGGGTATGAGATGGATTTTCGGATTGACATAAGTGTTTTTGGGAAGAGTCCTCATTTCGAGCAGGATTGGCAACAACTCATGTATTGTTTGGTACATGAAGATGTTTATCAAAAAGCGATTGGTTTATTGTCATTGAAGGTTTTGGATTGGCATTCTGAAATTTCATATTTTGACAATATTAAATCTCATGCTGATTGTTGGTATAATTGGGCGAAAAAGAATTTTGCAGCGATTGAGGATAATGAACGTGCAAGATTTACAATGAGTGATATTCATTGGCCTGCTTCTCATACTGTTATAGCGATTAATGCAGCATTAGATTTAACGCCCGCCAGTGACTCAGAAGAGGTACATAATCGGTTTTTAGGTTTTAATGAGGATAAAAGGTATAATATAACATTATGGTCTAAGTTGTACTATGAGCCTATCTATAAAGCCATTTCTGATGGCGTTGATACTAATGATATTAGATGGACTTCATTCAGGGATTCATTATGTGAGCTTGCATCTGTTTCTATGGCAATGACTTATGTGATTGGGAAGACTTGGTTGCCTTTACAGACTAGAGGACAGGGCTTTGATCCTGATCTTCATGAAAGACAAGTGGGGTTTAATCTTTTCTGCGCGGAATTTATTAACTCCTTGCGCAAAGAGTCTTTAGAAGAAGATAATTATATAGAAGAAATGATGGGAAAATCTCCCTGAAAATAGCTGGAAAATTGTGAGCTTGTCTGAAAGGGCAAAAACTCATGGAAAAAATAGAATATCACATACATCCTGCTTTAACTCTTCCGTTCGATGACTTGTATAAAGGTCTTCAGGAAGAGGTAGAGGCTGGATACATCAACGTTCAAACTAAAGATGATTTAGAGCTTTTCAATTATAGTGCTACTGCTACTTATGATAAGCATTGGAACATTTTTACTCTTGTGGCCAGAGGTTTAATCCTTTGCCCTTCTCAAAAGAAGGTAGTCGCTGCTCCTTTTCCCAAGTTCTTCAATTATGGAGAGGTAGAAGAAGACCTACCTGATTTGGGTTTTTCTACTACTTTGAAGATGGATGGATCTTTAGGGATCGTTTATTTTTGGAATGGAAAATGGAATGTAGCTACTCGTGGTTCTTTTGCTTCTGATCAAGCTGTTTGGGCTGAGAAGAATTTACAGAGCTACATGCTTGATTATATGCATGAGAATGCTACTTATTTAGTGGAAATAATCTATACTCAGAATCGCATTGTTGTAACTTATGATTTTGAGGGATTAGTTTTACTGGGGGGGTACTTTGTAGATACTGGTCATGAATTGCAAAGAGAGATATTGGAAGCCACCAGTAGAGAGACTGGAATGGGTTTGACTGAAACTGCTCATTTTGATTCTTTGGATGATATGTTGGGAGTTTGCAAAACGTTGTCGTATAATGAAGAGGGTTTCGTTGTACGGTTTACTAATGGTTATCGTATCAAGATCAAGGGTGATGAGTATTGCAGGTTGCATCGCTTAGTTTCTAATTGCACTCCATTGGTTATCTGGGACATGATGAGAAACTTAGATGATCTTGAAAATGCGAAAAAAGATTTGCCAGAGGAATTTCGTAAAGATTTTGATGCTATAGAATCTATACTGAATGGGAAGCTGGACGATCTTTTAACTGAGGTAGAAGAGGTTTATCTATCTACTAAAGAGTTGGGTGATAAAGAGTTAGGAATGTATTTGCAGAATCCAAACAATACTATCGACCCAAGGGTTAAAAGATTCGTTTTTCCCTGTAGAAAACGAGATTTTTTAGAGACTATACGAACTGGGTCTAAGTCTAAACTTCGTAATAGTTTGTTCGAATTGTTTAGACCTACTGGCAATGTATTGGAAGGTTTTGAGCCTTCTACTGCTATGAATCGTTTTGAAGAAGAGAAGTAATGGAACTAGAAGACTTAAAGAATATTTTAGAACAGAATAGATACGTAGACCATCCTGATTTTGAGGATTCTACAATTTCTGAACGCATTGAGAACCAAGACCTTCCAGAGGATGTGGATGTATCTTGGTTTTTCAATTGTGATCTTCCTGTTAGAACGTCTAAAAATATTGTTGTATTAAGTCGGGAAGAAGAACGGAATGTATTTTTGCGTTATAATTTAGCGCGAAAAAGAATTTCTCAGGTAAAAGAGTCATATCCTGATGGACTCACGGATACAGCTAAACAAGAGATAATGCATTGGTATAAAGTTGTATTAGCAATGCAAAAGAAGTTAGTAGAATATAATCTAGCACTAGTCATAAATACAACAAAGAGATTTTTGAAGAGTGGTTTAGATTATGAAGATATGGTATCTGTCGGTAATGAAGCATTACTGAGAGCTATTAAGACATTCGATATTTCTAGAGGCAATAAGTTTTCGACTTATGCAACTTGGTCTATTATAAAAACTTTTGCCGGAGAAATTAAGAAGAAACAAGAGAGAGAAGAAAAGTTCCCTGTCTCTTATGACACTGAAGATGGAGAAGATGTAGAAGATCTATCCACCGATTATAGTAAGTTAATAGATGTTATTAGAACAGCATTAAAAGATAATTCTGCTGGACTAACTTACCAAGAAAGAGTCGCTGTTGAAATGAGATACTTTTTTGATGGAAAGAAACCCACTTATTCTGATGTTGGTAAAGAGCTTGGAGTAAGCAGGCCGTGGGCTAAACACCATGAGGAAAACGGTTTACGTAAATTGAAAAAATTCCTCGAAAAAACAGATTATTGTGTTGCATTTTAGCGATTTTATGCTAGAATATAGTAGAAAGCAAATTTAAACTTTTTAAGGAGATGTAGCAATGGCTGAACTGATTTATGTTGATGCAGAAGGAAACGAACTGAGTCGTAAGGTCAAGGGTAAGGGTCGTCCCCCGCGTGGCGCCGTGAAGCAAGACAATGGCGATTTTATTGTTAGCCCCGTTGCTGACGCTGTTCGCTTTACCCCTGAGTATATTACCTTTGGGCCTGATGGCGAAATCGCTGTCGAGTTGAAGGATGCCGATGGGAATTTGGTTTCCCGTTTGGCAAAGGGCCGAGGTCGGCCAAAGCCTGGTTTTACCAAGCTGACTGAAGGCGAATACGCTGGTCATTGGACTAAGGTTTTTGATGCAGATGGTAATGCTGTAGATGAAACTGTAGTTGCTACGGTTGTCGAAGATTCGGAAGCCGAATCGGAAGCAGAAGCCGGTGATGAACCAGAAAACGAAGTTACAGTAACAGTCACCGAAACTGATACTGTAACTGACCCCGCCGCGACTGTGTAAGTAACAAACATCGTTACTGAAGCATGAGACTGACCTGGGTGATCATCCCAGGTTCTCTCATGTACTTATAAGAAAAGGAGATTTAAAATGAAGAAGTTATTTTTAGCGATTTTATTTATTGCTATCACTACGAGTACTGTTGTTGCAGAGACCCCGACAACAAAGCCTGCACCTGCGGCTCCTACTGCGGATACTTATCAGCATCTTGGTTTGATGCTTGCTAATATCCAGCTAAAGAATTCCATGAAGCAGGCCGAAAAAGAATATCAAGCAAAGGTATTGCAGGCTAAGAAGGATTATGTTAAACAACTTCATGGAGAATTGAAGAAGTCTGTTGACAAGGGTGATGCAACGTTGTCTAAGATTCTTGTTCTTAGAATGGCCGAGGTTAACAAAGAAATTGAAGCTGCAACGCCGGCCGCAACACCTAAGATTAAGCCGGTCCCTGTTCTGCCTCCGACAAGTGTAGCTCATAAGTGGGAAGGCGTTTATAAGTTCACTTATGGAACAATTGAGATTCAACCCGATGGTAAAAGTATTTTGAACGGTATTCATAAGGGAACTGGCGTTAGTGTAAAGCTTGATAGAGCCTTGTTAATCACTTGGAATGCGGGAAATAAACGAGCATCGAACGAGATCTTCATTTTGAAGGATGGAGTGTATCGTTCTTTCCACAGTCATAAGGTAGTTTCTGCAACTAAAACTAAGTAAAGGATAATAAAATGGCATTTTTCGGAGTAACAATTGAGACTATAGAGAAAGTATATCCGCATCCTAATGCAGATAGACTTGAACTGGCTAAACTGGATGGTATGGAATTTCAATTTGTTATTCCTAAAGGTGTTTATACTTCCGGTGAAGAGGTTATCTACTTCCCTATCGATTCTCTGCTTCCTGATTGGGTTTCTGAGAAGATGGGATTACTGGGAAAATTATCCGGCAGTAAGAAAAACCGTGTCAAAACTGTCCGTCTAAGGGATGAGATTAGTCAAGGCATTGTAGGTAAGCTGGATATGCTGGGCGAGGATGTTGAGAAGCCTGATCCTACCGAGATTGATGAGCCTTTTACCACCGAACAGTTAACTCAGTATTTTGGAGTAGAGAAATATGAGCCACCTGTTCAGTTTAGCATGATGGGGGGGAATCAGACTAAACTTACTACTTTACCTGAAGATCTTACTATCTATGATATTGAAGGTGCAGAAAGGTATAAGCATCTAGTGGAAGCACTAATGACTAGACCTTGCTGGATTTCTGAGAAAGTAGAAGGGTCTAATTTCTCTGTCACTATTGGAGTTGATAGAACTGAGTACGTTAACTCTCGTAGACATACTATTGAAACTGAGGATAAGTCTACTAATCCTTGGTGGCAAGTAGCTATTAGAGAAGGTATTTTGGATTTTGCTAATGCAATTGCCGATGAACATCCAGGCAAAAGCGTTACTGTTTATGGAGAGATGCTTGGTCCGAAAGTCCAAAAAAATATCTATAAATTCCCAGAGAATACGGTGAGACTGTTTGACCTTAAAATCAATGGTCTTTGGGTTAATACACCGATCTTTATTGATTACATTAATAAGGTGTTTGGCAAGAAGGCAGGATTGATACTTGTTCCTACTCTTGGCTATAATATAACATTAGAAGATTGGTTGCTGTCTAAGAATCCTCACGAGACTGATCTGTTCCCGAAGGGTGTAACGATACAGCAAGCCTCTAATGGGTATTCTATGCTTTATCCGGATGTTCGCAGAGAAGGCATTGTTATCAAGCCACTGGAAGAAGAGTATATTAAGGGGCGTCGTTTAATCATCAAGCAGCGTAGTCCTATCTACCTTGCTGATGAGAGATAAGTAAATATATGATAATTGCATGTATATCTGATATGCATGGACAGATGGATGAGGTACAGGTCCCTGAATGTGACTTGTTAATCATTGCGGGAGATATCTGCCCTACTACGAATCACGAAGCAGCGTGGCAAGCCAACTGGTTGAAAGATCATTTCGCCAGTTGGCTTTCTTCTGTGCCTGCTAAAAATATAGTAGGGATTGCAGGTAACCACGATTTTGTTTTCCAGTATGCAAAAAAATGGACTATTGAGCTTTCGTGGCACTATCTTTATAATGATAGTGTAGAGATTGATGGAATTAAAATATGGGGAAGTCCCTGGAGTCCACATTTTGGGTATAATTGGGCATTTAATTTTCCCACAGGTAATGCTGGTAAAACTAGAGCAGCACTTTTATATCAAACTATTCCACTAGACACTGATATTGTAATTACTCATGGCCCACCAAAAGGATATGGAGATTATGTACATTGGGATGGATCGTTGGCTGGTTGTCCTATACTTTTGAGTAGAATGTATGAAATACAGCCAAAGCTACATGTATTTGGACATATACATGGGGGAACTGGTGTTTATCAATCTGCCGATATAAAATTTATAAATGCTAGTGTGTTATCTGAAAATTATGAGTTGACTAAAAATCCGATAATGACTGTGTTATGATCCCTATCAACTATATATGTTTTTTATCTGCTACAGGCTTTGCTACAGCAGCAAAAAATAATATACAAGCACTTCATGAAGCTGGTTATGATGTTAATATAACTGCGTTAGACTTAGGTTCTCATAAAAAAATAAATAGTGACCTGCATGATTTCTATAAATCACTAATTAAAAAAAGTGTAAAAAATCCGAGTATTGCTCTTTATCATTGTATCCCTCAAATGCAGAGAAGAGTTAGAAGTGTAGGTAGGACAATAGGTTATGCGACTTTTGAAACTACAAGTCCTCCGGATAATTGGAGTATTTACTTAAATCGCAATGATGCTATTATAACACCGAGCATGTTTAATTATAGAGAGTTTAAAAAACTAAAGCTCACAACTCCTATTTTTTATATACCTCACTGTATAAACTTTAATGTTTTTACACCTGAAGTTTTAAAATTAGTTGTACATAAAACTAGTTTTAATTTTCTGTTCATGGGAACATGGAAGCAAAGAAAAAATTATGAGAAATTGATAACAGCTTTCTTAGAAGAATTCTCAAAACAAGATGATGTTTCTCTCACTATCAAAACTACAAATACAACCAGAGTACAAGTCGAAAATACTATAAAAAGAATAAAAAGATCTATAAAAAAGATTGGAGAATTTCCTGAAATTATTATAGATGTTTCGACTATAAATGATGATGACGTAGCGAGTTATATAAAATCTTTTGATTGTTATATTTCTGCAAGTTTAGGAGAAGGTTTTGGATTACCTGCATTACAGGCAATGGCCTTAAAAGTCCCTACGATTGTCCCAGATCATTCTGGTTGTGTTGAGTATGGTAATACGGATACTTCATTATTATTGGTCCCTGAAGGCTATAATAAAATACCATGTCTAGACAACATCTTCCAATTTAAAAATGCTCTCTGGCCCTATATCTCTGTGTCTCAAATCAGAGAAAGGATGAGATATGCTTTTTCTCATAGAGAAGAGATGACTGTAAAGGCTGATGCTGCATACACTTACGTGAAACAAAGATTCAGTTATCCGGTAGTAGTTAAGAAGTTAGCAGAAGTTTTGTACTGTACCATATAAAAGTATATTAACTTCGTTATAATTTATAGATTAGTAGCAGTTAAATAAGTGCAAAAATGATTTTGTAACTACTTATTCTATAACGGTTTATAATTCTAAGTAAATAAAATTTTGCGAAAGAGATGTTATACAATCAATATATTAAGTCTTAACATAAAAAACAGCTTTAGGACTTAGCATTCATAACTTGTTATCATAACTGTAGTTACAAGATAATTAGAGTTATGACAATAAGAAGTAAGTTAATTTTATTAAATCTAGTACAGTGCAATTAATAACTTCCCCTAGTCAAAATGTAATTTCTCCCTGAAAATGGGAGCGAAAAAGTGTGGGGGAGTCGTCAGTAAACTTCGGCGTAAACTCTTTTATTGAAAGGCTTTAGTATGTATTCGATTGCGAATCCGCGAGTAAAACTTACGCAGGGTGTTGTTTTGTATCGGGGTCCTAGCCTTATCGATAATAAAGAGATTGTTGTTATTAGTACTGGTTTTAATGGTAGCGACAATGAAAAGACTGGCGACGAAATTCAGACTTGGATATTGCCGGCTCGAAAAAGCCCCCTTGATGCATATATGAAGGGTCAGGACTGTTCTGTCTGTGGCGATTGTAAACATAGTTCTGTTGCAAATGGCGGTTGGGGAACATGTTATACCAGGGCTTTCCATGCTCCGAATAATATTTGGAATGCTTGGAAAAATCGCAAGTATGAATTTCCTAACACTGTTAATGTCCGTCTGTTCCATGAAAGTGTGGTCAGAATGGGTTCTTACGGTGATCCTTCCGCAGTTCCTATGGAAGTATGGGAAGCCATTACTAGGAACGCAGCAGGCTGGACTGGCTACACTCATCATTGGGCAAAGAGCTTTTGTGACGCAGACTTAAAGCGGTTTTGTATGGCGTCAGTTGATACTTTGGCTGAATATCATCGTGCGAAAGCTAGGGGTTGGCGTTGTTTCCGCATTCGTTTGGATAAAGATGATCCACTACAAAAGAATGAAATAGTTTGTCCTGCGTCAGTAGAGGGCGGCAGGAAGACGATTTGCGAGAAATGTAAACTCTGTAGCGGCGATTCTAATGCGTCTGACAAAGACGTTGCGATTGTTGCTCATGGTCTGGACTGGAAGGTAAAAAGGTTCCGCAAAAGCATTAAAATGAAGATTGCCAAAAAGAAAGTGATTTGGTAATTGATTTTTCGGTGTTTCGATGCTATAATATAGTAACAGCAGACACTGGGTGGAAAATAAGATAAAGCCTTCTTTCGGGAAGGCTTTTTTCTTTATAAGGAGGTAATTATGTTTATAGCAATTCTTGCAATTTGTGTGGTATCTGTTTTATTGTCGTTTTTTATTACTATGGTTTTGTTCTGTTTGGTTCAAATTTTTTCGCAAAAAAATATCATTAATGATGCATGTACTGAATGTAGAGGTTTTTGTCAAGTAAGTATCGGGTCGCCGTATGGAAGTACGTGTTTTGATAATGATTGTTTTGAAATTTGTCCAAAATGTAAAGGTTCTGGGAAAAATATTAATAACTAAAATTTCTCCCTGATTACTGCATCACTTTTTCTTTTTGCAGATGAACTACATTTAAGGAGTAAAAAATGGCTGCTGCATTAAAGTGCGATAAATGTGGGATTCTGTAAACTGCGAATTCTGATCGTGGTGCTGGAACAGTTCAATACAAAAATAATATACAGATCAATGGTCATGATGGGGCAACCTGTAAAGACTTGTGTAGTCATTGTTTTAATCAGTTTACGGCAGAATTACGTAATTTTATGAGTAGTTAGAAGGAGAAGAAAAATGTTAGGATTTATTTTATTTTGTGCGTTGAGCGTTGTGTTTTTGGCAATTGCCATTAAGATTCTTTGTAAGGAATGCAAATATTCTAATTATGTTGGAGAATGGATTGGCGGGATGTTGCTGGTAGTTATGACATACTCAATTTTTGTTTTTTTGATTGGCATTACTCTATCTGCTACGACTGGATTTATTCCAGTCGAAGAAGGTCATGCCGATGTTTATGTCGGAAGCGTTGAATATGGGGGAATTTGGTGGAAAGACTATCAAGCTGATGTTTTTTGCGGAGAAGTGAAAAACAACAGCAAATTTACAGTAACAACTCACCGGCATGATCTGGGCAAAGAATTGTTTGGATATGCTGGTAAGAAGGTTCGGATTACATATCGTAAATGGTTAGGCGTTTGCCCGGTTTGGCTTGGCAGCACCGACAAGGAACTTATGAAGATCGAAGTCCTCGAAGATGAAAAGGATAAGTAAGATGGCAAGGTATACTAGAGTTACAGTACGACCTTTTAGGGTGTCTAGATATCCCTTTAAGGCAACGGAAATGGTTTTTACCCTGCCTCGTAATGGTGCTGTACAAGCAGTAGAAATGTTAATGGCTTATATGGATTATGGTAGTAATCAATATGGTATATGTTCAGCCGTAGATGTCTCACAAAGAAAAAGTGGAATTGACGAAGATATTGATTGGTCTGGTATTTATGCAGAAGAAATTTCCCCTGAAAAAGAAAGCAGAAAAGGGTAGAGGCAGGAGAGAATAACAATGCCAAATGTAGTTGAAACAAAAAAATGGGTCATGTCAAATATTGGCAACAATAACAATAAAGTAAACAGAGGATTTTGATAAACTTTCACGAATTTAAATGTGGAGGTTTATTATGAAAGAAACTGGTATTTACGGGATAAAATGTTCAGATAATGGCAAAATGTATGTCGGGAGTGCTGTTTGGATCAGCAAACGATGGTCTGGTCATCGTTGCAGATTAAATAACAATCAGCATCATAGTCAGCACTTACAAAATTCTTGGAACAAATACGGAGAAAAAAGTTTTATTTTTGGTATAATAGAACTATGTGACAAAAGTGATTTACTAAAGAGGGAAGAATTTTGGATAGAATATTTTAAAGCATTAGATAGAGAGTTCGGATTTAACGCTTTAAACGCTGACAGAAAAAATATGTCTGAAGAGACAAAAAAGAAGATTTCAAAATCTTTGAGAGGCACAAAAAGAACAGAAGAAACTAAAGAAAAAATGCGTCAAGCTCAACAAAACAGAAGTAAAGAATGGCGCAATAAAATTTCTTTAGGTAAGAAAAATAAAAAATTCACAAAAGAACATAAGCAAAAATTGTCTAAAGCAGCAAAGAGACGATGGTTTTCTATAAAAAAAGATAAGACTGAAACATCCTCATTATGGTCAGAAGAACACAAAAGAAAAATGAGCCAAGCAAAAATTGGAAAAGTCCCTGTCTGGTCGCTCAAAAGTGTATTTTGTGTAGAGACTGGTGAAGTCTTTGATGGTATAGTCAAGGCGGCTGAGAGATTAGGGGTAACTGCTTCAGCAATATCAAATAGTATTAGAAGAAAAAGAAAATGTAAAAATTACACTTTCTGTTTTATAGAGGAAATTACAAATGCCCAACGTGGTAGAAACTAAGAAGTTTGTTTTGAGTTCTATTGAAGTGAATTCTAATAAGGTTTGGCAATATACTTTATATGATAATGACGATGTTCTATGCGAATGGGGGAGAGTCGGTAAAGGTATGCAAAGTAAGACCTTCTCTGGTGTTGGACTGCGTTACGCTGAAAAGAAAGCCCGAGAAAAAGAGAATAAAGGCTATCGTGCGGTAGCTACTTTGGATAGTGGCGGATCTACGTCTAGTAAAGTTGTTGCTAAAGGCAATCTCAAAGATATTGCCAAGCGACAGATTCAGTCTACTAATCCAGTTGTTGTTAAGCTTATTGAGTATCTTACCGATGTAAATGCTCATAATATCTATGATGCAACTGGTGGTAAGATTACTTTTGATGTTGATAGCGGTCTTTTTAAGACACCGTTAGGCATTGTTACCAAAGACAGTATTGATGAAGCCAGAAAGATTTTGGCTTCTCTTGGCGATGCAGTAGCAAAGCAAAAGTTTGGTCTTTCTTCTACTAGGCGTCATGTAGAAGATTACCTTATGCTTATTCCCCAAGAAGTAGGCAGAAAGCTTACTGTTGAGGGGTTCTTGCCTGACCTTGCGGCTGTCCAAAAGCAGAATGATGTTTTGGATGGTCTTGAATCGTCCTATGCTTCTGCAATGTCTGGGGCTAAAGATGACAAAGGCAAGAAGGTTGTTGTCGCCGAAAAGAAGCTTTTCAATGTTGCTATGGATGTTGTAACTGAAGGCAAAGTTGTTGATCGGATCAAGAAACTGTATGGACAGACTAGAAATAGAATGCATGTTTGTCATTCTTTGAAGGTCCATAGGGTCTATTCTGTATCAATCGCTTTCATGCTGGATGCCTTCAATGCAAAGGGTAAGAAGATTGGCAATGTAAGAGATTTATGGCATGGAACTAGGGCTAGTAATTTGCTGTCTATCCTTAAAGGTGGTTTTGTAATTCCGCCGTCTAATGCTTCTCATTGCACGGGGCGAATGTATGGAAACGGCGTTTATTTTTCTGACCAATCCACTAAAAGCTTGAATTATGCTTATGGATATTGGGGCGGCTCAAGAGATAGCAACTGCTTTATGTTCTTATGTCAAGTTGCTATGGGTAAAGAATATATCCCAGCTACTTATGGGCGCAGTTTCCCTAAGAGCGGTTACAATTCTACTTTTGCGAAGGCTGGAAGAAGCGGCGTACAAAACAATGAGATGATTGTTTATAAGACTAATCAAGTCAATCCGGTTTTCTTGATCGAGTTCAAAAAGTAATCTCCCTGAAAATCGAGCCATTTTTGAGAGTAGTATTATGAAAATGACAAAAGATATTGAAGCTCTCTTGGATTATTGCCAAGATGACAGAGAATGGGAAAGCTTTTGGGAACAGATTTGCGATAATGGTTCTGACGCACTGACTAATGGAGAGAATCTTTATTTTCAACGTCGTAAAAATCCCATTGACAATGAAGCAATACAAGAGTTGATGGAAAAGGCTGCAATGGACCCGAATCAAAATCACATATGGGCTATAGCTCATAGAATTAGAAAGGAATTGGAAAATGGATCAAACGACTAGAGACAAGATTGTTGAGGTTATTGAGGGCTTTGTCAAGGCTGATGAGATGTTCTCGGCTTTTGATGTTACGTCCGTTCTGCGTAACACTCATGGGTTGACGGTCAAGCATTACGAAGTCAAGAAAGTTGTTCATGGAATGTATGATAATTGGTCGGTTGGCGCCGATGATGATTATCTGTTTGATGGTTATGGTCGGGCTTTGTCTTGCTTGGCTAACTATAATACGTATGTTTACTATCCGCAAAGTAAGCATCCGAATGATTATGATCCTGATAATCTTCAGTCTGCACCTGCCACGGCCCCTGTTGTGGCAAGCACTAATGCTATAGCACCGACGCCGGCACCGGCACCTGCTGCTCCTATGAGCGGGCCTGGCTGCAAAGTAGATCAACGAGGTAGGCTTTTGATTAGGTCTGCGTTGGTTAAGACGATGGGACTGAAGCCTGGTGATACGGCTTTTGTCAATGTCGGGACTAGCAAGTTGGTTGTTTCCGCACCGCCGTCAATGACCCCTGTTGCAATGAGATATATTGTGGATAAGGACAACGCTATTCGGATTTCCAATAGGATTCTCCGCAAGGTTAATCTTGGGAGTCACCAGAACGTTCTGGTCGTTGTCAATGGTAACACGTTAGTTGTTGGCTAATAAAAGGAAACTGCCATGAAAGAGCCGATTTGTTGGAAATGCACGAATAAGATTTGCGAAGACAATGAAGATGGAGCAATGAAGCTTGTTGGTTGCAAGGCAGAAGCCAAGATCAAATGTTATGAAGATGCAAAGGAATTGTGTCCTTTGATTCAATAGTAAAGTATAGTGTGAGTTGAGTTCGATTAACTAGGACAGACCCTAGGGTAAAAACATACGAAAGCGTTATTGGCAATAACGTGGCTCCATAGTTACAGTGCAACAGTATGGCCGACGGGGAGATCGAGCAATTTTTCTGGGTGTAGTTCAGCTTGGCAGAACAAAAAAAGGAAAGAAAATGTATAAAAAAAGAATTTCGTTGTATATGGCAATATTGATTGTTTTTTCTTTTTCATCTGTTGTTTTAGGTGAAGATGCTAATATTACTCAGTATAAAGCTGAAATAAAGATGCTTCAGGCTGCTATAGCATCTCGTGATGCCAAAATTGAAAAATTACAAAAAGAAATAAATGATAAAAATTTAGCTAAGTATTTAGTTGTTGATACAGTTTTAGCAAACAAATTGAAGGCTTCTTCGATACCAAACGCCCCAGACAAAGGTGATGAAATTTTGGGTATCGGCCCAGTAGCCAATAATAAATACCCAGAATTATTATTGAATGGCAGATTGCAAGAACTTTTAACGACAACATCTACTAAAAGCTTTCAGGTCATACAAAGATATAAAAATGGTAATAAATTTTTATGGAAATCGCATCGAGTTTTGATTATATTTTCACCTGATGTACACGCTCCTTTAGTTTTTACTCATGCGGGAGTTCTTTTTAATGTTATAGGTAATCCCGAAGCTCATATAATAATGAAGAATGTATCATTAAAGTCTGTAGCTGCTTATGAAGTATCTATTGCATGTTTTGATCGTTTTAAGAAACCTGTAACAGGAATGTTTGGAAAGATCAATATTGTTTCTGGTATTTCTCAAACTACAATTGAAACTGGAGAAAGTGAACGGTCTTCTTGGACGCTTCACGGCCACGAAACAACTGCTAAAATCATTATAACCTTAGACAAAGTTAAGTTTTCTGATGGTTCTGAATGGAAGCCTGCAATTGGGAATCCTGTCACTGCAATTGGAACTAGTAAAAAATAATATTATCACAGTCCCTGACTGCGGAAAATATTTTATATATAATAGTATCTGGGTGTGGCGCAGTTTGGTAGCGTGTCTGCTTTGGGAGCAGAAAGTCGTAGGTTCGAATCCTATCACCCAGACTTAGAAAGGGAAATAAAAAGAAAGGGAAATAAAATGAAATGGTTTATTATAATCTGGTTGATTTGTGCTTTAGTATCATATCCATTGTACAAACACGTTGCCACCAAGGATGATTTGAAATGGACAGAAGGGCATCGTATTGGATGTTTGGCTATGTGTATAGCATTTGGCCCAATCAACCTACTCGTACTTGCAATTATTTATACAATTGATTATGTAGCGACTTTCAACAAAGAAGCCAGTTGGTAGCAAAATGAATAAAGACGAATATACAGTAACAGTTCAGGTGACTCAGCCTTTGTCAAGGGATGTATCTGAAGCTGTTCTCAAGTTTCCAAGCGAAGTTCAAGTAGAAGATGCTTTGCAAAAGGTATTTGAATCTTATGCTGCTTCATGGCAAGAGGAACTTGGGGAAGATGCAAAGATAAAAGTTATTGATGTTCAGATTGATGATGAGCCGGGGGACAACAGTGTCAACCCAGAAGTATTAAGAGATTATTTGGAAATGATCGGTTTGGCAAAAGAAGTGTTGATGTCTAACACTGCCAGCCTAGAAAATAAAAATAAAGCTTTTGAATTGATATTAAGGGTCTATAAGAAATATCCTAATATCCTTGTCACAGAAGAAAGCATAGATGTAAAAACAAAAGAATGTGGAACAATTCCCATTCCCAGAGAAGCTTATAACAAGGTTGCTGTGGCTTTGAATTCTGGAACGAATAAGATTCGATGCATAAAGGCTTTACGTGCAATGATGACTGATATGCATTTGAAAGAGGCAAAAGAAGTTGTTGAATTTATTATGGAATCTACTGCTGTGGCAACAATATGAAAATGTATCATGCTTCTAAATCACCGAAGTTAGATATTGACGGAATAAAAATAAATCAAAAAACTCTAAATTCTTTTTATCCTAAAAGTGACTACATATATCTTGGGACTTTAAGATACATATTGTCTCAGTATTTCCAGTATACTCCTAGAGGGAAATACTTTATGTATGAAGTAGATGTAACTGATATCCCATTGTTCGATTTTAATTTTATCGGGCAAAAAAGAACGTCGGTTAAAATTTCCCCTGAAAATGTAAGGAAAATTTGTGCGTATAGAGTCGGATGGCCTGAGACAAAGAAAAAAAGGTTTAGGAGAATCAGAGATGAATGATGCTAATGCTATCCGAGGCATTTTTATGCATAGAATGATTAGGCATATTGCCAAAGCTCATTCAACATTTATCTCTATTAGTAGAGAGAGTTTATATTCATTTGATGATCTTGCGAATGCTAATTATACAAAAATAGAAGATCGCCTAATCAGTTTAGGCTTTCTGAGTCTACCAAAGAAATTTAACTAGAAAGGAATTCAAAATGGTAGCTTCTTTTATTCTCGTGATGTCGTGGTTTGTGTTGATTGCACTGGACCTGTTCATGCAAGGACTGATTGTTAGTATTGCATGGAACGTCGTTGTCCCTGCTGTCGTTGGTTCCATGTTTGGAGTAGAAGCCCCTGAGATGGGGATTGCTGTTGGCGCAGCAATTGCTATGTTTATGGGTATCTTCAAAGCCCAGTCTTATAAGCAAGATACAAAAGGCATGGAAATTGATGAAGTGACTACTTATCTTTGGGGAACTGCTATCGGTCGTTGGATTATTGGTTTTATCGGTATCGGTCTGATGGCTCTTGCAGTTGCGTTTATCTAGTTCTCCCTGAAAATAAAGGATTTTTTGCGAGAGGTAGATATTACCCTCGCAAGAATCCTTTATGGAGATAGAAATGTTTGAAACAGAACAACTAGAAAAACTCAAAGAACTCAAAAAAATGCTTGACAAGGCGAGTTTTGTGATGCATGACTCCCCGACCATCGAGCTACAAACCGATCCTAATTCCGATCCTCTTGTTATGTTTGATGGGCTTTTGGGTATCTATTATGCTCAAAATGCAGTAACTAAGAGAACCCTCTCTGGTGACATAACAATTGATGGTTTTGTTATAACGGAATTTCATTACTATTCTGGTGATAGAGAAACGCCTCCTGATGTTGATGAGGCTGAAGTTTATGCCAGCGATAGACTTATGGATATCGTAAGATGGGCTATGCTAAAGAGATATGAAAACATGTTGGATGGAACTCTTCAAGGTATAGAAGAAGCGGAAATGGACCTAGAAGAATCCATCGGCGATATCATGCAAGAGTTTTTGGATAAGGGCGAGACTCAAGAATAGTCCCTGTAAAATCTACAACAATTGAGTGAAGATGAAAGGAACTTGCCATGAATGATTTATATCCTACTTTGGTCGTAACGTCTTACAGTAAACACAATTCGGTTGAGAAGATTACGAAGGCATTGAAAGATGCTCCTCAGCAGAAATGTAACACCCCTGAAGCGATGGCTGGTAAAGTCTTCGAAATGCGTTACAATGGCAAGGGGCCAGTAGGCACCTTGAGTGAGTATTTTATTCATGGTAATATTGCTTCTGCCTTGATTATGGTTGAGGATGGAAGCGTGATGGTAGAAAGACAAGAAAACGGCGAATGGGTCGCTGTTGATACCAAAAAAGGGTAAGAAAATGAATCATGTTTTTAATCACAGGCGTCCGCATTTGGATCGTAAGGGGAATCTCCGCGTTCCGAACCGTAAGGTAAAGACTTTCAAGGTCGGTGAGAACCTTGTTCTCACGAGGGACGTTGATAGTTCTCGTACTGGCAGCGTTATGGAAGTTGCCAATGTCGATCAGTTTCCTTTTGTCGTTATGAAGCCCGTCATTATGTCTTGGAAGGGCGGAAGTATTGACAAAAGCAAAAATCAATCTCGGTTCCATTATGTTTTCGATATGAGGAAGGACGTTTTTGTCCGAGCCACGAAAGCATACATCGATCATCTTAACGAACATGCGGTAAACTATTCGTAATATCGTCGCACCGATAGTTGCAACCACCATTAGTTAAGAAAGACATAGTATGCCTAAGAAGAAAAATATCAATCGGCAAAAGGGTCGCCAAAAAAGTTACAAAAGATTAGCTGATTTTAAGCCAGAAGAAGTTCTTCCCTTGACTTCTTCTGGTGCTGCTCCTAGAGAATTTGTTATAAGAGGGGAAGCTTTCAAAGTTAAAATGGCTTCAGCCCGCTATTCATGTTTCAAAAAGAGTTTAGCTTGTGTTACATGCGGTATTGTTGGCACCAAAATGATTTTGGAATTGCCCCCGAATACAAATATTCCGCATTTCAATCTGTATGCGGTAGACGATCAACAGCAATTGATTCTTATGACAAAGGATCATATTATTCCTAAATCAAGAGGCGGCAAAGACTCCCTGAGAAATTTTCAAACAATGTGTACAATCTGTAATTGCGAAAAGGCAGATAAGATATGAGAGAAATTAGGACAATGAGCGTTGTTGTTGGTTCTGCTGCATGTGATGCTAAATGCCCGTATTGCATTAGCAAAATGACAGGCATTAAGGACCACCAACATTGTAGCAATATTCATGGTAGGGCGCAATGTTTTTGCCAGAAGGAAAATAAAATGAGATGGATTAAGTATAAACAACATTGGTCGCATAGCGTAGACAAAAGGTGGACATACATTGAAGTCCCTGAAGATTATAAATTTACTGAGGCTGGCGAATTTCTAAATGACACTGGCAGACTAAGTAATTTCTCTGACAAATGGCGAAAAGTAGTGTGGCGACGGGTTTACAAGTTGCCTAAAGCTATTCTCGATAAAGAATTAGAGTATGCTGAAGACGGAGTAAAATATGCACAAGAAAAAGTTGCAGCACTGAAAAAAATGCAGAAAAAGTCTCCCTGTAAAAAAGTAGAATAATGATACAGCGTAGAGAAAGGGACTAATCTATGCGAATTAAGATACCTACAACAAGTTATCATATGGCTCCTGCTAATAAAGAAGTCCATAAGATCAAACCTATTGGGGAACTACTGCGTAGGTATATCGCAGAAGCTATCTCCGCAAATCCTCATGCCACTATTGTAGATCCTTTCGCAAGAAATGCTACATTGGCAAATTTCACCAATGATATCAGCCGAGATACAGATGCGGCTTTTCATATGGATGCTGCCGATTTCTTAGAGTTTCTGTATCAACAAGGGGTAAGGGCCGATGTTGTTATATTCGATCCACCTTTCTCAGCTTCTCAAAACGCCAAAGCTTATAAAGTCAAGGAAAAAGGTACAAGACTCCAAGATACCATAGTCAGATGCAAGCAGATTCTTCCTAGATTAGTAAGAAATGGGGGAATTGTTATTACAACTGGTTGGACTGCTAATGGAGTTGGCGATTGGAGAGGCTTTGATAAGATTGAATTCATGACTGTCAATCATAGTTATAATCGCTATGCTACTACTTGTTTAGTCGAAAGAAAGGTTTTCGAGCCTATCCATGTAATTTGGAAATATTTTGAGGCTGATAAATGTTCTCAAAGACATGATAACAATTGCGACAAAGCAAGAGAAGAGTTGGCAGACTCATATTTTAAGATTCCCTGAAATTAAGCACAAAATCAAAAAGAGCAACTGAAAGGGAAAATATGTCAATTCGTAGCGAATATATGGGGGCACAACTGTCTGGTAAGATCTTGTCAACGGTTATTGATGATGTTATCAGAGTTATCAAAAAGTCAAGAAAAAAGTTTGATGCTATCGCCTTTAGGGGAATGAGTGGAGCAGTAGTAGCTCCTGCCGTAGCAGCTAAACTTGGCAAACCTTTGATTCTTGTGAGAAAAGATTGCGAAAACTCTCATAGTAGTTCTATGGTAGAAGGTTGCGAAAAAGACCAATGCGAATATATCATCATTGATGATTTTGTTTGTTCTGGGGCTACTATAAAAGCCACAATCGATATGATTGATGAAGAATTCGGGGGCGGCTATAATTATTCTTGCGTAGGGGTTTTCTTATATTCTCCTGGGGGAAAAACAGAACAAAGAGTAAAAGAAGTCCTCAGACACGATCACAATTTAGAACTTTACGTCAAATTCTGTCTCCCTGCAAAAAGAAAAGAAATTCGTGTGGGAGATATCGTTATGAATAGTTGGAGTAGATTCATAGTCGAACATATTACTTTGGCCGGGGCCGATATACCCTCAGTCAAGGTTCTGGAGAAAAACGAGTCTATTGAGATACATGGTGAAGGCGGTTTAAGATATCGGTTAAGCGAGATAAGCTTCGAAGGAGAAAAATGATGTCGAATGTTTATGTTGTTATTAGACATAATCAAACTGGCCGATGTTTTCTTCTTGATCGGCGTTATTTCTTGATTGATAAGGATCATTATTGCAAGAATGTCCCTGCCAGCTATTGTCAAAAAGATGAAGAATGGATACCTTCGTTTGTTTGGCAAAAGCCTTTATGGGCCAGACACATGAAGGCAAAGGAATTTACTGCGTATTGGTATGATCCTCAAATAGCCTTGGGATAACAAAATGATTAAAATCGGCGACGAAATCCATACTCGTTTCGGTAGAACTGAGATAGAACAAATGCAGATCACCGATTATCCTCGTACAAAGTGCGGCACTAATGTTGATGAAGTAGATGAAGATGACATTAGGGCCAATAAGGTGGTTTTTATATTGGCTAATGGGCATTGGTGCTATTCAGATCAGGTATATCTTCCCTGATAAAATGAAGGAAATTGTCATAGTAAAACGAAAGAAGGATTATTATGGCTAAGAAAAAGAAACTTACGGAACAGCAGAAATTGGTCAAGTCCCTGCGTCGAGCGGCCAGAGAGGCCGAATTAGACGTTGTAAGGGCGTCAGGACGACTTCGTTCCAATTCCTGGGGCGGAAAGCCTTCCAACAGAAAAAAACGTCGTAAGGCCAAATTGGACCTACACAAAGGCGACTGCTGATCATATCCCTGCAATAACTCGTAAAATGCTCATGAGTCAATCGCTCATAGAAGGAGAAAAACGATGAAACGCTCTGCAATGCTCACTATGGTTTTGTTCTCTATTGCTCTTGGTGGTTGTGCCGGTACGCATCTTGAAACAGGCAAAGGGGCCTGGCTCACCTTTACGTCTTCTACAACCCTAGAGGTTATGAAGGCTCCTGTGACTCATTCAATGGGCCTTGGCGAAACTGCCAATATCATTGCTCGTAGGGAACCGAATAGTCCGATGGGACAAGAGGCCCCTGCTGGAATGGTAGCTATCAATATACCCACCGTTTCGTATGAAGATGAGAAAAAGACCCCTGAAAAGACGTACAAGTATTACGATGAACAAACGCAAACGCATAAGATCGTTCCTTGGGATGAGTTGCCGGCTGAGTATAAGAAGGCATATGCGTCTTCCAACTCTATTCCGTCTACTTGGTAATCCCTGTAGTTTGATGTTGAATTCCTAATGAGAACAAGAGCTAGATTGACTGACGTTGTAATCCTGGCTGGAAGATAAGCCCTCTTGTTCTTTATGCGCCTATAGCTCAATTGGCAGAGCATCACACTTTTAATGTGGCGGTTCCAGGTTCGAGTCCTGGTGGGCGTATTTTTCTGGGCGGAAGTTATTTGGCATAACAGCATCCGGAAAGTAGTCCTAGGAGATTATTGCGTCTGATCGTCTAATGAGTGGCTAACTGTGCAACACTACTCTACCAAAGTTTGATCGACTTACCAAGGGTATCAGATTGCATGGAAGATACCTGGCATTAGGCCAGGAGACCAGGGTTTAATTCCCTGTAAGACAAGGCAATATCGTAATGCTTTCGGAAGAAGGTCGCGGGGTTCGATTCCCAGCCCGCCCATTAAAAATTGGAGAAAATCATGAAAGTCAAATTCAACACAGACTGCGAAATTGAAGTCATCAGTAGCTATGATGAGGCTCTTGACGATGTTGAGGGTTCCACCGAAATAATTCGGGCTGGCTCTAAGCTAGATTTCGATGTTATCGGCCATCCTGAACGTTTTCAGGCAGGGAAAGGGTTTGTAGAAGATAAAACTCTTGTTAATGTCCAATTCCCTGATGGAAGCGTAGCTTTCGGAATCAGTACAGAATGGTTTGACGAAACGAACAGCGACGAAGTTCCTTGGTACAATGTCCCTGGCGGTCCTATCCCTGATAATATCACTGATAAAGAATGGGATGCACTGGTGAATCCAACAAAAAGGTAAATAACAATGAAATCCAGAGATAAGGCGATTGCAATTGTTTCGATGTGGGTCGGAGCGGCGGTTGGTAGCATTTTTCTTGCCCATATGGGAGTGATTGCGTTTGCAATTGCTTTCGTTGGTACGATTGTTGTTTCAATAGAAGACTAATATGATCTGCTTACGATGTGGATATTGTTGTCACCGAATGTCTGTTATGATCGTTGATGATCCTAGCAAAGGTATAGCACAAGATAATATTATCCACCATAATGGTCAAGGTCAACCATGTAAACATCTACAAAAAGATGGGGATCAATTCTCTTGTTCAATCCATGATAAAGATTGGTACGATGAAACTCCCTGTTTTTCGCATGGACAAATGGAGAAGTCTGCCGAAACGCCTTGTAGGCTCGGTAAATATATGTTAGCTAATCCTAACATATTAGCTCACGCTCTGAAAGGAAATGAAAATGGCTCACTTGCTCGAAGAAGCTAAAAACGTTGGTATCTTTATTGTATGCTTGACTTTAACTCTTATCGTTTTTATGTTGATCTCTACTTTGGGCGATGGAGAAGAAAATATTACCCCTGAAGAAGCCTCAGCAAATCAATATGTAGAAGATACATACGGAACGGGAGCTTTGTATCCTCCTAAGCCTAAGCCTCCTATCCGTTATGCATCTAAACAGCAACCAATAGATAATAACCCAAAGATTGACAATTACCCTAGGTACGTCAATCCTAAGCGTTTTGGTCAAAATGAGTTGAAAACTATTGTCGTCGCTGCGAATCGTAACAAATGCGGTGGAGATTTGTTTTTAATTCTTTTGGCTATTCGTAAAGCCGAAAATGGACGGCCTGGCTTAGAGTTCGGAGTTTTACATCCAAGAGCAATCAATACCAATTTGGATACTCAAGCTGGCTGGGCTGCTGCTACTGTAGTCAAGAATTATCAAAGATGGTTGAATTCTGACAAAAGCCTGAATTTCATTACCTTCTTAGGTAATCGGTATTGCCCCACAACTGGTAATTTATCAGCCGCTGAACGTAGGCTAAATGGTAACTGGATTGGAAATGTCACGAAGTGGTACAAAATTTTTAGGATTGAACATGAAAAAACTGTATCGTCTTAAAAATAATTAAAGGATATTTATCTCTTTTCTCGGAACAAGTTTCTTAGAAAGGAGATAAATATGAAAATATGTGAAGTTAAAGAGTGTGATAGGAAAAGTTTTTGTAAAGGATATTGCACTAAACATTATCAAAAATGGAAGAAATACGGTAACCCTGAGTATATCAAAGACTTAGGAAGACCCAAAAGTGGTATAAATTTTGTATGTAAGGAATGTGGAAATACTTTTTATCGTAGTCCGTCTGAGATAGAAAAAGCTAAGAAACATAATAGTGAATGCAAATTTTGCTCTAAAAAATGCGGTTATGACCACTCTAGAGGAAAACAAAAAAAGATTGTTCCATTAGAAGAAAGAGAATGGAAACATAATCGAAAAGGATATCTTTCTACAACTGTAAGAGGAAAAACTGTTTTACAGCATAGATGGATTATTGAAAAACATTTAGGCCGTAAACTAAAAAAAATCGAAATAATTCATCATCTAAATGGAATCAAAGATGATAATCGAATAGAGAATCTTGCAGTATGTACAAATACTACTCATCATTTATTCATTAGGAAACTGAAAGATAGGATTAAGGAATTGGAAGATCGTATTCTCTCCCTGTCCTAAAATAGAGTTTTGTTAAAGGCAACACGAAAGGATAACAAAATGTACGGAATTATTATCGGTATCATAATCGTGGGAATATATATATTATGGACTGAGTTTGGATTAAGAGATTGGACAGGTTGGATTTATATTAAGAAGTTTTTCGCTAAGGTCGGTAGAGGCTTGAAGAGAGTTTTTACTAGCAATTTTTTCCAACAAGTGGTTTGTATATGGGTTTTTTCTATTGTGTTGGAGATCTGCACTGGCCTTCAGTCTTCGCTTGTGTCTTGGGAATGGTGGGTTATGACATTCACGTTCCTGTTTTTTGCTGATTATGCCTTCCCAAGAGCGGAAGAACAAAAAAAAGTAGAAGATAAGGCCGACCAAAAAAGCGTCCCTGAAGATAAGTAATCTTTTTGGGAAATGAGTAAACCATAAGAAAGGAAACACAAAATGGCGTATTCTCAGAAGTTGAAAAATGTCAAGAGGGTTTCGCATTGCGAGCCTGTCAAGGGTCATATTGACCAGTCTAAGGGGCAAGTCGAGGCTTCCCTGTCCCAGAACAAGAAATCTGGTAGGTTTGACTTGGCTGTCGATGGCAATTTCGTCTACAGCGGGCCTTTCAATTTGGCTCTCGGAGTTGCGAAAAACCATGATGTCGTTTGGGATACGGAACCTAAGCTAGAATGGAAGCACGTTAAAATTTAACAGGGGGAATTTTCCCCATAATTAGAAAGGGTAAGAAGATGAAGGTCATTGGAATTATGTTTGCAATCGCGTTGTTCTTGGCGGCGATTGGCGGCGGTCTGTATGTTTGTATCTACCAAGGTTGGGTTTTGGGTATCGTCGGCATCATCGAAGCGGCCAAATGCGAGCCGGTCGAGTCTTGGGGTGTCGCTTGGGGCGTCGTTAGGATCGTTTTCGCTAACGTCGCTGGAGCAGTCGTCTTTTGGATCGGCGCCGCCATCTCTGGAGCCATTGCTGCTGCGTCCTCCGCAAGGTAGTCCCTGATCTACAGTATCAAAAGGGTAGTAATATAGGCAAGACAGCTTATGTTACTACCCTTTTGGGGTGATGCAAACAATAAAGAAGTAAAACATGAAACACAAAATCAGAATGATTAAGTATATATTTCTGTTTTCTCTTGCACTATTGTAGAAAGGTTGATACAATGAGATTCCGAAGTATGATTATGATAGGCTCCATGTGGGCTGCTGCTGTTACGATATGTTCAATGGCTGGAACTATTGGAGTCTGGGCTTTCGTCCCTGCTGCTGTGGCTACTATTGCTATAGTTTGCACTGACGCAGACAACCGAAGTTCTTGAAAGAGTGGTAAGAAAGGCTGATATAATGTCTATTGGAAAAGGTATCGCAATTTGTGGTATATGGGCTACTATTCCGCTTGCTATCTACTTTGCTGGTCCAATAGGTATTTGGTTGGGCCTTTTCGCAATGATAGCAACTTGTCATATGCCTGGAAAATAAAATGGATATTAAAGAATTCAATAAATCAACATTCTTCTTGTCGAATTTCTTTCCGTCGAAAATTACTTTTTGCGGAAAAGAATATCCGTCAGTAGAACATTTCTATCAGGCTGTTAAAGCTACTGATGAAGAAGACCATGATGCTGTCATGGAAGCCGAAACCCCTGGCAAAGCCAAGAAAATCGGTAGACAGATAAAGATGAGAGATGATTGGGAATTCATCAAGCTAGATGTAATGTGTTTAGCTTTACGTATGAAGTTCTCTGATCCTAGCCTAAAGCAACAATTACTTTTTACTGGCGATGCAGAGTTAGAAGAAGGCAATACTTGGGGCGATAAGTTTTGGGGTATTGATTTGGTTACTGGCGAAGGCGAAAACATGCTAGGTAAAGCTCTTATGGAATTAAGGAAAGATTTGAGAGGCTGAAAAGTCTCTTTTTTTGTACAAATCTGTTAAGCATTTTCTACGTTTCTTCAGGGGAGAAAAATATACTCTATGTTATCCCTGATAAACGATTGTCTTTTAAGTAAGGCAGACGAGGAAAGGACAACAACATGAGCGACAACAAAGATATGAGGACGTTTGTTGAAACAGTTTTGTTTGCTCTTGAGACAAAGCCTCCGAAGTCTAGTAAATATCGCAGTATACCGAGCGATTACGAGATTTCTCAAGACTTGGCTGTTGACGTAAAGGCTAGGCTGTTGAGTCTGACCCCTGTTGAGTTGATTGATTTTATTATGTCTGTCAAATGGGTTTTGTTCTTGAACGGACTAGAGCATCGGCTGTCGAAAGTCCTGAGAGCCTTGAAAGATTTTTTTGCAAATGAGATCATGGGAAATAGTTTCCCTGATAAATAACCCAAAAATGGGTAATGATGGCGGCAACAGGGCCGACCACAAACTTGAAAGGATGTAATCATGACGGATGCGAACACGACGGATGCGGTTGAGGCGGTTGAGGCGACGAATGAGGCGGCTTCTTATGACGTTCGCCAGCGTAACGGCAAGAAGGGGCCTGGCAAGCATGTTGTCACGGTCGCTACCAAGGGCGATGCCGAGACGATTAAGGGCATTCTGGAGGGCGAGGCCGAGGATGGCGTCCAGACGATCATCAAGGCCAACCAGGCGGTCGTTATCGTCACGGTCGAGGACTTCAAGGCCGGCCGCGAGGCTTACGCTGCCAAGGAACAGGCTCGCAAGGATGCCTTGGCGTTGCTGTCGCCCGAACAGCAGGAGGCTTTGGGCGTTACGCTGTAACGTCCCAAACGGCAAGAGTTTAGGGGGAAGGGCGTACGAAAAGCCCTTCCCCCGCCAGTCTTGTAAGGTCTGTTATTCACTTCTCCCTGTTTTTCTATCTGCTATTTGTTATGTCTAACTGAAAGGGATAACAATGGAAATCTACAAGGCTCAGATCATTGCGGCAAAACTGATGGCAAAGCATGGTATCACTTGCCCGCTCAAAATCTCAAGAGGCAAAAAGACGTTAGGAACATGCCATTGGAAATACGGCAAAGGTGGCATACCGGAAGTTAGCCATATCTCCCTGTCACGCTATCTGATTTCTCTTAACGGAGAAGAAGAAGTAAGGGAAACCATATTGCATGAAATCGCTCATGCTTTGGTCGGTTATAGTCACGGGCATGATAGAGTCTGGAAACTCAAAGCGATGGAGATTGGATGTACCCCACATCGCCTAGACTTCAAGGCCAAAATGCCAGAAGGTAAGATCGCCGCTGTTTGTCCGCGATGCAAGAAAGTTGTGGGACATCGCCACCGGCGTAGTCAGAATATGCATCGTCACGTTCACCGTGGTTGCGGAACTCGGATTGTTTGGGTAAACAACAATCAGAGAGAGATTGACAGAGCAATGCAAATGCCTATCCCTGAGAAACAGCCCACTACTCCATTAGAGCAGCTTCATGCTTTGTTAGCAAAGCCACACAGGTTTGTCAGAACCAATCCACCTGCGAGAACGGTTGTAAAAACCAAAGCCCCTGAAAAGGTAGATGATATTGTAAACTTGTAACGATCAAGCCGGCTTGGCGGCATGGCAGACGCTGTGAAGTAAGGCACTGTAGCCCAACTGGCAAGAGGCAACGGATTTAAAATCCGTGGAGTTTATTCTCCGTGTGGGTTCGACTCCCACCAGTGCTATTAAAATTTCCCCCTGAAAATGTAGAAAAGATTGGTAAGAGTATGCTAACAGAACACCAAATATCCTACACAAGAAATCGAATCGCCGCAGAACACTTAGGTCTGATACGTTTCGATTATAAATGGAGATATATTCCGACAGATAAAAGCGGCATGAATTTTGTTTATTGTAGGAATCGGGCAGATGCTCTTGAGCTTCTGAACTTTTGGACTGGTGGGGATTGGATATATAGAATACCAGTCGCTTAAAAATTACTATTTTCTGTATGCAATGGGACGAACGAAACGAGGTATTTTAAAAAATCACTTAACTAAGGAGAAATGCAATTGGGCGATATTTATATTAATAATTCGGGTAAAGATCAAAAACATGGGGGGTGTCTCCCCGCTATTCTTTCATTTATTATCCCTGGTTTAGGTCAATTATTGGCTGGGCATCCAATTAAAGCGATTTGTCATTTTGTTGTGGCAGTAGCTCTTTGGTGTGTTTTAATGGGGTGGATTATCCATCTCTATTCTGCCTGGGATGCGAACAGATAAAGTCCCTGAAACACAACCAACAAATCCATAGAGGTAACTTAACCAAGGAGCCTCAACATGTATAAGTATTTCAAGAGAATCAACGACAAGAGGGTCGCATTCTTCAACACCACGAAATGCGAGACTTGCGGAGCTATCATCCAAGCTCCCAACTCAGCTAATGGTATCACCAAAGAAATCCCTAAGTTTCTGAGGATGGGCATGGTAGAGTGGATTAAGCCGCTGCCAGAGGAAGGCTACTACAGCGAAGAAATGGGACAAGAGGCTTGCTTCAATTGCGGTAAGTAGTTCTCCCTGAGATAATACACGAAATCGATTAGAGATGAAGGGGACTAACAATGGAACTTAAAGATTTTCGTAAAGAACTAAAATCTTGTGGGTTTAGGGTAAAAACTGAGTCATTGTCTATTGGTCGTCATGCTACTATAATCCGGATTAGCGATAAACAATCTATGCCATCGATTTTCTCCGGCGAAGAGCATCGTCAACAATGGATTAAAGCTATTGCAATTAAATCAGAAGCCAAGGGGAATCTTTGGGATAAAGGTGAGAAAATCTATACCTGATTAAGTAGTTCTCCCTGAAACAACACACGAAATTAATACTTAACGTAAGAGCAATAATATAAGCTACTAATAATGAAAGGAGCTAGTATAATGCGTTAAGGACAGCCCGATAAGGATACGTTTGGAGAGTATCGTTTGAAAATCCTGGGCCAAAATGGAAACTCTCCCCTGTCTCAGTAAGATCTTTTATTCATAGCTGTCCCTGAGTAAAAGAAAATAGATTGAGATAGGGCCGGTATATGGGACAGCACACGCCCCTGTAGTTTAATTGGCAAAACAACACCGTATGTCCAGAATACATAATGATTATGGGAAGCTAGAGACTGGACCTCCCTGCCTTCCAATAAAGAAAATGTATGATGGTGGAGTTTCGGGTTCGAGTCCTGCCAGGGGTATTACGTAACATTGAAAGGAAAAATAATGTTCACGATAGCAGTTGTTGTTTACTCAATCATGTTTCTTTTTGGCTGTATGCTGTTTGCAGTCGGGAGTTGCATTCTCTTTGATGAAAAAGAGCCGAATGGACTGGCATTAGTCCCATTCCTGTTTGCAGTATTGTGCTTTGTGACCCCCATCTTAATGCTCACAACTCATGTATGGGAAAATGGTTATAAGTCTGGCCAAGTTGATGCACTCAATGGCGAGATTTATTACGAACAAAAAGAATCCTCTAACAATGATGCTTGGGAAAAGAAGGAATAATAAAATGGAAGAATTTGCAATGAGTTGCGCACTTGTTGTCGTAACTTTGGTCACGTTGCTTCTTGTTGGCGCAGTTTTGGATGGTCAAGAAATTTCCGAGTCTCAATACGATTCTCTGAAAGAATGGCAAGCAGAATTCCCTGAACTCAAAGAAAAAATCGAAGATGCTTTGAACGATGGAGAAGTTTCGAAAATAGAGTTTAGGCGTATTGAACGATATAGAGAAGGTATCGAAAAAAAGAAAGAGATACTGACGGATTAAAAACTCCCTGAAAATAGAAAGGATTTACCATGTTAGGGCTAGGAATTTTCTTCATCATTTTGGCGTTGCTTCTGGTATTGTTATCCATGACATGCGTATCTGCTCCGTCTGATGACGGTTGGGGACTTGTGTTTTTCGTTATTTTTCTTATGGTTACTGCTGGAGCGTTTGGATGCTTTACAAATATCGCCTGGCATGAAGGATATGATAAATGCGAAAAAGAGAATGGTTCCCTGATTTTAGCAGAACAAAAGGGATACGTTAAAGGGCAAATAGATGCCTATAGAAGCATAGTCAAATCGGAAACAACTAAGGAAGATGAAAGTGGACAATGATTTTAAGAGGCTCTCTAAGCGAGCCAGGAAGCAAGGCTATACTTTCGAGCGTTGCGGTAAGATGTTCCGTCTGAGCAGCAAACGACACGCTCCAGACGGCGACTATATCGAATATGAGTATCTTAACGATGCTATCACTGATCTTTCCCTGATTAAAGCGGGAATAAACCCTCTTCTGTAGGCAATCAACAACCAACATAAAGGGTAAGAAAATGGCTCATGGCGAAAACGATGCTTGTATGACTTGTGACCGTCCGACTTGCGATGGATGCCCCTACTTTTGGGAGGAGCCAGATTCTTATGATTCTTTTGACCTTTTCTTGGATCAGGAGTTCCAGCACGATCTCCCTGATATTGAAGATTAAATCATTACGAGTAGAAAGGGAACAACAATGAAACTTTTGACCAAAGCACTCAAAGTTAAGATTCCTCCGCTGTATGCCAATGAGAAAAAGTCTCTTGAAGAGACTATGGCAGTTGTCAAACTCTTCACCCCTGATGGGAATTGGACTTGGTATATCACCGAATTCGACGGAGTTGATAGGTTTTTCGGCTTGGTCGATGGTTTCGAGAAAGAATTGGGGTATTTCTCGTTGTCGGAACTGTTGAAGTTACGCGGCCCGATGGGCCTCCCTGTCGAAAGGGATATGTATTGGACACCGAAGAGCCTAAAGGAACTAATGGGCTAGAAAGGTTTTATCATGTTATCAATTGCATTATTCGCTTGGGCTGCGATATTCATAATTATTCTTTGCTTGTTGGCGTCATTAGATAACAACTTTATCTCTACAAGCATTAGAGGATGTTTGATTTTTTCCCTTCTAATACTTGTCCCTCTGTTGTGCCATGACATAGGGAATGCCAGAGAAGAATACGGCCACAAACAAGGTTACAAGCAAGGGCAAATTGACGCAATCAAAGGTGATATTAAGTACCAAAAGGTCCACGAAGAGAAGTGGGAATTGATCCCTGAAAAAGAGTAGAAAATACAGATAGGTAACACGAAAGGACAACAAAATGGGACTGATATTTTTCTTAACAGCTTGTACGGTTATTTCGATGGGAGCCTTGGCTGGATGCGTAAGCAGTCTGGTTATGATTGATAATAAAGAACTCAGAATAAACGTCGTCGCTGGGGCGTTGCTTGCTTTGAGCGTTTTGATGATTTCTGTATTGCCGGCGGCTTATTTATCGGGCAAGGCAGATGCAGTTAAATCTATGGTCCCTGTTGCACAACATTTTTACGAGGAAGGGCATACTGACGCTACAAACGGTAAGCCAAATAAATATCGCGCGACAAAAAGCGAGAAACTCCCTGAAGAAAACGACAAAAATAAAGAGTAGTATAACGAGTTGAGCTTAATAAAGCTCCTGCATTGAATTTTTCGTTCCTACCCTATGATACAACGAAAAATTATGCAGAGGGAGATAGTACCAACTTCTATCTCCCTGACTCATTTTTTACAAATCCCTATCCTTGAAAGGATATAACAATGCGATCAACTTTTTACGCCATTATCAAATTGACTGTTGAGCATGAAGGCGATATGGAAGATGCCCGGCGAGATGTTGGTTCTGATGCTGATTATCATTTCAGCTTTGACAATGGCAAAACAAAAATTGTAGATACAGAATGGTCAGATATAAGAACAGGAGATGAATTGTGATTATTAAGGTTTGGTACAGCGACGAAAGCGTGGGAGAATATCATTCTATCGAAGAAGCCCAAGCCGATATTCTCGAAAATTTGACAGGTTGCGATTTTGCTATCTCTGTCGATAATGTCGCAGAAGTGGACGAACACGATAGAATTCTCAAAACTTACGGCTGTCAATGGGGCGTGAAACTTATCAATATCTAATTCTCCCTGAAAAAGAATCTGGTATTGTATAGGGTAGTCCTAACAAAGAAAGGTTACAAAATGAGCAAGACAGCGACTATTACTGCGAGCGAACAACTCTTTATCGACACTTCTGGCCAGCAGACGGTTATCGCCATTGATGAGTCTCAATTGGTTGCGATGCTGCGGGCCAACAAGGGCGCCAATTTCGTAACGGTCGTAACCAAAACCGATCCGAAAATGCGGAAAACTGGCAATCCGTTTGTCGGCAAGATGTTTAAGGTTTCTCGCGTTAATTGCATGATCGGCTGGAGTTACGCCAACTCGGTCAACAACCAACGCCAGCGAGAAGGCAATACCGACGTTTTCGTCGCCGAGCCTCGAAAATGGGGAACTCGGATCGACGGTACGCCGCTGATCGAGCATAAGGGACAATTCTACGTCGAATTGAAGGTCGAAAAGTCCCTTGACGCCAAGTATATCGGCCTCGACGGCAAGGAATTGGACGCTGCGACGTTGGCCGATGCAAGGGAATTCTTCAGCAAGCCGCGACGGGCGGCAACGCAACAGACCGACAAGGAAATCATTCTCCGCGACTATAAGGTCGCCAGCATCGTAGCGATTACCATGAACAAGCAAGCGTATATCGTTCGGCGGTAAGGGGAGCCGTTTCCCCTGACCAGCAAGCGAAAATTGAAAAGGGTAATGCTAAAAGAGAGCAGAGGACGCAAAGGACGTACAGTTTAGGGGAGAGGAAGCGATGCCTGTTAAGCTAGACACCTCGGCATAGAGCTTCCTCTCCCCGACATAGCAAGGACTAAAAAGACAAGTATCTTGGTACTTTTAACAAAAAGTTAAAATACTAAACAAACAAGAGAAAATCTTCTACGAAAATTGATAAATAATTTTTGTCCTTGTCTCCCTGAAAACAAGTCAGAAATCGTAATAAGATGTCAGCAAGGGCTAAGGAAAATTCCTGATGGGGCTTACAGCGGAGTAAGCCTCGCCCTTGCATTTTTCTTAAAAATGAATTTAGGCCAAGGGCAGGCATAGTCCTGTTGCGGCAAGTCGTTATTGGATATGCAAAGGTCGCTGGTTCGAGTCCAGCTATCTCGGCAAAGCCGGGATATAGCTCAGTTGGCAGAGCGCTGACAAGTCCAATACTTGAGCCTAAAAGGGAGAGCAATCGTTGCTCTGTCGGCCAATTATGAGCGTCGGCAGAGTTACCTAACCATAGAGGTTAGGGGCGATTGATTGCAAAAACGTTCGGCCCTCTCTTTTGCGATAGGGGGCTGAACGTTCTCTCTTATCTTATATATTCTCCCTGATTAGAAAAACAAAAATGGTTAGGGTATGAGAATAGAAGAAGCGATTAAAGAGTGGAAAAAGAAAAAAAGACGTATGGGCTGCGTTTCGGCTGCTAATTGGTTCTGTACTAGGGTTAAAGGTTTTCATCCTGAACGTTTGGATAGGTACACAAAAGATGGGGAAGTGTATCAACATGTTGTGGCAACTAATGGAACGATACGGATAGATTTTGCTCCGTATGCTGATGTTCCATCTCCCTGATAAAACAATTGAAATCATAAAAGGTAGTCGCAAAGGACAACAACAAAAACCTTTTTCTGGGAGAAAAGACAATGGCAAAGCAAAAGAAGGCAAAGAAGCGTAAGGTCGCCAATATCAAGTTGGGCATATCGGAAGTTTTTTGCCCCCGTTCCGCTCTGAGAGTTATCAAGCATAAGCTCAACGGCCCGAAAGCCAAGGGCAAGACGTTTGACGTTATCAATATTCTTGTTGACGGCAATGCTCGGCTTTCCATCCTCAAGCTCGCCCGAACGGATGAGGATACGCCAACGTCACGCCGATACGCCGTAGAGGGCCTTGGGCGGCGGTTGGTAGGGACTAAGGGCAGTATGATTGATGAGGCGGCGACCCGCCTTGTTCTGTAACAAGGGGGCTTAAAACAAGCTGGAGGAGGGTAAGGGAAGCTGAGAAATTGGCTTCCCTTATTTTTTCGCCTAAAATAATCTCCCTGACAAATCAAACAAAATAGTAAATAACGTTATGCCAAGAAGATCAATAAACTTTCTAGTCGGCAATGGAGTAAACCAATCAGACCGAGATGCGTTTTTCGGCCCGATCCCTGATACAGATGAATGGTTTACATTCGTTGTCGTCGGCGATGCTTTTTGGTCTGACTTGCTTGTGGCTGCTGGACTTTACCCGTCGAAAAGTCAAGCCAGAAAACAAGGATGGCACAAACCAGTCAAACATGGTTTTGATCATTTCTTTTTTGGCCTGGCGTCTAAGTGGGATGAAGAAGACCACTGCTATTGGGTCAAAGAAGCCAAGTTGATTATTACTCCCTGATACAACAATCAAAATGATAAAAGGTAGTCGAGAACGAAACCCCTTTTCAGGAGTCGAAAAATGGACCGTCCCAAGTATCCCTACAAGACGCCGACCGATCAGCAACCGAGTATGGACCAACTGGAAGAATGGATGTTTGACGGCGTTTGTGAAGCCACAGACGGTTGCATGGTCGAGCCGGACGGCTGGTGCGAACACGGCCACGTTTCCTGGCTTATCCATGAAGGCATTATGTAAAAACGTCAAAGGGGAAGGCTTGGGAACACCTGAGCCTTCCCCTGTTTTTTGCCCGAAAAAGGAAATAACCATGACAAGACAAGAAGCCCAAGCAGAGTTCTGCCAAACAATCAGACCTTCAATCCTGAAACAACATGGCAGAAATGACAGACCAGCAATGAGGCAAGCATGGGTCATTTTTCTTGACGATCTTCACAGAAATGATCGTATAACGGACGATCAAGTAAATAACTGGTAAACCCCTGAAGAGGATATCAAAATGTCTAAAGCTACGATCAATATTCAAGTTAAGTTTGCCAAAGAAGTAGACAACGACCAATTCCATCTGTTCGATGTTGCCCCTGCTCGGATACCAGCTATCGGAGAAACGTATATCGTACAGTTCCCTGGTGACACGCTGGCTTTTGGTAAGGTCACAGACATTGTTAGTTCTGTCGATCATGATGGCGGGCATACGCTCGTAACTATCAATATCGACAACAATTAGCATCCCTGAAAATGTGACAAGTATAGTAAAGTATGGTTAAGAGAGATAGTAGAAAGGAAACTATGCCTCCCTGACAATTAACATAAAATTACTAAGTATACTATAGAGAAGAATGTCAAGTATAATTTGCTAACCCACGAGGAGAAAAGTCATGCTCTGACAACTCTAAAAAATAAATAATAAGAGATTGCGATTAATTATGGTTTTGAGAAGGGAAGTCGGCTCCCTCGGGGTAGCAATTGCGGCCGGCTTCCCTTCGTATTTTTCCCCTGCACAAAGAAAGAAAAAAGAGAAGTAATATGAAAATGACAAGTTTCTACAAACGACCGTCGAACAATTGTGGGACTATCACTGGTTTCATTAACCGTGATGGGGCTAAGTTGTTGGAAGTCGATGACTTGGGAGAATTCCACACCAGTTGTTGCTGGGGGTTCGCTCCGTCTGTCGGCGATGCTGTTGAAATGTTCGTGCATGAAGATCCCAAGGCGAAAAGCTGTTGGGTTCTCAGAAAAAGGAAATAAAAATGAAATTCGACTTGACGGCCCCGGCCTGGATGTTTATCGCTTGGATTCTGTCGTTTGCTTACCTTCTGGTGACCAAGTTGGCAGGTGTCCATGCTTTCACATGGTTTGTCGTTTTGTCGCCTCTGTGGGGCTTTGGTGGCCTTTTTATGGCTGTCGTAATCCTATTGTTTATGATTATTCTCTATAAGCTAGGCAATAGGTAACTTCCCTGAAAAGACGCGGAAAAAGGATAATCTGTATGGATATGAAATACATTGTTGTTGAGTTGTTTACCGATCAATTCTCCGTTGTTGTCTTCTCGGCTGACTTAAACCATGCCGCAATGGTTCCTAGCAATTGGGACCAATCCCTAGTAAGATCGGCCGGCTTCTGTCGTATTATGGCCGGCGAGATAGACCCAACAGAAAAAGAATTAGAAAGAGGAATTATCGACCCCCAAATCAAGTTGGTTGTCTCTTGTTGGGGAAAGTCTGTATCTCTCAACAAAGAAAATCACGCCGATGATGAATCCCTGATCCTAAAAGAACTAAAGCGTTGGGATAGGTATTAAGATACTCTCAAAGGAATAATGCTATGACGATTGCTATTCTAATCGGAGCTTTAATCGGCATATTCGCTGTTGGAGCGTGGGCCGGCTACTGTCTTGGCCGCGATGTTTCAGAGAAAATGTTATTCCAGGCTTTAGACAAAGTTTTTGATAAGCAAGCTAAAGAGAACAATTCCCCTGAAGAATAACAACAAATCTCTTCTGGTCGAAAGGAATAAACGATGAAAAGTATGGTATTTTTGTGGTTCCTCGGTATGTTCAATTTTTTCAGCGGCATTGCCAATGCTGTTTTTGCTATTCATTCTGCTTCATGGTTTAATGGGGGAGTATGTATTTTCAACATGGCAACGGCACTTTTTACCTTTGCTGTCTTGAACAATGTCTATAATTCCCTGAATCCGACGATATAATTATTAACGGTAGGCTAACAAAGGAGATAAAGCCATGACCGCAACGCAACTCAAGGAATCGGGACTTCTCACCAGCAAGACGGATGCCGCCCTTCGCTACGATCTGACGAATGCCGAACGCGAGATTAAGCGTTATACCAAGGGGTCGCTCGGTTACAACCACTTCGCCGACGTTATCGACCTGATCCAGGAGGAACAAGCTCGGAGGGGCTAACCCCCCTCCAGCCGCACCGGCCCTTAGCTCAACAGGTTTAGAGCAGCGTTCTCATAAAGCGTCGGTTGCTGGTTCGAGTCCAGCAGGGCCCAGTTTCCCTGACGAATAATATTCAATTGTAAAGATCGAAAGGATAAGAAAATGATTCGATATACTCTTGATGACGAAATTCGTAAGCTCTGGAATGGGGAACATGGCGAGGCTCTGCGATATACTCCACTGCCTGCTGTCAATCATCATAAAAATGAACATCGTTTTATAGATATTTTAGGCTATCATTCCAAGACTGACAGGCTTCTTAGGGTTAAGGTCCATTTTCCTAATGGCGATATTTTCGAGGGTTGTGTCTCTCTCGATTTTGTTTCTTTGCATCATGTGGACGAACTTTTCGACGGTCGGTTTAACTCAGATCAAGCTATAGTTTCTCCCTGAAACCATAACAACAATCGTTAAAGGCAGAAAGGGAATAAACAATGAGAACTTTTTACTTCAATACTGGCGTTCGACCAGAAAACTGCGACGGCAAGCTGTGGGGCAAGCAAGTTTGGCGCGGCGGCGTGAAGCAGATTCCCTACGATTGCGAGAATGTGCCCGCTGGAGCCGTCGAAATGTTTTTGTGCGACGACCCGAACCTTCCAGACGCAGAACTGGACAACGTAATTGTGCGTAAGGTCCATAATAGCGATATGATTTCCGATTATGCCTATTTTCGGCTGTTGAAAAAGTTTCCCTGAACAATCCCAAACAATAACAAAGGGTAAGAACGAAAACCCCTTACAAAGAGGAAATGAACAATGAACAGCTTTACCATACAAGCGATGGACTTGAGCCGAAGCATTTTGGTTTGCCCTTCGGCGTCGATGACCCGCGATATGCGGGAGCAGGCGTTGCGAGTTTTGGAAGAGGGTCATCTTGCCAATCAGTCGCTTATCGTCATCGCCGATTTTTCCATCGAACGCGACGATCACGCCAAGATGCAGCATCTTGTCAGTTCCGGCCGCAAGATTCCGGCAATCAAGTATCTCCGTCACTTGACGGGCCTTAGTTTGCGAGATGCAAAGAACGCGGTCGAAAATAAGATGTTTTTCCTTCAGCCGAACGAAATTGTCGAACCGCCGGCGTAACAATATCTAGGGTCGCAGCAAGGTTTAGAGGGATTCCCGGCCTTGTTGCGGCCCGGATTGGTGTTGCCGAGAGTCCCTGACCAGAATGATAAAATTGCTACAGAATGGATTGAGCATCCAAGCAAAGACCTCTTTATCTCATACAACGTTTGGTTGCGGCCATGAGATAAATGTTTTTGCGAAAAGGAAAGGGGCCTGAAGGCAAGCGGGCAGAAAGTGACGGAGTAGTTCCTTTCACCCTTTCCTCTTTTTTATTGGGTTGTGGCGGAATTGGCAGACGCGCCGCCGGAGAGGCGGTTGAAGGGTTGCGCATCCTTCGTTTGTAGGTTCGACTCCTACCGGCCCAGTTATCCCTGAATAAGTAAGGAGTTTTCATATCAGGATGAAGCATGTACGTTTTAGAACAGAAGATGGGAGAGGAACAATTGTCAAGACAGAACCTAGATACGGTTCTCCCTGCCCGTCTGTTGTCTATCTTGTCTCAGTAGGGAAAGAAGCCAGATGGTATTATCCAGATGGCAAAAGATTCCCGGCGAAGAAAACAAACGGAGATAAAAATGCTTAAGTCACATTTTGCCAACGTTGCAGGAATAAAGGTCGAAAAATTTGTTTTCGATCAAATGCTCCCTGATGGCTCGCCAGATGTTCCAACAGATAGAGAATGGCGTAGAACACAACTTGCCGATATTATCGAACGAGAAACAAGAATCGGCGACCGACTGCAAGACCTCGACGACTTGCAGATATCGGTTAGTAACCTTTCTGATGCTTTGGATGATTTTATCAATGCTCTCGGAAAGACTCCGGTGCCAGCGAATCTTATGCAAAAATTACTCCGAGCACAAACAAAGGCCAATGAAAAGGCTAATCAGTAACGTTCCCTGAAAAATAAATCAAAATAAAAAAAGCCGAAAGGATCTGGGAATGACTCCACTAGAAAAAGGACTGGCAATTTCCTTAACGATTGTCTTTTTAGGGATTATCGACTTGATTTGCTGGTTGAAAAAGAATCCCTGAATAAAAAACGCAAAAGGGAAAGAGTAGAAAGGACAAACAATGGATCAACTCAGAGAATGCTCTTGCGGAACACTGACAAACAACTTCCGCTGCCCCGATTGCGACAAGCCCGCTTACCCGCTCTGGACTGTTCACACCCCGTCCGGTCGCTGCGTAGGTTACGTATCCGGGGTAGATGCGAAAGATGCCATAGACAGCATCCAGCTTACTTCTAAGTTCGATAAACACATGGCTTTACAACCCCGGCCCAGCTACAATACACCGGAACAAGGGCCGCTGGGTTGATTTTCGTCCCTGAATAAAAAACTCAAAAGGGAAAGAGTAGAAAGGACAAACAATGGCAACGATGCCCGGAAGGAAAAAAGGACTCGGAAAGATATATCATAGATATATTCACTCTGGCCCTGGTGGTTGGCATTGCCCTTGTTGTAATCCTTGGAGAACTTCTGTCCGGAAAATGAAAACCCTTGCCCGAAGAAAAGTACGACGGGCTATGAAGCAAAGACTCCCTGAATAAAAAACACAAAAGGGAAAGAGTATGAACGAAACAATCCAACAAATTGCAGACCAGTACGCCGGCGAAAGCTGCTTACTGAACGATCAACCAGCTATGATCGCTGGAAGACTCCACGACTTCGCTCATGTTGTCGATATTGAAAGCGGAGCCAGCTATGAGTGGGCCTGGCCAACTGTCAAACGAATTATGGAAAGAGATAAGAAATTCAGAGTGGGATAATATCCCTGTAAATAAGAGGATAAAGAGATGGCACTAGCAGGATTGATTCTTCTGATTGTCGGTCTATGTACTGGCAATATGGTTATGTGGGTTATTGGGCTTGTTTTGATGTTTTGTGCCGATTAAATCCCTGAAGAACAAACATAAAAGAAATAGACTGAAAGGGAACAAACAATGGAACTCATGACAATCCTCGATGTTGTCCTTGCAAGTCTGTTAATCATCGCTGGTCCCGGCGGCATGATCTTGCTCATTCTCTCTGTATGGATGGATCGTCGGCGAGCCAATTCCCTGTTATAACCCTATCTATTGTTTACTACCGAAAGGGAATAACAATGACCGACAAGAAGCAAGAAGAACTCCTACAGACTCTCGCTGAAGCCCTTAACGTCATCGCCAAGGAATACGGCGAACCCGCTATCCTCGGCCAAGAAAAGGGTTTCGAACGTCCCACGCTCTGTTGGGATGGACCTTTCGAGTGGATCGCCTGTTTCGGCGGAACGTCGATCTGGGCTGGCGACACCGGGCGATACGGTATGCCACAAGAGCCAGTCTTAATGAGAGCAATCGAACAAGTCAACGCTGCTGGAGGCATGATCGAACCCCTGAATAACTGCCAAGTATGCGTTTATGAGGCATAAGGAGAAAACAATGGCTTTGATAATACTGATTGTAGCTTTTACCCTACTGTTCACCGCCTGCATCGTCGGTAAGATGGGCTGGACAGCTAACCGTACAAGAATAAAAATAGGAATAGTTCTCTATCTTACTGCTCTTTGCCTTTTCATCAGCAATTTTATCTGGTTTCTTTAGTCCCTGAACAAGAATAAAAAATCGCAAAAAGAGAAGTGAACAACAATGAAGAAAACAGCTTTCACGTTGATCGAGCTTATCATGGTTATAGGCTTTGCGTCTTTTGCTGTTGCTGGCGCTGCTGTTGCTGGCGCTGCTGTTGTCGTAGCCCTGCTATTCTTTATTCCCTGATAAATAACGATCAATCATAAGAGACAGTAGAGAAGGGTTTATGTTCCCGAGAGTCAACTATCGGCTCTGGCGAAAGAGAGTTGGATTGTCCCGTATTGGCCTGTAAAAAGGATATGGAATCGCCTTTTCTCTCTTTCCCTACTATCTCCCTGATAAATAACGGTCAATTGTTAAGGGCAACAAAGGAGCTACAAAATGAACACTTCCCGAATTATGAACGCCCTTGAAACCATGACCGCCGACGCCTTGGAAGCCCACCGGAACGAAGTCCTGGCCTCTACCGCCGACCACAACGAAAAAACTTGCACAAAATGCGAAGAACTTGCCGAAGCTGATGCAATCCTGAACGCCCACGACACCGGCGACCGGGGGACCTGGAAGGATACCAACAGCGTCCCGGACCCCCTTCCGGAAGTCCCCTGCCCCGCTTGCAAGTCCACCCGGGTACTCTATACCCTGAATACCCGGACTGGCGATGCCAGTTGCAAATGCTCATCCTGCCGGAATCGCTGGCATACGACGATCAAGTCCTGATCCCTGAAGCGTAACGGTCAATTGTTAAGGGTAGCGAAACAAACCTCTTACAGAAGGAATCGAAAATGCCCGAATCACACGAGACTGTCTGCGACCACGACGACTGCGAAACTTGCCCCTTCCATCTCTGCACGGACAGCGAAGAGGACGGACTGGACGACTAGAACCATAGTCACAGAGGCGAGAAGTCGCCCCTGACCTCCCGAAGATGTAGCCCAATCGACTAGCAAAAGCTAGGGGCTACATCTTTTTTTATTGCATTTATTTTTCGCCCCCTGAAATAAAGCCAATAATTAAAGAAGGCAGAAAGGGTAAGACAATGGCTAAAGTTGGACTCTGCACACTAGACAACGGACAGCAATTCACTCTGTTGGATACGATGGGCAATAAGCACAAGCCCACGATGGTCTGGACGGTAAAAGAATCCATAAGGGTCTATGGGCAAGCTGAACGGCATACGCTCTGCCAAAGCTCACTGACTGGCCTACACCAAGCCTTCCCTTGGGCAATGGACGTTTACCCTTTCCCTGAATAAACCTCTGCAATTGTTAAAGGCAGAAAGGATATAATCATGTGGGACTTCTTGGCAACCATCGCTATCATTATCGTCTATTGGAATTTTGAGGAAAATGTTTTTATTCTGAAACTCAAAGCGTTAAGGTTTTTGGATGAACTCAAGCAATCCCTGAACAAATAGTCGCAATTGTTAAGGGCAGAAAGGGATCAGACAATGACAAAAGGCGAATGGCGACAAGAAATAGAGCGGCTCTGGGGCAGCAAGATAGAGCATAACGGACTGATCAATGGTATGGTCCGCACCGCCTCGATCATGGGACTGACGCCAACACAAGCCGTCGCCAGAATGAAGAGGAATCTGGCAGAGTATGCAGAGCGGCAAAAGGCTCGGTTCCCCATTCGCAAGCATCCCCTGACGGTAGCAGCACAAAAGAAAAGAGCAGAACAAGGGAAATCCTAATGAACAATGAACCTTACGAGTCGCGTTGTCATCAATGCGGCACAGAAGAACAGCAAGCTTGGCTGTATCAATGCCAACGCTGTCACGCTGAAGTTTGCGTTGACTGTATCGACAAGCAAGGCCATTGCCTGGCTTGTCAGAACGAAATTGAGCAAACCGAATCTCCCTGACACGACAGTCACAAAAGAAAAGAACAGAACGATAGCGAACCTAATGAAAGGGTAGAGCCATGCGGTAGGCCGAAGAACTTTACGAACTGTTAAAAATTATAATTAATAAAAACCCTAAGAGCGAGGAAGGTTAATAGCCTTTCTCGTTTCACATATACCTATAGCGGTAAATAGTTGGGATATGTTCAGGGAAATTTTCCTGTGTGCCACCCCCCTACCCTACCCTGTTCATATATAGTAACATCCATATATACTAATGGATACCTTGATTTTCCATCACACCACACAAACTTTTTTCCAGCAAATTCAAATATTAAATATTTTATTTATCCGACTCATCCGACTCATCCGACTCATCCGACATATTAAACATATTAGCTATTTCTAATATTTTCTTAGCTACATGATCTTTATGAAATAAAGTACAATTAGAGCAGTCCCAAACTTTAGTTTGTGATTCATTTTTAATAAAGTGGCCTAGTTTATTATTTTCGCAGGGATAGATAGGACAAAAGCAGAGCAGGCAGTTTTCCAATTCATTTTTTTCGTGGCAAGGATAATGTTTACAATTTTTATTAATCATTTTATTCCTTTGCTTTTCTGTGCTTTTCTGTGCTTTCCATTGTATACAATATTGTTGTTCTATAGTTGGTCCTGTGGGATCATCTTCAGTTTTTCTGGTTGTATTCCATTTATTACCGCAAGTCTGGCAATAGCGAGGACGATGTTTATTAAGTTTTCTATGTAGCCAATCGTGTCCTCCCCAACTATACAATTGAGCGAATTGATTATTATGATGTATCCAACGACAATAGAATTCTCCCTTTAATCCTCTTAGGAAAGGAAGTACAACTCTATCTCTAATACATTTATATGTGGACTTATAATATTTAAAATAGTTTATTATGTATGTAATTTGATTTTTGATTTTGATTTTAAGAGAACGTTCGGATGTACAGTTATCCCAAAAAGCTTTATTTTCATTTTCTTTTTGTTTAATATATTTTTTGGAGAAGTTTGGTGGTTCTTCGTGTTGTTTTTCGTAAGCATCATTACAATCTGGGCAGGGTTCACCGTTTATTTCGCCGGTTGATCCGCTACAGCAATTCATACCGCATGTCCCGCATCTAACGAAAGGATAATTACAATGGCCGCAATAATCCCAAGTATGTTCTTTTTTAGTATGTTTTGTCATAGTTTTGATCCTTTATTAATCGCAAAGTTCATGAATAACTTTTTGATAGAATTCTAGTTTAATTTGTGCTTTTTGTAGTAATATAGTTTTATCGACCATATCATCATTTGTAACTACTGATGTATCATTTAAGGAATCAGCAAGAGATAATAAAGAGCTTGCTAGATTGTTTTTAACTTCTTCTGGATCTTCTGGTGGTGTGGGTTTACTTAGAGATTTATTGCAGTATTTACAATCAAACGGTCCCATACCTACATCGAAGCTATATCCTTTTTGGCAGTGTGGGCAATAATCATCCCATCCATCACATTCTCTATCATTAGTTCCAAACATAATCATCCTTTTTTATTCAAAAAGACTTTCTTCATGAGAGTCTTTTGTTATTTTAATTCTATTTTGGGTTATGTTGAAGAAATCTTTTTCTTTTTCTATTCCTATAAAGTCTCTATTTGTATTGATTGCAGCTATTAGTGTTGATCCGCTACCGGCGAATGGGTCTAGTACAATTCCTCCGGTTGGAGTTTTCGTTAGTGTGCAGAGATATTCCATAAGTTTTATAGGTTTAACGGTAGGATGTATATTATCCACTTGTTTATTATGAGTTTTTTCTGATTTTGAGGCTTTAGCGCAGTAAAAGAATCTGGCGGGACCGCCTTGATCGCAATATGTATTATCTACATAATTACCGCCACCGAAGACGCCACCTTTATCTTGTCTGTCTTTATAGTCGTCTTTACCATAGTTCTTTTTCCAGCCGTTTCCAACGTCGCCGGCTTGTTCATCTAATTGTTTTGCTGCCTCTTCATCTAAGATTATGTTTGCTGGCCAGCGTCCTTTTGGTATTTCATATTCATTACCGGATTCATATTTACCGTATACTTTATTAGTTCCTGACGTTGTTGTATGTGGATTTTTTGCATGAATATCATCTTCTTTATCTATACCTATTCGGCTTTCATTTATATTGAGACCTGCTACATTGTATTTTTCTGCGTTATTAGCGAATGATTCTTCTATGGGTTTCATTGCAACGACAATTGGTTCAAATGCTGGTTTGAGGGCGGTTCCATATCCTTCCCATTTTTCAGCCGAGGTTGTAGCTGGTTTTGTAATATCCCATTCTCTATTCCATTTATTGTCTCCATGAGCAGCTTGTGCATCTTCTTCTAATTTATTGATATCTTTAAGGGTTGGATGTTTTCTTTTTCCAACTACTTCTCTTTCTTTTCCTGCTTTTCTATCAATAGCTTTACTTATATTATGTGATTTAGGGAATCCTGATCCATACAACCACATCATACAGTCTCTTATTTCCCATCCAGCATCTTCTATAACGCATGTTAATCTATGATAAGTACGTGTGCCTCCGAACGCTAATAGTATAGTTCCGGGTTTTGCAACACGTAATACTTCTTCCCAATATACTTTACCTGGGACTCCATGATCCCAATCTTTTCCCATAAAGCTTAGACCATATGGAGGGTCGGTGATAACAGTATCTATACTATTATCATCCCATTGTTTCATAATTTGTAAACAATCTCCTAAGACAATTTCATTTTTGGGCAATTTCTTCATACAGAATCTCCTTTTATATTATATCGTAATTGGGGTAATTATGAAATAAAACAAATAAAATGAGAGGTTATTTTTATTTTTCGCGTAATATAAAATTATATATTGTTTTTTTGAAATGAGGTTTTATTATGGATAAAGTTTCGTTATTAGATACATATTTAAAGAGTGCTGGTGTTAACAGTTCATTTGATCAGGTTGTTAATGCTGAGATGATTCGTCAGAACATACCTTCGATATGGGATGAGACTCAGGGTGAGGGGATTAAGATAGCTGTATTGGATACTGGCTGTCAATATGATCATGTCGATCTACAGGGATCAATTGCATTTAAATTCAGCATGACTCAAGCTCGTAAAGCATACAGTTATTTAAGTTGGGCCAGATACTGGAAAAAGCAAGTTCGTTTATATCAAAAGAGGTTGAAGAGGACGAGAAATACTAAGAAACGAAACGGAATGAGGAAGAATTTAAAAAGTGCGCAAAAAAAAGTAACCTACTTTGTTCGTCGTTTTAAGGCTGCTCGTAGTAACGTATCTGACGCTCATGGTCATGGTTCTCATGTAACTGGTATTATAACTGCCAATAATAATGCTGAGGGTATTGTAGGTGTAGCTCCTAGAGCAAGAGTTCAGGTCATAAAGGTTTTAAATGATCAGGGTTATGGTTCTTATGATTGGGTTTCTGGTGGTATTGAGAAGGCGTTGAGTTTAGGTTGTGATATTATTAGTATGTCATTGGGCGGGACTTATGATCATCCTGGTATGCGTAAAATGGTAGATAAGGCATATGCTAGAAATGTTCCTATTATATGTGCTGCTGGTAATTCTGGGGATAAGGGCGTATTGGATTATCCTGGTAATTACAAAAAGACTATTGCTATTGGAGCATTAGATAAAAACAATTTACGTGCTGGTTTTAGTCAAACAGGCGAGAATTTAGATTTTATGGCACCTGGTGTTAACATTTTAAGTACTGTTCCTAAAGATAGTTATGCTGCATATAGTGGTACATCTATGGCAACTCCCTGGGTAGCTGGTGTGGTTGCATTGATGTTAGCGAAGCATAGAAAGATTGGTGGTAAGACTCCTGTAGATACTGTTGCTCAGATCAAGGATCATTTGAAGTGGGCTAGTATTGATTTAGACAAAGCTGGTAAAGACGAGAAGACTGGATATGGATTAATAGATGTAAAAAAAGCGATAAATGAATTAGTATAATTTATATTGTTGTGCGAAAAAATTTATTTTGTATTAAAAATAATAATTTAAATGGCGCATTATTGTCTGTGAAAAATTTTTTGAGTGATAAGTAATGAACTGGTATAGAGTTATAAAAATCGCATTGCCTATAACGGAGCGAAACAAACCGCAACATTATGTTAATATAGGTCATGGTCTGAATAAAAATAATGTAACATTATGGTTAATAGATAAAAATTGGAATATAAAAACGGATACAGAAGCCCTTAATCATGTTAATATTTTTACAGAAGATGAGCTAGAAAACGGAATGGCTTATGGTAGATTTATGCAAAAAGAAAATGGAGAAAAAGTAGTAAGCGTTTATTGGTCCCATTTTATATTGCGAGAAACATCTCCACAACGATTAGAATTTATTAAACAAAGAGTTGCGAAAATATTGGATCAGACATTTGATAACCCTGCAATATATGATTATGAATAATGAATTGGTATAAAGAAATAAAATTAGCATTGCCTGTTGTTGATACGCCTGGTTATATGCAATATTCAGACATA
>Ga0233413_10000069_pt1 | contig 52318 bp, 35 predicted proteins | sample Na_anoxic_6_MG_FD_189019 | JGI IMG/M metagenome (GOLD analysis project Ga0233413, IMG submission 189019) | Seawater microbial communities from Saanich Inlet, British Columbia, Canada - Na_anoxic_6_MG | ecosystem: Environmental > Aquatic > Marine > Inlet | place: Canada: British Columbia...
TGTTGAACCCCAAATTGTTGTAGCTGGAACAACCTGTTCTATTAACCCTATCCAATAGTCACCAACACTCTTACCAAAGTTATCCATATCAAAATAATCGAACCTTGAACTATCCACATCACAATAATCAAGTGCATGTAAATTATATCTATCATAAAGCATTCTAATCGTTGGGTACCCACTAATTGTTTGTCTACTTTTAACATCAATAAGCTCGTTAGATAATACACTACCAAATTCTAATATGGTATCTATTTCAGTTAAGTCTGTTGTTAGTAGTGTATCAAAATTAGTACAACCATCATCGCCACATTTAACATAAACACATCTTTCTTTATTTGGGTCCCAACTAACTGTTGGGTAGTTATTTACCCCTTGTTTAAATATATTTGAGTAACTTTCAAAACCACTGTTTATTATTTCACAACATTCTGATGTAACTTTATCTGATACATTAACATATGTATCTGTACCACCAGTTAATGTAGTAAATTCATATACACCAATTGTCCCATCATTTTCTTCAGAAAATAAAAATCCAGTTGAACTTGTGCCACTATATAAGCTATATGCATTACCACACTTAAGTGTTTCTAATGTATCTAAATAACTCACAAAACCATCTATATTGTTATCAATAAAATCATCAATTAATGTTTGTATTAATGAACAATCTAATGTTGTTCCAGTGGCCCCAGTAAGTGGTAATTCAACTGTAATACCATCATCACCCTTTATTAATAATGGAAATCCAGGACAACAACAATTTTTTTGATTGTCAGACCTACTTATCTTATCAATATCAATACATTGGTAAGGTGCAGATATTGATGTATCTAAACTATACCCAGTTGGGCAAGAATAACCACTATCCTCACCTAATTGGAAAACACCACCAATTTCACTTCTTGTGCTAAAAACTGTAACACCAGATAGTTCTGTCTCATATCTCATACCCCTCAACTCACTTTCTGATGCATCATAAACTTCACAAACAAAACCAGCCGCATTTTGACTATTCCAACCCTCAGCTTCTATGATGTTTTTACCAGCTAAAAGAGTAAGACCAACAACAACATATATTTGTTGAAATCTACTCCCAGAATTAAATAAATTAACACTTGGGTTAATTGGATGGTCTGGGGTTAAATCACTATTTATTAAGTATTCACCATTTACCTTAATCCTTGCTTTTTCATCTGCCGCAAAACCAATTCTATATATCTTTGTTTCATATAACTCAAAAGAATATGATAAACCTATCCATTCATCTAATGGTGATTGAGAATCAGTCCAAATTGAACGATTGTACAATCTACCAGCCACACCTGTCCCAGTTATGTTATTAAAGACTGAACTTGAAACATCTCCAACGGTACCACCCCATAGTATATTAGGATTTAACTTGCTATTAAATAAATCGGTACTTGACGAACCAAATTCACTAAATTCAGCACAAAACGCATCTGGAGATGACCAAATTAAATAACCACTATCGGTTGTCTTATCACCAAACCCACTATGTGTTAAATAATCACCATTTGAGGCAGTTAAATAGTCTACGTTATAGTAAGGTCCAACCCAAACATTTTGTGGTGTTCCTGTCCAAAATATAGGCCATTCTTTATCGGTCACATCTTCAACAAATAAAGTACCTCTATTTAAATAATGGTTAAATCTGGTGAAATTATATGGTGTTGATACATTATATTGTGTAATCGCACTTGTTGTTCCTGTAGTTGCAGTAAAAACACAAGCATCTGCATCAGATGTTAGTGTGTAACCACTTGGGCAAGTAAATCCACTAAACGAATCATCACAACCCTCTAATATGCAATTATTTTGATTTATGTAACACCAAACATCTTGTTCAACTGCTCTTGCTGGGCTCAAGTTTAAATCAACTTCCTTGGTATTTATGATTAACTTATGATGATTAGCCTCATACTCTGTACCTCTATATTTTAATTCAAATACTCTCTCATCTTTAAAGTCATTTGCCACCCATGATTTCTTATTATCAGCAACTCTTACTATGTCAAACTTAGGTGGTTCCGATATTAGTTTTTCTACATTGTCAATCTTCGTACAATCCTTATTTATTTTAATTCTATCTAATAAGACAGAAAAATCAGCACAAGAATTATTGATTCTTATGGACATGTTAACATCCTTACCATTTAATTGATTTATTATGTCACCTTGTATTCTTGTTTCATAATTTAACCAACATTTTTGTCTATACCAACAATTTAATTCATTAAATAATTCTATTGATTCTGTTTGGTTGGATGGGGGTTCGTTAAATGGTAAAAATCTATTTAAATATATAGCATCATATAATAAATCCTTTAACTCTATACACTTTGGTGGTGTACTTGCACTTTCTACACCACTTTCACAACTACTAAAACCACTAATTAATAGTCCAGTATCTCCAGATGTTGAATTTATATAGTTATATATGTTACCAGACCCGATATTCATTATAGATTCACTATAAACGGTTTCTAATTTATTTGTTGTGGGGTTTAATGTTTCTAGAGTAAAATCAACGCTGAAGTCTTCAAATATAGATAGTAGTTCACACTTATTTGGTAAATCTTCATCGTTTTCTATTTCTAACCCTACCAGTTTTGTATTCAACTCATTTTTTTCATCATTTGCTTTAGTTAATTTAGTTTCTAACTCACTAATTTTTTTTAATGAAATATCTTTATCGTATATACTATAATCACAGGTTGTCGTTATTAACCCACCTTGTGCGGTATTTTGATTAATTAACAGTTCAACTTCTACACAAGAATAAAGATTGATATCGATACCATTTGATTGGAACCATTTATTGTATGTCTCGTCACCAAGTATTGTATTCCAAGCAAATAACCCAGCATCTGTTAAACAATAATTTGTTACGTTACTACTATTTAACCCAAATGCACCAGGTGGTGTCTTTTTAATAAATGCTGATTTTGTGTTTTCTGAATCGTAAGCATCTTTTTGATTATTAGTAACCGTTTTTATTTGTTCAGATTTATTATAATAAGCTGCGGTATTGGCTGTTGTAGTTGAATTAACACATTGAATAACATATGGGATATTATAACCCTTCTCAGTTTCAATTTGTTGGGTTAAAATTGTTATATTATCTTCTTCATTAGTTATACCTAAAGTCGTATTTTTAATTATCCCCTCATTTTCTAAATTCTTTTGACTCTTGATACCTTCAACAACCTTTAAAATATCCTCACAGTCAAACTTAAATAAATAATCAAATGATATATCAAAAAAACAAGTTTCATTAAGTCCAAAATTAAATAAAACACCACCATCATTATTGGGATTTAAAACCAATTTAAATGGGTCGTTACCTAAGACATCACATAGTGACTTGTCTTCACCCCATCTACATTTTTGATTTTCAAGGTCAAATGTATATCCAAGTGTCTCACAACATGGTTTAGTTTCAATTATTGATGATATATTACTCAACACATTGTCAAATAATGATACTGTACCATCATAGTTTTCTACTATTTGCCAATTGTTGTTAATTATCTGTTCAATATCTAAACAAGTATCGATGCGTTTCCTTAATTGTAACTTATACATTTATGCGTTTTATTTATAATAAATATAATATGATAATTTAATTTGTGAATAGCTTATATTTATCCTCCAGTATCATCACTTATTGTGAATGTTTCACTATTGCAAGGTATCTCCCCTCTACTCCTTTTTAAGTATAATTGATATATATAACTCCTCACCCCATTTATAATATAATCCTTAAGACCAATTTTAGTTAACTTACAACCAAAACCTTGTTTACCTGTAAATGGGTCTATTATTAATTTAGGTTCTGTATATATATCTGGACAAAAACAAGAATCTGCTTCATTAACAACCCTTCTATTACTAATTGGGTCAATAAAAACAATATATTGGTCATCATTCAAATTGTATTTCTCTAAATCTGGTGCAACTCTCCATTGACAAGATATTTTACACCCACAACCTCCTTTGGGTCTAACACCTAAATTTGGTCTAGTGCAACATAAATACCCAGCATTACTTAGTGAATAACTATATATTTTATTACCAAAACCATCTAAACTTATTGATTGGTCGTATTCTTCGTGATAATATGAGACCCCCTTACCAACTTCTTTACAACATTCTTTAGAAACAAACTGACTAACCTTTGATGGGGTTGTTATATTACCATTTATATCATATACCTTATAACTCCACATATAATGAAAATCATTAGCTTGAATATAGACATTATCAAATTTTGATTGACATTTTTCATTAATGCTGATTGGGTTATTTGTGCATTGCTCAACATCTATAATCAATGATTCATCATCTTCTGGAACATCACAACCACAATCCGTTTGTTCTGCTGTTGGACATGGGTCTGTTATAACATTTGTTTCCAATAATATAACCTCACTTAAATCAACCCCAATTTCATTTTGAACATCCACATATGTTGGACCAGTGTATTGATTTACAATACCATTATTATAATTCGTAAAGATATTGCTATTATTAGTAGTTACGGTTGTTGATGTAATAGTAAATGCAGAAAATGTTGGTATTATATTTTCTAATTGATTTATATATTCTTTACCACTGTCATATGGGCCAACATGTGGGTTGTTACCCTCTAAAACATATTGTGTTGCTGTTGGTCCAGCAGTTTCCCTATACCATTTACCACCCTTTTGAAAATACATATCTATTGTATCCCTAAAGAATTTAGGATAACCCTCTGAATCAACATTATATAATTCTAAATCTTCGTCTAAGTCATTATTCTTTAAAACCTTAAAGAATAAATCCATATCGATTGGTTCCTTAACCTTATACACATATTCAGTAAAGTTTATTAACCCATCTGGTGTCCCTATTAACTTAAAAAAGAATTCAACAGCTTTTCTAGTTCCTTTTGATTTCCAAATCCAAGCTGAATTTAATATTAATCTTCGCCATAGTTCAATTTCAGATTCATTTGGGCTTAAGCCCCTACTGTAACCTGGATATGTTGTTGAACCTAAATTTAAATAATTATTTATTAGATTATTCTCTACAATTGATGATGTCAATTCCCACCCAAGAAGTCTTGCCAAATATTTTATTAGTTGGTCTGGTGTATTATTTTTCTTATCGTAAGAAACATTATTAGCATAAGATATACCAGTTATATATTTCTTTATTTCATCAAATTCTCTACCATATATCTTAAGTGTTTTATTTATTTTCTGACCTTCGGTTTCTTCAATTTCACCATCAGAATTTGGTATTGTATCGAAATCAGATATCGCTTCGGAAGTTAAAAATCTAACAATTAAATTAGTCTCAGTCTCATCCTTATTAGTAGTAATATCCAATAAATCTGTTACATAAGTTATATATGCCGTAGAATTAAAATCAATGTTATACCCGTCAGATACTGGCCATGTTAATTTCTTAAATGAATTAATTATTCTGCCAGTATCGGATTCAACCTTATACTTATAATTTGATGTGTATTTTGGGGTTGTTAGTCTACTTAATAAATTACTTTCAAAATCACTTAATGTGTTAAAGAATTCTTCAACTATTTCTTTATTTGGTTTTATATGGTATTCAATTAAGTCGGTTATAAATTGTGTAAATGGGTCACCCTTTACTTCAAAATATAAATAATCATTAAATTCATTTGTTGAACCTGTGAACCCCAATACACTATATTCAACATCATTAACAAAAATAACATAATCATCATAATTTACACTTAAATTCCTTAAGTCATTTGTCTCATTAAATGTATCAATGGTTGTGCCGTTGCTCCTATAATTAATATTATAATTATTTACAATAAAGTTTGTTGGTACCCTAAATGTTGATGTATTAAGATTAAAACTATAAACATAGTTTTCAATTGTATTACCAGAAACAGATGTTGTCTCCGTATCTCTTATTGGTGTTAAGAAAATTGATGCTGGCCAATTAGTTATTATGTTCTCTAGATTGACTCTAATAAATTCAGTTGAAGAACCAAAATATGCAAAATTACATAAATCTGTTTTATCTAAATTAAGTGTTACATTTATATTATTATTTAATAACTTATCAACCCTATCTTTTGTAACACCTAAATTATCAAGAGAATAAAATTTACTAAATTTTTTAGTACTATATAACCTACTCGCCCTACCTCTAAAATTAGTTGTTGTAACAAAATTACCGAATGTTAATATGGAACTCTCACCATCAGCATTTTCGGTTAGTTGGTTACCAACCAAATCATCAGTAAAGTTCCTATATTCAATACCGTTATCAAAGAAAATTCTTTGAGCATAACCAACAACCTTAATTTTATCACTCATTTATTATACGTTTGAAATATCGTCAAACCCCTTAGTAAAGTCTATGTTATTTAATCTATTTTCACGAATCTCAAATAATGGTTTACCACTAAATTTATCTTTAATTTCAAATAAGTTGTATTGTTTATAAATTTCATCATTGAAATTATAGATAGTATATATACCGTCTTCAAGACTCTTACTTTGATTACCATAAAGTCCAATGGCCAGTGTTTCAATATCATATTCAACCATTTCAACTTCTAATATAAATGGTGTAAAAAATGTATTGCTTATCACAACAGATTGGTTTGGTGCCCCAATAAATGGTAGTATATTTGGTTTAACATTTGAGGGTGATGATGGTGAAACTGTACAAAAAACTAACGTAGAGTTATCGTTAAACCTATATCTAATCGCCTTTTGATTTGTATTGGTTAGATTTTGATTTACTGGTTCAGCCCTATTATTTGATGTAATTATCTTAAATAAATTCTGTATCTTTTTATCTGTTGCACTGGTATCAGTATTTAAGTATTCTATTCTATAACCAATTAGATTATTATTCTCAAAATCACTTAAAAAAGAACCTAAATTAGGGTCTGAAGTATCAAAAACCAACCCCTTTATATCTGGAAACGCTGCCAACACCCCACAATCCACAATCTTAGTCCTTATTTCAGCTGGTTTAAATACTATAGTATATACCCCTTTAGCTGAAAATTCAGTTACGGGTAACTTAAGTGTATAAAGACCACCAAATGTTTCAAACCCAGTTGTATTAGTTGGGTTATTTATTGCTACTAAATTAGAAGAATCTAACTTAAAGACACTAGTATTAGCTACACTTCTATCTACTGAATAAAAGACTGTTATATCCACATCATTGGGTGATACATCTGCACCCCTTACTGTTCCATAAATTCCTTGCGACATTTTTTATATTTTTTTTTAGTCTGACATATATAAATAGTTAACATGCCTTTATTTTTGTATTTTATAATAACCATTTCCGTAATTTACTAAATCACCCATATTGGTTATTTCTGATAATTGCATATGAGTTTGAATTATTGTTGTTACCCCCCTATCTATTAATACATCATTTTGTACCTCTGGGGTTAGTGTTATTCCAAATAAATATTCTTCTTTTGTTGTTGCAGAATATACAGTATTAGTCTCATTAAAGCCTTGTGTATTATAATATATCTCAGTTATTGGGATATTATATGGTTGAAAAATTGTCCCAGTTATTAGTCTAGTTAAACCACTATATGTCTTAAGAAAAATACCTCTATTTGGTTGTGGGTTGGTTACATCAATAACCTCATCAACATCACCATCAATAATATAATTTAATGGCATTAAATTATCATTATTAATCACCCTAGTTACCGCACTAAAAGAAACACCCTTGTAGTCATCAAAAACCCCACTTTCTAAGTTAAATAATGGTTTATATTTTTGAGTATTATCATATGATGTCACAACATCAAGTCTATCTTCGGTTAACCCACTAAGTATATTACCAGAAATATAATAATCTTGTTTAGTTTTATTAGGGTATCTGGTAGATGGTGAAGTTCCATCATCAATTATATTGGTGGTCGCACCAGTCATGAAATTAAATGTTAAACCACTGGAATTTAACTTTTCAATTAATGGACTATAGTTTGGAACAGACCCATCTTTAGATTTAAATGGCATATCCGTACCTATCCCCATGTCATCAAATTCTTGCTCAATGAACACATTAACATTAAACGTTGTTGCTGTTAAATCACCATACTTAATTGTTGTACCATCATTTAAGTCCACATCTACATACCCTCTGTAGATGTAATCTTCTAGTAATATTTTTCTCTTTATTATTTCCATTATGATACACTAATTTGATATAAATTAACCAAATATGATGATGGGTTAATGTATGGTGTTATATTATTTGAATAATTTGTATCAATTTCATAATAATACCCATCATAACCTCTTGTTAATACATATTTAGTATATAGTTTTCCACTAGCTGTTTTGGCTAAATTATCTATTGTGATATTTGGGTCATTCGATGACATCATACTTGTGGCCTTCCCATTCTTAGCATTTAAGAATGTTGCCCTCATATATAATTCTTTTGGTACTGTTGGTATAACCTCATCCTTAAAGTAATATAAGAAGAACCCCTCACCGTTTAATGACCTATCTTTTAACACATTACCAACATTAAAATTTAATGCTAAATTAATTGGTTGTGGAATTTGCCCTGTAGTACTATCTATGTTAGGGTAGATGGTTTTGAAAAATAAAAGCCTTTGGTTTGTCCCTATATCACTATCATAAAAATCTAACCTTAAAAAACTCTTTATAAATGCATTTTTCCTAAAATTAAAATCATTAAAATCAAACCCAGCATCGGACCAGTTTGTAGTAGGTGGATAAACACCATTAGTATCTAATAAATTTATACTATATGTTATTGTATCACATGTAGCACCATTGTATTGTGGAATAAATCTAACAGTTTCATAATCAAACAGAGGGTTAATGGAATTCTCAACCTCAACATCAATAAATTTAGTATCAATGATTTCTTGTTGACCAGCTAACCCTAGTGTTTGACTAACTGGTAGATTAATTGTTGTTGCTGTAGTTGTAGACAAAAATGGTTGTCTTATGATATATCTATTAACATCCATCATCACTTTGTTTTACTTCAAATTTATCCGTTATTGTATCACCTATTGGGTCTGGTGGGTCGAATGGGTTACCAAATCTATCCCCTTGATAATATAACTCATACAAACTAAATGGGTCTTGCCTCATTGTCATAAAACAATAATTTTGATGTATGTAATGCGCACCATTTGTAAATGGATAATCTAATAACTCACCACCATCAAAAACACCAATATCTAATAAGTCTCTCCATAAATATCTCCCATCACCCAAATTTTCAGCATAATCTGGTATACCAATTGTATTTTCATCACCTTGCTCAATAAATAAAGAAAATTCTCTTATTTTTATTAAATGATGTGGTTTATATAAATAACCTTCCCTTCTTGGTCCCATAGCAACTGAATTACCAAAACTAATTTCACGGTTTTTAGTGTTAAACCTATGTAAAACATCGGTTAATGGTTTTTCTATTAACTCAAACTTATTATATTCAACAATATCCCCTAAAAATTTACTATTAGATAAAAGTATATTACTTTCTAATGGTGTGTGTGTTGTAGAAGGTTCATATGTTATTTTCCTAACATTTGATAATTCTGGAGGTGTTAGATTATTTGGTAAAAATTCTAAATCTAATCCAGATTGAACATTATGGAACATTCCATTGCTATCTGTCTTTATTATTGTTAAATATAATTCACTTAATGGTCTCCCTAAGTTATCTGTTAACCCATAAACATCAATATCTTGATTAATAATAAATTGATAATTTTTATCATTAAATACATTATTACTAAATCCTAATGGATACATTTCATAATTACCATCATTATCCAATAACTTCTCAAATTCCCTCACATAATATTCAGATTCTTGACCATTAACTAGTCGTTTCATTCTACCACTTACAACACCCAATGTAACATCATTAGGGTTTAAATTTATGACAAAATAATTATTTTGATAATCCCCATTATCTAATCCTAACCTTTCCACAGTAAAATCACCATCATAACCAATATTTGACATGTTTGTTAATCTAACCTTATCTCCATTACTTAAACCATGATAAGTTGCTGTGGTTAATGCAACCATAGGTACACCCCCAACAGTAACTTCTTCTGAACCAGTTATTAATAAACCACCATTAACAGTTACATGAGTAGTATTTACATCACTTGGATAAGTAATTGTTATTTTCCAATTATTATTAACATATGACCCCAATTCAAATCTCTTTCTGGTTGGTTCTATATCATAAAAAGTACAGAGACCACCTTTTGTAATATCTGGGTCAAAAAACCCAAACCAACCATCATTTTCGGCTAATCCTTTATTAAATGCTTCACTAAAAGAAAGTGTTGGGGGTATTGCTTGAACACTAAATGGTTCTTTTTTAAATATATCCCTATCGAACACATCTAAACCTAAATCATTCTCAGATATTGACTGAGACGTACCAAATTTATCTGGTACTAATCCAGTTGTACGCATATTCATCAATGGGTTACTAAATAATGGTGTTATTGTCCCGATTAACCTATAAATTGTTGAATATTGACGTTCATTATTAAATTCCTTACCAACATTTAAAACATGATTTATTTCTCCAGGTGGTAATGGTTTCAAATCCCCAGATAAACTAACATTTACAAATGTATCCTCATTTACATCTAATTTTGACCTAAATATATTTAATCTATGTCTTATTCTACCTTTCATACTGTAATTGGATTTGTAAATTGTTGACAGAAAGAACCTGTATTATTTTGCGCCTTTACAGCACATCTAAGTTGATAACCTGTTGATGTTAAATTTAAAACAGATGTCCCAACCCCATTTGAATAAGTGTTTGTTGGTATTTGTGTTACTGGTAACCAACCAGTACCTAAATTATATTCCCATGTATAAATATATTCATTGTTAGGTGCTGGATTATTAGGTGGTTCATCACCCCAACCACCAGTTGCGGTTGTTGTAAATGTTGTAGAGTTTTGGGTTAAGTTTACCGAAAATGAGTTGCTTGGTTCTTGTATTGATACACCACTAACTTTACTACAACCATTTATAACATCTGTTAGTGTTACAAGATATGAACCTGGTTCTAAACCAGAAAAAGAATACCCCCCCAATGTTGGTGGTGAATTTTGAATAACTGTTTGACCCTTTTTTAGTGTAATAACCACATCATTTTCAGAATTAACATTTGTTAATGATATTTGACCATCATTAGAACCCTTACAACTAACATTAGTATGTGAAATTGGACTAAATGTTATATCTTGTGGTTCAGTCACAACATATGAACCTGTGGCTGTTTGACCAAGACCATTATTATCTGTTATTGTTGCCGTATATGTGTCTGCACTTAAGTTTGTTATAGTAGTCCCAGATGGTAAAGAATTACCAGTAGAATTAACCACCCAAGTTATATTATACGGTGGCACACCACCATTTACTAAAACATATGCAACACCATCATTAGCACCATTACAACTTATTGTATTACCAGTAACACTAACATTTAAAATAGATGGTTCAGTGATTATTACAGTTCTACTACATTTACTTTCTGGTGTGGCACTATCAGTAACAATAACATCATAAGTACCAACACCTAAAGATGGAAAGGTAGTTGATGAGGGTGATACTGTTAATGTTTGTATTGGGGGTATGGGAGTATTGCCATTGAATAATTCAACAGTGTATGGTGGAATACCATTTTGAATACCAACACTAATGTTACCATCTGTTAAACCATTTTGTGATACATTTGTACCTTGTACATTACATAAAACTGGGTCTGGACCTGGAACATAAAAAGACCCTTCGGCAACTCTATTTAATTCATCAATCACCTTAACATTATATGTTCCAGAATATAAGCTCGTTAATGTTTGGTCATCTGTGGGGTGACTAGAAATAAACAAATTATATTGAACACCATTAACTGTTGGACCATCCCATTCAATCTGATATGGGGCAACACCATTTAATATTGTTATATCTATTTCACCTGTTGGTGTAGTTGTTGGTGGATTACTTGTACCATCGTCACCACTAATTACATTACCAACAACAATAAAATCACTATCGTCTTCTGGTATACACTCGGTAAAAAAGTTCTTATTCATTTTTGTTATAGCACCATTACCATTTATAAGTCCAAAATAAAAATAAAATGAATTCTCACGTTCTTTTATGTCATTAAGGAGTTTAGTTTGTCTGAATTGACTATACAGTGTACCATTATCATGACCAAAATTAGAACCAACATCACTATCAAACTTTATTTCATCAAATTGTGCTGATGATGTTGTTGTGAGACCATTTAAAAACGCAAACGCACCTCTAACATATGTTGCCTCAACATCTCTATTATCTATTCTATTGTTAACCACCCCTAACCCAATATTTTGTCTATTTTCATCTAAACCAACACCAAGCTCACATAATCGCCTTATGTTGACACAGTTATTAACATCAGTCAGAATACCAGCAATGCCTGGTAAACAAAACACGTTACCAATGAGTGTAGAACCATCACCTAATGGGGTATCAAAACCTGTCACATCAATAACATTTGTATCACCAGAATATTCAGCAACAAATGGTGGTATATTATATGTTGTATCAACAAAATACTTATGAATGTTTGGTATACCTTTCCAATGACAATCAACCATTGACCCTAAACTAACAATATCTGTTGCATATAATTTATTCCCACCTTCCACTGATTTTGGCACATAATAAAATTCATCTTTATGTCTTTTTATTAACCCTTCAAATATATTTTTAAATGTTCCAGTATATGTTGCACCGCCAATACCACTAGCATTAAATGGTGGGGTATATGTAGAAAATGGTGGTGCTGTTGTGCATGTATCAAATATAAAGTTATTCCTACAAAAATTTGCAGTTTGACTACAATCTGTATCACAAAATTTTGAATTATCACCACTTATCTTAACACTAAACAAATAAGAATATAATGTACCGTTTACCCAATCATTATAAAAATCAAATTTAAATACGTTTAATGCCTTTGCTAAATCAAGTGCTTGACACTCTATCCACCCAGCATCTGGTAATTCATGTCCAATATGACCATCAAGTGGATAATGAAAACCTTGAGGTAATGAGGCATCGTTTGTTGCTTGCCAAGATAAACCAAAATCAATACCAAACTCAAAACCACATGGCGCATATTTCATACCACTTGGGTCGGCACCACATTCCAATGTTATGTATGGTATATAATCTAATATTGGATTATTAACACAAGCACCAACACAATCACCATTAACACAATCATCACTATTTATGCAACTGTCACACCTACATTGTGCTTGGTTTGATGCGAAAATACAACCTATTGCGGTTATTCCAGCGACAATAACACAAATTGTTGTTAATATACCATTAATAAGAAATATTACGGTATTAATAAGTGGTATTATACTTGTGTTAAAAGCACAAAGTATTGTAACAAATATATTTAAAAATAGACATATAAGACCAAATAATGGGTTTATATCTATATCTAATTTATTAAATGGGAATGGTGAAAATGGGCCTTCGTCAACATCCTTTATACCTACGAAATTTCTTTCTTCTATATTTATTGTACTAACTTGAGCCCTAGCAATATAATTTTTTACTGTATATATTTCATTCCATATTAATTCTTTAAAGCTAGAATTAGATGTATTATTATCAAAGTTATAGTCAATAGTATTTCCACTCGGATTATTTGGCACTAAGTATTTAGCTCTGGTAGTTGACTGACCTTCAGCACCATTAACGTTCATACCTATTCTAAATCTAACATTAGATGTTGTTGGAATACCTTTTGTTGGGTCATTTGATGGTATTAATTCACCTTCTTCAGAGGTAACAATATAATTAAGGTTCATTGGTATTAAATAAGCCCAAGTACCATTATCATCTATAACTTGCCCACCATTAACATCAAATCTTTCAGTACCACCATTTCTGGTTTTCCTAATCATTTCTATGGTACCAGAACCAGTAGATAATTGTGAATGTTTCCCCATATCTTCTCTAGGGACACAAAACTTACCAAGACTATTCTTACCACTATCACTAATTATCGAACCAACAAATAAGGCACTTGGTGTTATATTTACTCTTAAGTCAACATCAATTCTACTTATGCCAACTTCACATTGGTCAGTGTCACCCCAAAATGGTATAACACTGGCACTAATCGGTGAAAATCTTTTTAATTGACTTAAGTTTGATGTTTGTAATCTATCCTTATATTTTGTTGGTGATTGAAAATTATTTGAATTACCCCCATCTATTATTAATTCGTAGGGTTTTTGTGAAAAAATACCAATGTCTGAAATATCAGCCTCAACATGTAAAAAATGTGAACCTACTGGAACACCAAATATCATAAAATCACCAGAATCATTTGTGGTGGTAGTGTATTTATAATACTTACAATATATATCACTTAATTGTGCGTTATCTTGTATTTCTCGTTTGCTTGGAAAAGTACCAATTGTTGTGTGGCAATCGTCCTTACCTCTTGAATTTTTAGGTAGTAGATTATATGGTATACCATCAGAATCTTTATCCGTAAATATCTCAAATGGGTAAAGACCTAGTATTTCTGGGTCTAGTGCATCATCACTATCGATTGGTATAAATATGGAAACCTTAGTATTTGGAACGCCCACCCCATTGTTAACAATTACTCTACCAACAACAACACCATAGTCAGAACAAAAACGCTTATACGCTTGATTTTGAGATATCCTTAATGATAGGATTTCAATAAAATCAAAGTCTTGGTTTATTTTTACCTTTAGGAATTTATTTTCACCCCCTGGAGTAGTTTTTATTCTTATGTTGTTAGACATTAATTATCTTTATTTTTAATTATTTTGACTATCAACAACATTAGTTTTGGGTGTATGATTATTGATAGCATTATTCTTATTAAAATATTTTTTACTGTTCGTTATGAAATTTTCCACATTCAAGGTGCCATCTCTAAAGATTGCCTTATGTATCACATATATAGAAAATGGAATAATTACCACACTAATTAATATTGAAACAAAGATAAATAAAATTACCTTAACCGAAAATGTTAGTATTTTATCACCAAATGTTTTATCATTTTCAGACTCATTTGTCAAATTACCATTATTTTTATTCTTACAATTGCAACCCATATAAAAAATTTTTATGATTATGTTATACCATATTATATAACGTTTAAATTGAATAAAGTCAATAATTGTATTTAAATTATTTTACTCTTATTTTGATGTCTTGGTCAATAAATTTAATTTCAAACATACCCACTGGGTCCCCAAAAAGTGTGTACTCACCCAATAAATCAATTTGTCTTGTTGCATCATCAATATATGGTTGCGGAATTTCATTTGATGAATATTTACCCTCACCGACCTTATTGTAAACCCTTAAATCAATAACATTTAAAACACCTGGAACATTATTTATTTGTTCAACCAATTGAGCCAAATATATATTATCACCCATACCCCATTTGTCTATATTAAAATAATCTGAAATTGTACTTATTGATTGGGAAATAACTTCGGATTGTGGAAATTGTTTATCAACAAATAAATCAACCTCAAATCCTATATTATATACATTACCACTATCAATCTCAATATAGTCATTAAGCATTCTATAGTCTGATAAATAAGTTGATATGTTGTCCTTTAACGCACTAGTGGAACTAGTACTTAAGTTTCCATTTTCATTAAGTGTTAATATAAAAACCTTAACTTTATTTTGTACCTCCATTACATTATTTCTAAATGGAATGCCAAACTCCCCAGGCATCAACGCAATTCTTGTTTTATAGTCCTCTATTGTTACACATCGTTCTTGAGATGAAAAATTATATCTAACTAAGTTTCTTAATTCCTCAATACTTGGTTCATCTCTACCACCTAACGCTGGCAATGGATTATTAACGATTACAGAATTTCTAACCTGTTGATTTATAACATCATTAGCACCATTAACAACTGTTGTTATATTAACAACAGTTGAAAGTGTATTTGGTCCAATATTAGTTGAAGCACCACCACCTACTCTATAAGACACAAACATAGTTCTATTTGCGGTTGGTGTTAAACCAAATGCTGTATTATTTATAAAATCACCAATTCGATTAACAAGTGATTTATTAACCCCAAAATCACATAACGAACTTATATCTTCAGAACCACCACCAAAAATTAATTTGGTGAATCCATTGTCAGTATACTCCCTTATAAATCTTTGGTTGACTTTCTTAAACTTACCTGGCTTCACAGTTGAATTATCACTGAGTTTTGTATTGTCTGGTATAAATACTATATCATCAGCTAAGGCATTAACCTCATACCATCTATTATCTTCATCATATAATTGCGATAGGGTTGGGTTGCTTGTTATATTTGTACCTTCTAGGGTTATTATTGAGTTAATTGATAAAACATTATCTTCTGGTAATATTACCTCAAAAAATGGTCTAACATCGCTCTCACTTATTGTTCTTTTTAAAGTTTTAGTAACACCATTTGTCACTATCTCTCTTTTTGTTAACACATAGTTTATTATGTTGTTATTATTATCTAAGTTTGGTATTATAAGCCTATTTGGTATGCCACCAGTAGTAAATGGTGAAGAAAAATCTATATCATCTGGTGCTTCAAATACTTTTCCAGCACCACTTATCTGGGCACCTCTTCTTATTACTGGTGCATAACTAACATCAAATGTATCACCTAAAACTGGTACAGTAACAGAAAAATCAGCAATTGTAACTGATGGTCTCTTACCTGGTACCCTTAACCCAAATGTTCTAGCCATAGACAATATAGAACTCCTTTCTTGTGCAAAGTCTAATTGTGTCTCTTGAAACATCCTATCAGTCTGAAATGATAACATATCACCCACCGCAGCATTTAGCTCTAAAAGCATCATACCAACACTTGCATCGTTGAAATCATTGAATATTGTAGGGTAATATTGTTTAACAAAATTTATCAATTCTTGTCTTACATCAGCAAAGTTTCTACTATAATAATTTATTTTTTTAGGCATAACATAATTGTTTTATTATAAATATCATAATAATAAAAAATTAAAAAAAATACATGTTTATTTGACTTTTTATACAATCATTGGTATATTTCTAGTTATCAATGATAATTTTAATAAAGATTAAACTATGGATAAAGCATACATCTTTAATGAAGATAGTCTAAAATATGATGAAGTGGGGTATTTAATTAAATTTACCCCACTTAGTGTTTTTATAACTCTAGCCTTTATTATTGGATATACTTCTATTGTATCTATAATAACCCTTAGAGTTAAAAACACTAATGATGTTAAGGATTTAATAATACTTAGGAAAAACTACCAAAATATCAGTAATAAGATGACCTTAGTTAATTCTGTTATTGATAACCTAATTGAAAGGGATAATACCATTTATACCATCATGTTAGGTGTTGAACCTAAAAAAAATTATTTATGGTCTGGACCAAATAATGAATTAAATAAAAATTTAAGTGGAAAATCAAATGCTGAGGTTTTAGCGTTAGTAAAGAAAAAATTATTAAAAATAAAACATAATATTGGTGTTATAGCTAACTCTCAAGATTTAATAATTGATGAGATTAACACCAAAGAAACTATGTTTACATCAATACCATCAATATTACCAATTAAAGACTTTGATTTAACGAATAATAAGATTTCTGGTTTTGGTTATAGGATACACCCCATTTTTAAGGTAATTAAAATGCATACTGGTATCGATTTTCCAGCAAAAACTGGTGTACCAATATATTCAACTGGAAATGGGAAGGTAGTTAAGATACAATATAAGAGAAATGGTTATGGTAACAATATTATTATAGACCATGGTTATGGTTATAAAACACTCTATGCCCACATGTCCAAAATAAGGGTCAAATTAGGACAAAAAATTAAAAAGGGGGGGATTATAGGTTTTGTTGGTAATACTGGAAATTCAACGGGCCCTCATTTACATTATGAGGTTATTTATAATAATAAGAAAATAAACCCATTACCATTTTGCATTGATACTATGAATTATTCAGAATATGAAGAGTTTGTGGAGTTGAATTTATTACAAAACCAAGCAATGTCAATTAATTGATATTATAGTTGTATGATAACAAAATCAGTATCTTCAAAAACATCATCAGTTATAGTATAATCGATTCTAACGGTAACGGCATATTCACTTCTTTCACTTTGTTCAACAATTACTTCATTTACTTGTAAATTTGGTAAATACTTCTTTATGACACCATTTAAATGTTTCTTTATTTCAACATGTGTTGACTCATCATTCATTTCAAAAATATACTTAAGTAAATCGGTACCAAAATCTGGTAAATAAAGTCTCTCACCTCTTCTAGTAAGTATAAGATGCATTAAATCAGCCTTAATAGCTTGCTTATCTGAACTATTTAACTTAACGAAATCACCTCTTCTACTTTCTTTGAAGGGGAATGCAATATTAATAAATTTACCATTATCAGCCATAGTTGTGTTTATATATAAATATACTTATTGAAGTATTTCTTCAGATATTTTCTTTTTAATCACATTAAAATGGTTAGGAACCTTAATAACGAAAATAAATTCTTCTTCTAAATCAACCCCATTAACCATAACGAAATTCTTTATATTGGGTAGAGTTATTTGTGTGTGATTTAAATCATTATTTACATTTACTTCATATCTCTTACTAATAACCAACTTAGATAATATATTATCACCAAAATTAGTTATTTTTACTCCAGAAACAAGCTGACAATAGGGTCTGTCCCATCTTTCTATCTTTAAATCACCTGGAAGGTCACACATAATACTATAATTGTCGTAAGTATTAAAACTTTTAACAAATGTTTTGTGTGTTTGACCAAACATAATTTGTGTCAAACACAATAAAATTAATACATTTAAAATTTTCATAAAATATAATTTGTTTTATATTAAATATAACCAATTTCAGCAAAATTATATTTTATTAAAAATAAATTAAAAAAAAATGGAGAAACCTGGTGGAATCTCCATTTATGATGTTACTTAGGGGTATTAAATTATTTCACAAGACCCTCCACCGCAAGCTATTTCACCACTTAAATCAGTCTCATCGGTTAATTCAACTATTTTTGTTAAATCAATTGATTTTAATTTTGAAAACATATCATCAAAAGTTTCTTTTGTGCAATCTTCAAATGGGGCTTGTTTATATATGTGTTCAGAAAATGGTAATACGGATAAACCATTATAATGTTTGCGATTTTCCCACATCCATTCACCAGCTAATTCCCAATCATCTGGTTTTAAACTTATTGTTGCTGAAACGTTATGTGAGTTAGACCCAGTTCTGTGACCATATTTAACCCATTCTTTGGTAACTTTTTTAACTCTTTCTAATAGTTGGAATGGGCTTTCAGACCTTAATATTGCTCCTTCTGGTGATTTTTGTGGTACAGAAATTACAGCGGTATCATGTGGTCTAAAGTATTCATCTTCCACTAGCATTGGATGATTTTTCAATAAATAATTGTATATTGCTTCATTTTTACCAACACGAATTCTTCTAATATAATATTCATTATGCCAAGCATGAATCCCACTTGATGTTCCTAGTGTTAGTGAAGTTGTGCCAGCTGGTTTAACGGTTGTGGTTCTAGCGGCCTTATTAATACCAATAAGGTTAGAAACCCGTTCATTTTCATTTTTAACTATTTCAGCAGCTTCAGACATATCATAACCTAAGACAATACCAGAACCGATACCTGTCATTGACACACCAATTAAAGCATCTTTCTCTGTTGTTCTTCTCCATATGTCTCTCAAATAATGGAAATTAGTGTAACCAGCTTGTAGTGTGCCTATAAATGCTGCCACCTTTACTCTTTCATTATAATCTTCTTGAGATTTTAAATCTGAAACATTAACTTCACATAAATTACAAAATTGATATGGTCTTAATGCTATTTCGCAACAATTACCAGTTACAACTTTAGATAATTGAAAACAATGTGTATCATCTTGAACAGATATGTCCCAAACATCTTCATATAAATCAGTCTCTTCAATTGATATAACCTCAACTTGATTATTATCTTTAGTGTTTTTAAATTTATAAGAATCTAACCTATCTTGTTTATGTGAAACTGATAATTTAAATATTGATATAAATTGTTTAATTGATTGATTCTCATTAATTCTTAAATCATACCTAACAAATTCTTTACCATTTAATTTTGAAATGCTAGACTTAATGGTTGTTTTTATACCGTAAAATCCTAACAATTCAGAAACATCATTAATTAGTTTTAAATGTTTAGAAGTTAACCCAATCCGTTTTTTATTTTTAGAAACATGTCCGTCTGATGAAAATAATCCATCAATAATACCTTTTCTATATTCCTCAGAACCATTAACCCAAACAGCGTTAGGTAAACCAACATTTTTATCAACAATACCAAATTGTTTAATATATTTATCAACATATTTATTATTTATTGATACTTCTTTGGTGTGTGTATCAATTAACACTTGCACCATTTCCTCTTCAAAGTCTTCAACCCCTCTTCTGTGTCTTTGTTTGAAATTACCATTAAATGATGGTACGTTATCTTTTATGGTTTCAATTAATAATTCTGAAATATTACTTTCGTCATCTTTATCACTAACTACCATTCCGTATTCTGAATAGTCTTTTCTATTAGAAACCCAACCATCACCAATAATCCAACCAGAAAGAAAACCATCTCTATAATTACCTAAGACACCATCAAATAATTTTGTTTCTCTTAAGAATGGCAATTTAGAACCATTTTTAATGTCTGGTGTACTGACCTTAACATATTTATTTCCATCCCATATAGGCCATTCGTGTTCCTTAGTTGCATAATAGTCGGTACCATCTTTAAGTGTTAATCGCCAAAGTTTTTGATTATTACCAGATAACCAGCATTTAGCATTACTAATTTCCCCATTTAAATTCTTAACTTTAAACTTTTTATCTTGTAATTCTTCTATTGGAAATATACCATCTGTTGTGATTACTTTAGTTCCAGCCCTTAATGAAGGGTTTGTGCCCCAATCCTTATCATTTGTTAAATATATACCTGGTTCACCAGCATTTGATGCTTCAACTCTTTTCCACAAACTTAAAAAGAAATCTTTTGTTATTTTATGTCTTAATAATACAGCTGAATTATTGGCTCTACCTCGTTGTGGGTTTTCTTCCCACCAAGCACCTGTTTTACATGAAATCATTTCATTGTCATCAGCACTAAATAATGAAATTAGTGCGGCTCTTCTAATACCACCAGCTAAAACAGCATCAGCAATATGACATACAATATCATGAACTTCTATTGGGGTTAATTTGTCACCATCTTCTTTAGAGTTTAAAATACCCTGTAATTTATGTAGACAATCTTTTAATGGTTGTGGTCCTGGAGCCTTACCACCAGATGTAACTAGTTGTGCACCTTTAGGTCTAATATCAGAAAAATCAAATTCTGGTTTTGATAATTGGTACCCAAAATAAGCCTTAAATAATACCTTTATTGAGTCAGCCCAACCTTCAATTGAATCACCAATTAAAAATCTTCTTTTTCTTTTCGGGTTTGGTTTTCTAATTTCTGGTAATTTATCAACATGGTGTTTTTGTACAGAATAACCAACCCCAGTACCACCTAATAATAAAAACATTGTTTCTGCAAATGAATCTAAATGGTCAATTGGTAAATATGCACAATTATATATTCTGTTTGGACTAATCTCAATAGGTTTACCCCCAAACTGCATCGACCTCATGGATGGTAAAACTTTTTTGTTATTAACTAACTTATACGCTTCCTTTATTTCATTCTTAAGTTTAGGATATTTTTTAATATGCATATTCATATTCCTATCCACTAATTCATCCCATGTTTCCCTTCTCTTTAGTGATGAGTTATATTTAGAATATTTCATATAAACAGTTAAATTTGATAAAATTTTTTGCGATGCATCCATGTTTTTAATTTTTAAGATATTATTATTTTACGTTTTGGGTTGTTAAATTTTCTTTGTGTGAATTAGTTAAGTATTTTGTATAGCATTAATAACCTCATTAATCCTATTTTGGTCTGTTTGTTCTTTTATTTGTCTGGCCTCAACAAAAGTATTACCCCTTTCACCATCTTCTGTGATGTCAACCAAAACCCTCCCATTATCAAAAGTTATATCTGAAAATACAATACCATCTTTACCAAACCTTGATTTAAGGATTGCCATATTAGCAGTACCCTCTTCTTTTTGGTCCAATGACTTTGCTATTGATAGAATGAAGTGCCCAATTTGACCTTTTTTAATTGAACCACCAATCATACTTGAGTCAACTGTTTGTGCATTAATAGATGAGCGATTACCTTGAACAGCAGTCCAACCAGCTATATCTAATTCATCAAGCATAGTTTCAAATTGTCTCATAACATTTCCTTCGCCACCCCATTCATCTTTAAATTGTTTGGTGGATTCAACGCAATCAATATAATCAAGTAAGATTATATCTGGTCTGAAACCTTTTGCTATCAACTTTTTTATATATTGTTTTATATGTGGTATTGTTGTACCATGACTAGGCATTTTCTTTAACTTAATAATGCCTGGCTTTTGTTGTTCATAATTAGCAACACTTAAAACCTCTTCTCTATTGTCATTTAACTCATTAAGTGTATATTTACCATTCATCCAACAAGTTAAGTGCTTCCTCTGAATAACCTTCGGATTGTCTTCAAAAAATATTTGAAGGACATTTCTACCAAAATTTTTGGCATTATTGGCTAATATGGTCATAAGTGTTGTTTTACCAACACCAAATGGTGCAAGAATAACGGCTAACTCTCCTTTTGCAAGACCACCATCCATATACCCGTCCAACCCGTTAACACCAGTAGGTATTGGTTCTCTGAAGTCATCAGCCATCACATTATTAATGTCATGAAATACATCTATACCATCATCCTTTTCATTACCAACCTCCAGTGCTTTTTTAAATATTTCTTCAATTTGATAATAACTATCTAAATCACCATTATCAATTATTTTTTGAACAGCCCTAACCGCTTTTTTTGCCTCCTGTTGTTTACAGAATTTCATGGCAGTATCTTGAACCCTTAAATAATTATTTTGGTCAGAATTCTGTATTTTTTGGAATTGTTCAAGACATATTAACTTATCTGCTTTATCAACTATAGATTCAAATAATATGGACTGTAAATCACTGAAGCTTGGTATTACTTCATATTCTTCATAATTATCAATTATTTTACCACAAACGGTTCTTAAAAAAATATCATCAAAATAATTTGGCTTTATAATATCAACTATAGACTCACCAAATTTCCTATCCAATAGCAATTGCTGAATAAGTCTATATTGAAAATCAATACCAAGATACCCTAAGTCATTTTTGTTTATTTTACCCATTTGTTATTTTAGTTTTAAAGTGTTGAACCACCTTGTTGATTGGTGCACAAATAAATATACCGAAGTTAATTTATTAGTACAAAATTTTAAGTATTTTAACCAATTTTTAAGTCATAATTTTCATATGTTGTTTCATACTCATTTAAGCTGAAACATTCTTGTATTTGGTCAATGATTTCTGGAATTATTTCCTTTATATTTACAGAATATCTAACTTCTGTTGGAAACCAATTACCAGAAAACATGCTCTTGGCCACAATTCGTTTATCCACCCTTATTTCAAAGGTAAATATGTCCTCATTCTCAAAATTATCTTTTGGTTCTCTATCGTAGCATCTATATGGATTATAATTTCTCCATAAGTATTTTTCTGACTTTTCTTTAAGAAATTTTGGTATAAGACCCATTTCACTAACATTTGTTAAGTCATCCATCAATTCTTTTAACTCAATAGAATTTAAAACATTCTTGTTATATCTTCTAACATCAAAAAGTCTTTGGCATATGATTGGTCTTAATTTATTTTCCCTTGTCTTATGTTCGTTAATGTAAAGAATAAACTCAAACCTAAAATTATCCCAAAAATTTTTCTTTTTTTGCTTCGTATTTCTCATGATTTAGTAATTTAGTTCACAATATTATCTTTTTCTCCCTTTCTATTAATTTTTTAAAAGGTAACAAGTAATTGTTATATCTATGCTCACCCAATAGTATATCAATACCATCCTTTTTAAGCATCTTATAGACAGACTTAATACTTCTGTCATCACTTAACTTAGAGTCCATTAAAACATGCATTTCTTTAATTGAACCTTCAGTTAACAATGGATTTGTTAAATCTATTAATTTGGTATTTATTGGGTATATATCTTTACCTTGTATACCATCTGTAATAGAGTTTACTATATTATCAAATATTTGTAAAGGTTTCTTTTTATTATTAACCCTTTCTTGTTGCAAAATCTTTGATTTTTCTAGTATTTCATCTAAAGTTACCTTTCTTTTCTTTAATTCTGGGAAATGTTTTAATAGTGTACCTTCACCAAGTCTCTTTATACCTTTTATGCTATCGCTATTGTCACCACAAAGTATTTTTATGAGAGCAACGTTGGTGTAGTGGTATTTAAAATAATACATGAAAGTATATTTATCCACATATGTTTTTAAGTCTAGGAGATAGACTCTAACATTATCATCTATTAATTGGCATAGGTCTCTGTCACTGGTGGCTATGGTAATCTTTTCGTCATCTTTCTTTAACTTGCAGTAGTATGCAATAAAATCATCACTTTCCACACAAGAATCAAGTAATTGCCTAATATATAATTCTTCAAGATAATTAAATACTATGCCTCGTTGTAATACTTCTTCTAAGTCTTCTGGTTTGGTACCATTTACGTAATCCTTACCTCTGCCACTCTTGTAGTCTTTATATATATCCCACCTTAATTTACCAGAGAATTCTCCATCCCAAAAATTAAAAACCTTATGATATAAATCCTCTGTTAGAAGTTTCCTTAGTATAGTTAAAAATTGATATATACCACCAATTGGTTTACCATTCCGATTGTATTCATTTCTGGCCCCGATAAAACCTCTTTTAAATAGGGCATTACCATCAACCAATAGAGTGTTTTTGTATTTCTTTACCTTACCACTTTTTGGAGGTCTTTTTCGCATTGTGCAGTATTTTAAGGGTTATAAAATCAATCTACTTACCTAAGTCATCTAAGCTAAATTCTTGTGCTTCTTTTTCTATTGTAAAATCATCAAGAGTTGTGTTTAATTTTTTAAGTATATATGCCCTATGTTTTTTCTTGTATTCATCTATCTTTTTAGGATTCCAATACCCATGTGATGTGGAAGCTAACTTACCCTGTTCTTCAATACCATTAACTTGATTTTTCTCACATCTAACCCTTGTTTCAATACCAAATTGATATGTCTCTCCACCAGATATTGCTTTAAGTTTTGAAGTTGAATGTGAAAGTATACCACCAAAATGTACAATCACCCTTGGTGCATAGAAAAATGCTTCACCACCCTTATGTTTAACAACCTTATTTTCATTGTCAAGCCATATTTTTTGAACAACCGCAAAGGTATTTATATATGGTTTAGTTACTCTTCTTGATGAAGGTATTCTATGATTAATTAATGATTTAAATGCAGTTTCCATTGAACCAGCATTCCATTGATTATTGTTAGACTTAGACATCACAGATTTAAATCCGTTAAGAGAACCAACAGAATCCCAAAGAAAACATAAATCCCTATCTAATTCTCCAGAGTCTTGTGCATCTAATAATTGTGTAATGAATCTTGAGATATCTTCAATAACTGGTTCACCTCTAAGTTGTTTTGTACCTTCTTTACCATTTGAATAATCTACACATTTATATCTATTCATTAAGTCATCGCCATTCATAAATATAAAGTCACCCTCATAATCAACAACTTCTCCAGTTTCTTCATCCACAACCTCAGTAAACTCAACACCAACATCTCTGGCATGCTCCCAAGACCAATTATTTTCTGTCTCCATGATAACCGCTAGGTCACCAATCTTTTGACAACCAGCAACTGCTTCATACATTGCAGTTGATTTACCAGTATTAGAAAAACCTCTAAAGGAAGTAAAATAACCTCTGGCAATTCCTGGAATTTTAAGGGCTTCATGAAACGCATCAGATAATGGAACCCATGTTAGGTCCTTTTCTTTAACTGGTATGTTTAACCCATTACTTTTTTTAAACTTTGATAAATCAAAATTCTTCTTTTTAAGTGTCTTTTTTGATGTTTTTTTTGGTGCTTTCTTAGCCATCTTAAGTATATGATTTTTGTGAAATTTTAAATATTAAAATATTGGGAGGTATTTTTACCTCCCAATATAATTAGAATGAAAAACAATATTAAAACGGTAAATCGTCATCGTCATCGTCATCATTGGTAGTGGCTTCATTAGCTGTCACCGTTTCTTTTGGTGTATCACCACCAAGAGTTAATTCTGAATCAAAATCTTCAATTGGTTCTGGTGCCTTATCTTCAAGTGTTGATTTACCAACAAAGGTTTCTTTTTCTTTGCTCCAAACTGGTATATCACCCTTAACAACGATAGATAGGTAGTTATAATCTCTAACACTGTAGACATCTTCCCAAGTCCTAACATCAGAAAGCCATTCCTTTGTTAATTCAGCATCTTCACTTAGCTTTGTAGATTCTAATGGATATGTGATAGACGTAACAACTGGAATACCAAACTGGTTTCTACCAATTTCAATGTTAACATCTCTACCAGTTTCTGAGTCAACAATATCATGCTTAACGGCACCAATACATTTCATTAATTTATCAAGTGTACCATCTCCCTTATATGAGTGATTGAATCTCCAGAATTTTACACCTTCCTCTTCATTTCCTCTTTCAATAACTTTAACGACATACATCTTTCTTGATGAGAATTTTTTAGCCAACTCTTTGTCGCTTTCTTTTCCAGTTGATAATAATGCTGTTCTTGCCTCACAAAATGGGCATGGTTCATCTTTTTCATGTTTTAGACATGGAAATGTTTTCCAAGAACCATCAACTTGTATTTTGTGACCATGTAGTACTGTCCAAAACATTCCACCCTCTGGGTTTGGTAGGATTCTTATTCTTTTTGTTGCTGTTTTAACACCATCTTTTAAATAGGTGCTGAAGTAATTTTTAAGGTCGTAACTTTTACCACTGTTTGTGCTTGTTTTTTGTGATTTTTCGTACTCTTCTAAATACTTTAAATGGTTGCTCATAATTTTTTAAGTTTTTTTGCTATTGTTATGTAATATAAATTTATTGTGCTACAAATATACTAACTTTTTCACAAAAGTGAATAAAAAGTATATTTTTTTAATAAAAAATGAGAACATTTTTTTTATAATGCTCTCATTTAGTTAAATATTTTAAATATATGTTTAAAACATATCTTCTTCATCTTCTTCATCCTCAATATCAAACGAAGATTTTATATCTGAATCTGAATAATCGGATTCAATATCATCTTGTGTGAGTGTATATTCTTTTTCTTCTTCTTCCTTATCTTCCATACCAAGAACATCATATTGTCCTTTTTGTGTTGCCCAGAAATCAGTTAATTTTATATTATATGGGTATGAATCAAGTGAACGCATTTCTATTTTCTCTTCTGGGGTTGGTGCTCTCTTCTCTAATTCCAATTCAAGAAAATCTATCTTTTTTGATATTTCTTCCATAGAATGTAATTGAGTTTCTAACTTCCCAACCATATCCATTAATTGTGTTATTTTTTCATTCGCACCATCGACAGATGCTTTTGTTTCTTCTGACCCCTTAACCAATTCAGTGACATCTAACTCAATGGTTTCGTCATCACCACCAAAATCATCTTCTTCATCACCAAAACCTTCATCGTCTAACCCCATATCTTCTTCTTCTGGTCCTAAGTCTTCGTCACCTAAACCTTCTCCACCACCAAGGTCTTCATCGTCTGGACCTAAATCTTCATCACCAGCGGCTTCATCATCCAACACATCATCCATTGATACATCTTCTTCTTCATCTCCTTCAGCTTCTTCTATGTTCCCAAGTAATAAGTTATCTGGGTCGTTGTCACTTTCCCTATAGAAACTATATTCGGTTAATAGGTTGAACTTTTTTAGTTCTTCATTTAGTAATTTATTATTTCGTTTCATTTATGTTAATAGTTGTCTACCGTCCTCAGTTATTATTTTTTTGTTGATTCGTTCAACCAGGCTTTTATCACCCTTAATTATACAAACACCAGAACTACAGTCCATGTCTTCTTCTTGGTTTTTAAGTTCTTCATCAGAAAGGAATTTATCTATCCCATCTTTTATTTTTTTATCTTTCATATCTTAATGTGTTTTTCTTATTATATAAATATGATGAAAAAATTAAAAATATCCTTTTATTCTGTATTTGTTAAGGAATATATTAGTGGGATATATTTAACTTCATCATTAAACATATTAAGTTTATTTTTATACTTTGAGTATATTTCATCCTTTGTTAAAAATATTGTGGACCATTTTCTAATGTTGGTTAAAAATTTATTTATATTTTTTTTCATAAATTTTAATTGATTGGTGTTGAATCCAAGTATCTTATCATTTATAAGTATATATAACATATCATCATGATGGTAGCTAACAATATTTGATGAATTATTAATTGTATCAAATATTTTAATTAAGTAAGATTTATCATTGGTGATTAGGTCAATGAATATATATTCTTTTGATTTTTTTATGTTATTGTAGCAATATTCTAAGAAATAAAATAAATCCTCTTCAAATAGGGTTCTCTTTTCTTTCTTGCTAAATGTCCAAAATAGAGTGTCATTAATTTTTCTATCAATATAACTAAACTTTATATTTAGTTTTTCAATATTATCAATACCGATAACAAGAGTGGGTATTTCTATATTTAAATCATTAATAGACTTAGATATACTAAATAAGTTATTAACGTTTATATGCTCTTCTGATATTATGTTACCTATTTTCATTTGCTTTAATTATTAACTATTAATGCAAATATAAGAAAAAAAATTAAATGTATGTTAATTTGGGTTTTTTAAGCCCAAAATCATTGCTATTAATTTTGGGTGTGGATACATGTCTGACTTCTCTTTATCGACATTTGTATGGGCCCATAACCCTACAGCAGCCTTGCCTGGTGGATTTGCCTTATTATTTATTTCAAATGCTTTTCCAGGCCACTCTCCTTTTTTTATTAATTTTTTAATTTCTTCTTGTAACCCCTTTGTTGGGTCTATATTGTCTCTTACTGAAATATATAAAATAAGTTTCCTCAATTCCTCTATTTGTTTATCACTATAATCTTGATAACCTTTTTTACCTCTAAATTTTAGTTGTTTACCAGTAGTTGTATCGGCACTAAATGTAAATATGAAGTCATTTTTCAATGGATAGCCCTTGGTATCTGATTTTTTAAGTGCATATTTATTATCATTTAAACGCCCATAATTACACACCTCAATACCAACAGATTTTCTATGTGTTCTATTGTTACCAATACCTAAGTGATATGCAAATCTATCGGTTTCCATACATTGAACTATAACACCATCGTATTGTTTATCTAATGTTTGTTTTTCTATTGTACCAACAGGTCCACCCATTACAAATTCTGTGGCAACATGCTGACCTTCTTCACAATATCTACTTCTCCACCAATAATTAACTACACTATATGGGTTACCACCACTTGCTGTATGATGTATGAATATACTAGTTGGTTTATCATCACTACCCCTTTCTTTTGTTAACGCATCTGGTATTATCATTTTAGTTATTCTAAAACTACCAGCTGCGTTAGTTGTTATATTACCTATATTACCAGGTGCTTGAAACAAAACCTCACCATTTGATGGGTAGTTAACACTGTATGTAGGTAAGTTAGTTGTAGGTATACTCTTACATTTTAAAACATCCCATAATCTACCATTTTTAGCTTTATATACTTCCCCTGTTCTTTCTTCTATTAAATCTTCGTTTTGAATGTCAATTTCAGAGATAACATTTTTTATATCTGTACTTGTTAAGTTTAAATTTCTACCACTTTCGTATGTACTTAAGGTTCCCAGTAAATTCATAAATAATGTTTCTGGTCTCATTAATGGTGTTTTAGTTTTTCTTACTCTAACACCTTTGAATTTTGTAGTCATAGTATGTGGGCTTATGCTATGACTCACCTTAATAATATTATAACACCCTCTAAAAAGTGGAATATCATCTAATTGAAAATACATAAATGGTTGAATCATTGCATCACCCATCATTTCAATTTCAGCTGAGTATGACCTTTTTTGATAAACATTCCAAAGGTTCTGACCATTATAATTGGGTTTTCTTTTATCTGCGGATAGTGATATATTTTCAATAACCTCTAAACTTTCAGCGGTTTCGGTAAACTCTGTTTGGTCTAACTTTATATCTTTAAAAAATGATTGATTTTGTAATCCATAAGACACCAAGAATAACGGTATATTTAAATCACCATTATTCTTTTTATTAGTAGTGAAACCATCTGGTAATGATGTTGGATTTATCTTACCGAAAGCATCTAATTTAACATGTACCCCATCATCTTCGTAATTAGCTTGCTCACCTAAATCTAAGCTAGTAGATGTTTGACCAACATAGATACATACAAATGAAGGACCAGACTGATTGCCAGGTTTAATAGCCTTACCATATGGTTTTGGATTAAAAACATCAACAACTTCATTTATGTCATTAAAATTTATAAAGTTTGGTAATGGTATAAAATTAAAATTATTGTCAATAAGAATTTTATTTGCGATGTCGAAAAAACTTTGATTATAATTATTTAATATTATTTTTTGTATTGAAAATGGGTTTAAATAAAAATCATCGCCAATATCATTATATGCGACATCTAAAAACCTAAATGAGTGTATTAATTTTTCTATCTTAAGTTTTTCGTTTTTAGCGACTGTTCTGTCGTAGCCACTGCAACCGCACTGATTAAACACATTTGTAGTATTAGGGTTAATTTCCTTGTTAAACCCTCCTAACCATTTATTATTAATTGATGCTAGTGTTCGATAAAGATTTAACTTAATAAAATTGTCATCAATTGTATTAAAGATGGCTTGTTTTGCTTTATTTTCTTCTTCAGCTTCTTTTTCATCTATTGTTTTTAATAATACATCTAATCTAGTAAAAAAACTTGTTAGATATAACTCCATATCTGATTTTTTAGCATAAATACCACGTAAAGGGTTGAACAGTTTAGAAATTGACATACTTTCTGGTGCACCATTTAATATATAAACATAATCACCAATTAACTCATTTAAAAAATTAGACCCATTGGAATCTTTCCTTATTGTCAAATTTATTTGTTCAATATTTTTAATTAAATCAGTACTAGTGTTACCAGTAGTATTATATTTATTTATTGGTGATACATTTACATATGTTTCTAAAATATTATCTTTAAATGAAAGACTTTTTAAGGTATCAATACTACCATATTGAAATTTCTCTTTAAATATATCTTTTGGACAAGTAGGACAAGTAACAAATTCATCACTTAGTGTATTAAAATTATTACCCCATTCAGATTCATTATATTCTTTAATTATTTCAAAATTTTCTTGTATTTCCTCAAATTCAGTATCAACAAAATTAATAAATATGTCTTTAAATTCATTTCGGCATTGTGTTGGTAGTCTAGCCAAATAAATATCAATATCTTTATATGAATTTGTAGTGTCATTTCTTAAAGTATCTAATGAATCAAAAAATAATGTAATTCCAGCCTCATCTTTCCAAAGTTCCTCGGTAAAACTGGGGTCTTTCTCATCATAATATAAATGTTGATAATATTCTGGTGTTTTAGAATTGTCATCCTTTCGGTATAATGTATTATTATCAAACTTTAAAATATCAACTGGATAGTTTTCTTTTCCTTCATCATATCTATATAATATAGCACCAATAAAAGCACACCAAAGTTTTGGTGCTTTAATAAATGATGCATTATCTTGAAATAACCGTTTAATTGTTATCACTTCATCATTATCTGTTACTTCAAGTAAGTTAATATTATCATTACCAATAACACCTTGCCAACTAAATGAATGTAAAAATAAAAACGCTCGTCCAATTTTTGTTTGTGTGTAATAAAATTTAGAACCAAATAAACTATAATATCTCCCATTAATAATGAACTCAATAAATGGTACATGTGGGGTTAAATCACCACCACCTCCAATATTACCCCATAATTCTCTTTGTTTACCAAATTCAAAAGGAATGGCATATTTATCCTTTCTATCCAAAACAGAATTATTATTAAGATATAAATAACCTTCAAATAGATAATCACCATTAGCATCTATTTCTGGTTTCATAAATGTATTATAATTTGGTTTAGGGTTTTCTTGAAAACCAGTAGATAAATAAGTCCCATAATAATTGTTTTGATAAAACGCACCATTATGCCAATATGCTGATAAAACAGAAGATTCGTTATTTGTTTTGTCTTTTTCAGTGAAGTGGATATTTTCACCCTCATTAGTGGGCCCATCATAAATTATATCACTTATTTCGAGTGATTTTTGTGATGAAGAATATGGGTCTATATTATTAATGTTAATACCATGTTTTAGGATTAAACTATTATCATCAGTAGTCACTAATGATGATTGTAGGATTAATTTATTATCACCAATCTTCTTGTTGTAGTCAGTTAATACCTCAGAACCATATTCTGGGTTTATAAAGTTTTCGGTGTTTTCATAAGTTGAACTATCATATATTTTTAAAAAAAACGAACCATCATATTCTCTTGGTTTATATTGTGATATTAGTGTACCATTTGGATAATCACTATTAGAAACTACATTAGATGTAAAATGTGGGACAATACTTAATAATTCATTCTTTGATTTTATATTATCACCATCATAAAAATCTTTTCCATCAAATCCACCACTAATTGGTAAATAAAAATAATTATCATCACCAATGTAAGTGTATTTATAGTAATTACTATTATTAGGTTCAATAATAAATAATGGTTTAAGTTTATCTGTTGGGTTATTTATGTCATCATACCCCTTTTTGGCTGTATCAATTATCAATTTAACTTTTTGTTTTGTGTCTTCACCTATCGCTCCGATTGATTTTATTAAATTCCTACCTATTATTGTGTCAAAACCACTATTGGGTCCAACAACAGTATTAAATAAGTTTTCAGCCTCTAATTTACCCATAGTTTCTATAAGAATCTTTGGTAAGTTTTTATTAGAGACACCAAAGGCTAAAAAACCCCTCATTAATAAACATCTAATAGCTTCATTTGGTTTAGATGTGTTGTTTGGACCAAGTAATGCTGAGTCATATGGTGATGAGAAGCTAGAATCTTCGTCTGATAATAAAATTGGTGAATCTAATGGTGAAACTGGGTAATATTGAGGACCAGTACCTCTTTCTTCAGCACGTATTGTTTCATCATCTTTTTCCTTTAATTTTAATAATTCTTCTAGTAAGTGTTCTGTGAATACAAGTTCATTAACTTTATTAAAATCATTCGAACTTTTTATTACTTCCCCTAACCAAGTTTCTTCATATTCACCATCCTTATTTTTTTTCCTGTATTCTGGCCATGGAAATATTTTTTTTGCTATATCTCTATTATCTGCGGTATTTTTTGCACTTTCGATTACTTTTTGTAAAACCTTTAGTCTAGCGGTATTGGTTTCTGAAGCATCAGAAACTGACTTTAATGTTTTCATGAATACCTCACAATGTGATGTGAAAATTCTAAAAACATTTCTTATTGTTGGTTTAAAATCTAATTCTTGTTCAGCAATAATAGCTAATTTCGCACCAATATCTTCCCTTATTTTCTTATCTTGGTCATCTACTTTTTTTCTTACTCGTTCAATTTCATTAAATGCAAGTCTAAAATCAAATACAACAACATCGTCATTAGTATTATCTGATAAACCATTAATAATACTTTCAGCCAAGTAAAATAATCTTTGATTCGTTATTTTATTGTTAGAATTGTCAGTATCGGTTTCCCCATCAGAATTTAAACTATATTTTGATGGGTTCTTATCAGCAATATATTTCTTTAACTTATTTATACTCGTACCTTGATTAGTTGTTGAACCAGATAATTCCGTATATGGTATATCCTTTAATTGATATAAATTATCTGTGAAAGCCTTCACATCTATTTCTACAACAGTACCTTCCTCTCGTTTATTTGGTCCTTCCTCACTAGTAAGAAAGTCATTAATTTCTGTTTTAAAAGATTTTACATCTTTTTCTGATGCATTTTTTTTAGCGGATGTAGTACCTAACACACCAAAACCATCGTTAAATAAGTTTTCACCATTATCTGTGATACTATTTATTAATGTAAATAATTTATTTTCAATACTATTTATTGCTTCCTTTGTCTTAATACCATTATTTAATGTTTCAACACTTGAACCTTCTTGCTCAATTTTTTTAAATTCATCCGCTAATTTACCTATATCCTCTATGAATTCATCAATACTTTTAAGTGTTATACCAGCAGCGGCATATTCTAAAACAAGGTCATTCCAAAATGGTTTACCTTCGTCAGTAAATATCACTGCCCGTATTAAACCTAATAACATATCAGTTAATATAGCATATGTGTAACCAATAAATTCAGCGTTAACCTCAAAATTTCCAGTACTTGAGTTAAATGAAGAATTCCATTTTAATAAATGTAAACAATAAACAACTGGTTTACCATAAAATCCCTTAACAGTTAAACTGAAAAGTGGATAAGGTAATTCGAAAAATATAGAATATTTTGAACTGTTATTACCATTTTTATCACCTCTTTGAAAAATAGATTGCCCTCTAATATCAATAAATTTTATTTTTATTGTTGGTACATATGCAGTATCAAAATCTATTTCAATGTTTTCAATACCGAATGTTTCTAAATCAGTATTACCATCAACAGTAAAATCAGTTGATGCTTCAGTATAATTTGTAGTTAATGAATTTCTTGGTTTACCATTTTTATCCTTACCAACCTTAGTCCCAGCAATAAATTTAACTTTACCGTTTTCTGATGATGTATTTTGAAATTCACCCCCTGTTATAAAACTCCTACCCTTTTTATATGTATCTAATTCAATTAGAATACTATAATCCTCATTAGGTATTAATATGTTTTCATCTGGGTTTGGCTCAAAAACAAACAACCTATTTATATCATCTTTATTATTCGCCATATAGTAATTTATAAGTTTCTACTGAATTTAAATATCTTTTAATTGCAGAATCGAATGGAAATGGTATTCTAATGACATCTCTGTCTTTTATATTAAATTCCAACCCACCATATGATGGATTTGCTAACATAATTAGAAACCCATGATATGGATTATTATAATACTTTTGACTAAGAATGTCAAGTCTTGTTTGACCAAGCTTATATACAACACTCTTATCACTTGGATTAAATGGTATCTTTAATCCAGGTATTGGTTTCATTGTACCATCTGACCTAAAATCTTTATATCTATCAAAATAAGTTGCCATATTGTTTTATTTTTTAAAAATCACCACTTATTTATTCACTATAAGTTTTATTTGATTTAAATTCATCTGTCCATTTTAATGTTAGTGTATAATACTCTGCTTGGAAATCTTGAACTAATTTATTGTTTATTAATATTTCTGTTTTTTTACTTTTTGTAATTAAATCTACCCCATTAAAAACTTTAATATCTAACACTAAACTACCCGAACCTTCTATTATTGTTTGACTAATATTTGTTGAAATCAAAATTGAATTACCACTATCTTCGCCAATAGTATTTGGGCTTAATGTTATATCACCAATATTTGTCACTGCATTGGTTTTTGAACCTACTATAAATAACTTACCAACATATTCTTTAGTTAATGCAAATTTAGTATCTGCTTCTGGGTCAATAGTTAATGATATTTCAAAATCTTCAATATCATTATCTGGTATATCATAATCTTGTATTTTTATCCCAGCAAGTATTTTTTCGTCATTCTCTTGTGCAGCTGCTAAAGCCTGTGCGGCCTCTAACGCATCGGCTTCAGCTTCAGCTTTGGCCTCAGCCTCAGCTTCGGCTTCTTGGTCACTAATAGTTTTAAATGTATTCCCTAATACACCTTCAGATGGGCTATCTGGAAATTCTCCTGGAACTATTTCGGCACCAGTATTTATTACACCAATAACTGGAACTTCAAGTGTTTTAATTTTAATTTTTTCAGACCTTGGGTCATATATTTCACTATTTGCATAAAAGTTAAATGAAACGGCATTCTGTAATCTATTAATTGGACCCTTAAGGCTTGAACCACCTATAAATGCAAATGATATTGTAACATTGGCAATCATTGGTTGAACACCAACACCCTCTGGATTTAAATCCCAAACTAATGGGTCATAGTCAATGGTAAGACTATCTATTATTATTTTTGTGTGGTAAAAATCACCAAGTCTAAGTATACAAACTGGTGGTCTACCAAATGCTAAATTATCTGGATTACCATCACTATTTGTTGTTGTTCCTTGCCTTGTGCATTGGTGTAAAAAATTAAGTCTTGAATTAAAACCTTCTGGGGTCATAGAATGAAATCCTGGATGGAAATACTTAATCTTCTCTTTCACTGTATCATAGGCAAATTTATCCTCTTGTTCCAACTTTTCAAAATAATGTGCTTCAGTAAAAAATCTACTTATTGGTGCCCTAAGTGTTTGTGAATTTGACTCTGGGTCTTCTTTGGATGCAATATCTGTTGGTGGTTTTAATGTTGAGTCATATTCAATGACAACCGTAACCTTTCTAGCCCTCTTACAAGATTCTCTATCTTGTCCATCTATTCCAACGCATTTACCATCTACAAGTAGTTCACCTTTACCTTTAATTTCATATCTATTAGGTGTGTTATCATTTGGTAAAACATTGGTTTTAAACCAATCTGCTACAGAATTCGCCCTCTTCACTGATAATTCTTCATTCTTAGTTAAATTTGTTTTCTTATTTTTACCTTCATTACGATGTTTACTAGCATATCCAGTTATTTTTATTTTACAATATTTACATTTATTTTTAAAATACTTAGTGAGTGCTGAAGCAAAATTTTTATCATATACCCCATTATCGATATCAATATCACCAATTTTCTTTATTGGGTTGTTCCAACCATTTAACCCAAAATTTGTTAAATCAACAAAACTTGTTTCATTAGACGAAACAATCAATTGTCCAGTGGTAACACCTAAACCATATGGGGCACCAGTTGGATTGTTTGAGTAATTAATTTCTGAACCAGACCCTGGTAAAACATTTATTGATGTCAAGCCAAATAAATTTTGAAAACCATTCTCATAACCATCATATGGGAATGTGTAATTATCATTTGGGAAATAAAAATCAATATCTAGTTTTCCAGGTATTTCATCATCAATTTTTTCAACATAATTTGTATTTTGTGCAACCTCAAGTTTATCCTTTTCTTCATCTGTTAATATAACATCTACAATATCTTCCATTTCAAGACACCCAGCAAAAAATGCCGCAATTTCATCATCTTTCCATTCTGATGGGAAATAGTTCATATAATTTGGATGGTCAACAACAATTTGCCAACTTAAAGAACCTGTTCTTTCTGTATTATTATATGTGTATATTGGTTCACCCCTACCAATAAAATCTGCCTTATCCCAACTAACACTAACACTCTCATTAAATGAAATATTATATGGTGGGAACCACATAATTCTACCCTTTCTACCAGTTAATAAATCACCAGGACCTTTTTCACTTGGTAATAATTTAGTTAACTCATCATTCCAAGCTAAATTCTCAATTGAGAACATATATCTTTTTATATCATCTGGAAATTTATCAGTCTTGTATGGTCCAATCCTAACCAATCCAGTATCTTCAAGAACTGATTCTAAAGTATCTTGTTTTGTATTTGTTCTACCCTTTTTATTTAATCCACTATGTTTTTGTAAATCATATATTTGATTATATCTATCAAATGTTGTCCAAGTTCTACAGAATACGCTTTCTTCATCTAAGTTTTCATCAAGTGTGGTTCTACCCAATAATGTGGTTTCACTTAATACGCCACTACCTTTTGATATAAAACCACCTTCACCCCTAACGGCAGATTGTATTTCACTTTTTTCACCATTTACGACAGCCTTACCAGAAGTTAATGTTCTTATGTTATTACTTTTAAACATTTCTTGTGTCTTATATAATAAACTTTTCTTTTCTGTAAACTTATCAGTTGTAAATATTCTATCACCTGGTTTGTTGTTTTTTTTATCGCCCCAAATATATTTATCAACCTTTGACCCATCTTCACCATATTCATATACACCTTCATTTGGTGATTCATTAAAACCACTATTGTTGATTGATTTGGATAGGTTATGATTTGAGTTTGCTACTGGATAATTTGGTGAATCTGGTGTGTTTGAATTCAATAAATCAATAACACCACCATTATTATCTGAATACGCATATATATTTGCATTGGTACCACCTTCAGTATTTTCTCCATCACTTATTCTTGAATCAGTATATCCTGGTGTGTATCCATTTCTTTTACCAATTAAATTGGGATTTGTATTTGTTTCCATATTTGCAAATAATGCTAATACTTGTCCTTTACCAGTATTAGCAATCATACTATTTGCTCTATCAATATTTGAAACACCAATAAATGATTTTTCATCAAAAGTAAATATTGATGTTGTTAATAGACTAACAGGTGTTTCAAATCCTGTCATTCTTTCTAATAAATCAACTGTTTGTCCATTTTCACCAGTTGGTACAGTAATACTATAAGTGGGTATTATTATATCACCTCCATTTGCAAGACTAAGTGGGTTTAAATTGACTCTACCAAGTGTTTCGTCTTTTATATTAAACGCTATATTACTTAATATTGATTGTTTTAGAAATTCAGCACCTAATGTACCTAATTGGGAATCACTTTCAATACCAACACTTACTAGTGTTCTATTTATTAGTGTTGTTGCGGCATCAAACCCTGTTATATCACCAATTATATCCAAAACTTGTGTAGCTGGACCACCAAAATTTAATTTACCATTTACATCTAAATAAGATTCAAAATTCTTATAATTGGTTGGATTATAAATTATATTGACCTTTCTATGGTCTAAATCGGTACCCTTGTATTTATTTACTATTAAATTTGATTCTTGATGAGACTCACCATCAATTTCTATATCATTGGATGCTTGAACAGATTCTGGTTGAACACTTATTTCAACTGGATACCCAATACCAACCAATAAGGCTTCTAATCCATTATTTTTAATGGTATCGGTAATTATATTTCTATTTAATAGGAAATCTCTAAAATCTGGTGATAGAGAATTTATAGAATTTGACATAGTAAATCTTTTTATTATAAATACTATGTTAGTGGAATTTTTTTAAAAATAAAGACTATTGTGTTGTCCCTTGTTCTTTTATCTTAAGACCAATTGTTTTATCTATTAATTTTAAAATTATAAATGTAAGGATAATAGTATAGCTAACTGTTGCGACAACCCCAATAAATTGAACTATTAATTGACTACCCATTGACATACCAACATTATAACCTTGACCACTAAAAACACCTAATTTATCGCTTGCAAATATTGAAACCATTAGTGTTCCCAATATACCACCAACACCATGTATTGAAAACACATCTAAAGTATCATCAATATTTAATTTTTCTTTAATTAATTCAAGAATTAAATAACAAACAACACCAGCTAATAAACCAATAATTAATGCACCACCAGGCCCAACAAAACCAGATGCTGGTGTTATTGTTCCTAATCCAGCAACCATTCCAGTTACAACACCAATTAATGATATTTTATTATTCCTAATCTTTTCCATTATCATCCATGATATTGAACCAGCTGAAGCTGAAATATGTGTTACCAACATTGCCATAGATGCATCACCATTTGCTGCCAAGGCAGAACCACCATTAAAACCAAACCAACCAACCCATAACATTCCAGCACCAATTGAGGTTATTATCATATTATTATCTTCAGATGTTGGTTCTGATTTGAAATCTTTTCTATTTCCCATGTATATTGCAATTGTTAATGCTGAAACACCAGCAGTAATATGAACAACTGTACCACCAGCAAAATCTAAAAGACCCATATTGGATAACCATCCACCACCCCAAACCCAATGGCAAATAGGTGAATAAACAAATAATAACCAAATACTAGTGAAACAAATAATTGATGAAAATTTAAATCTATCAACAAATGCACCAATAATAAGTGCTGGTGTTATTATTGCAAATGTCATTTGGAAAAGTGCAAACAATGATTCTGGTATATCACCACTAATTGTATTTTCTTGGATATTTGAAAACATAAAGTTATCAAACCCCCCAATAAATGAATTAAAATAACCACCATTGCCAAAGGCTAATGAATAACCAATAATTAACCAAAGTAATGAAACTAAACTTGTAATTGTAAAGCATTGGGTTAATATTGGTATTATGTTTTTTTTCTTAACTAAACCACTATAAAATAAAGACAACCCTGGTATTGTCATAAACAATACTAAAGTTGTTGATATTAATATCCAAGATGTGTTTCCACTATCTATTTGGGTATTTTGAGAATAAGAATTAAAAGGTATTAATGAAAGGAATATTGTTGATAATAATGATTTAATTAAATGCATTAATATATTTTGATGATTTTTTTATTATATATAATATATATTAATTATTTTCAAATTCTTTTATTAGTTCATTTATTTTACTCATTAAAAATTTAGTAACTTTTATATTTTTTTGTTCACACACACTAAATAACTTACTTTTTTTCTTGCTAGATATTCTTATATTAAGTTGGTTGTTTTTTTTCATATTATATTATTATTATATTATTATTATATTATTATTATATTATTATTATATTATTATTATATTATTATTTTATTATTTATATATTATTTATATATTATTTATATATTATTTATATATTATAGTAGTTATTATTTATATATATTATATTATTATAGTAGTAGTATATTACAAAAATACGTTTTTTTTTTACAATGTCAAGCTTTTGTTGAAATTTATTTAAAAAAAATTAAAAACTAGGGTTTGGATTAGGTTTTCCACCACTAAATACATTGGCAGATGCTTCTTTTATTTTAAGATTAAGTGATTTTACAAATCTATCATTATTTATCAATTCATTCGCTGAATTTTCAGATAAACCAATAAATTCAAATACCATCTTAATTGGTTTATGTTCATGTGTTACAGCCATTTTATCTGAACCACCAGTCATAGCTTTAGCTAAATCCTTATTACCACCAGCATTTGTTCCAGCAACTAGTGTACTATCGTCTACACTTAAAAATTTATCTTTTGGGTTGAATTTTATAATACCATCGTTAAGGTTAGGGTCACCCCCAATTGCATTAGCTAACCCTTCACCAGCCGCCCCACCACCCCAAGCACCAAGCCCAGCACCAATCAAACCACCAATAAGAGTACCGACAACTGGTACAACACTACCTATTGCAGCCCCAGCTGCTGCACCACCCCAAGCACCAAGCCCAGCACCAACACCCTTAGTACCACTTCTAGCTAAGTTTTCACCTGTACTCATACCAGCTTCACTATTCTCACTAAATTGTTGATATGCTGATGTTAATCCAGCAACTAGACCACCAACCTTTAGTAAATTACTACCTAACCCACCCTTTAAGTTAGCACCCATTTTTTGAGTGGTAGATAACCCCATTTGATTCATAGCCCCAGCGTTCCTCATCCCCATGGCTTTTCCACCAAGTTGACCAGTACCACCAAATGCACCAACCCCCATAGCCTTACTAGCAGCAAGACCAAATATAGTACCATTTATACCCCATTTAGCAACATTAAACAATAAACCACCACCTAATACGGTACTTAACCCAATAATGAATGTTCCTTTAGCACCAAATGTATCAATAATCGAATTAAGTCCACCACCAATATCTTTACCAAAGTCAACTATTTTAAATGTAAAGTCAGTGATGCTTTTAGCCCAACCTTCTTTTGTTGCGGTATCCACAAGTTTTTGTATCGGACCGCCTAAAGCCTCTTTTAACCCAATAACTACTGGTAATAACATTTGTTGTAACATAGATAAAGTATCATCAAGTGTGTCCGCAAATGTTCTATTATCTTTTGCTCGTTGTTCTAATGTCGCTTTTTGATTCCTTAACCTTTCTTCATCACCAGCTTTTAAATCTTTAACAAATTTTTTGTCACCATTAAGCTCCACAAACATATTACCATCAGCATCCATTTGAGCAATACTTTCTATTAATTCTTTATCTTTTTCACTGTAATTAAGTGGTACAAGAGACCCAATTCTTTCGATTCTTTTTTGTGCCACAGCCATTTCTTGAAGCTTATCAACACTAATACCAGTCATATTTGCAATCTCTCTCATTCTATCTCTTGCAAGCCCTCCCTTTACTTCAAATGCACCACTTTCTGCGTTAAATTCAACAAATTCCGCAGAAGCCTTTCCAATATCCTTAGCAAATCCCGCAAAATCATTTCTAGCCTTAAACATTAATTGCATCGGGTCAGCAATCTTTGAAAAATTACCACCCATGGTTTTAAGTTGTGCCGCCAATTCTATTGCACCCTCTGGTCTAAACACTTTATCAGCCACACCAGCAATACCTTCCATATCCAATTTCAGCTTAACGGCAGAATTAGCCATTTTAGCCAATGATTTAACACCACCCTTGAAATTATACCTCTGAGACATTTGAAGTGTTTTTTGGAGTGTTTTAACGGCTTTCCCACCACTTACTCCCATCTCCGCAGCGATGTTCATTGTATCTTGAACCATATCTCTGCTGGCTTCTGCTCCTACACCAAAATTATCCATAGCTACGGCCATCTCAACAGCAAATTGTTCCCCCAAACCAGTCCCAGCTGCCATTTGGGCCATAGCTTTAGCCCCTTCTTCCGTTAATATTGTTGCCCTACCTATACCATCACTGTAGTCACCTTGCATTTTAGCAAGTTGCTTTAGGTTAACCCCCATCATTGATGTTGAAAAGGCAGCGTTAGATAAATTCTTCGCAAAACCAGTGTATTTGTTACTACTAACACCAATAGTTCTTGCAGCATTTCTGAGTTCTTTGTCCATCTCAAAAACACCCCATTTCTTAAGGTTATCCCACCCCCATTTCTTAAGTAAACCAGCACCAGACCTAAGTACCGCTATAGTTCTGCTACTTGTTTTTAGTATTTGTTTACTCTTTTTTAGGCTTTTTTCTTGTTCTTCACGATATTTTATTGCTGCCGCTAAACCATCTCTTGCATTTTTTAATTGTTTTTTTCCTTCATCAGTACCATCCTTCTCAAGTTCATTAATCTTTTTTATATACTTTGCTTCTTCTTTTTTAGAGTTAGCAATATCTTCATTAATTAATCTTATTTCCTTAGCAAGTTCTAACCTAGCCTTAACACTAGTTTCAGCTTTTTTAATTAGGTTAAGCTCTTCTTGTCTTAATCTACCTAATTCTCTTAAATTTTCATTTCTATCTTTATCGTCAGCCATTTATTTATTTCTTTTTACCGTAATCAATTATCTTTAATGTAGAATTAATAATTTTTCTTTTTTCATTGGTCTTTTCTTTACGTTCCAATATTTCAACCCTATATAAATTATCTTCAATTTTTTTTCCAATTAAAAATTTGTACTTAGCATTATTACCATTAATATCATATGAATCATTATTTATATTACTCCATAATTTTATTTTACTATCTTTAGAAATATTTAATTTACCAACCTTTAATTTAAAATTTTCATATATTGTAATTAAATCATTAAACTGTGTTAATTGACCTGTTATTATTTTACCAGTTTCAAATTCTTTACCAGGATAATCTCCCGTATCTTTTTTTGATTTAATATCTGTTTTAAATTTTCTAATTGCATCTTCAGCCGCTTTAAGACCCTTACCTCTATAGTTACCTAAAAATCTAACAAAAACTCCAGGTTTTTTAAGTACAATATTTTTAATAAATTCATTATTTTTAATATATTCTCTAAATTCTTCATCCGACATATCTTCATCTTCAGAATCTTCTTTTTTTGATGTTTTATTAATACCATATACATTATTTAATGGGAATTTCTTCACCTCATCATTACCATCTATATCATATGTTATTGATATTGGTACATCAAATTTTAAATCAGAATCATCAACCTCTTGTTCATTTATTTTTTTTTCAAAATTGGTCATTTTATTTATATCAATACTAATTGTATTAAATTTATTTAGTTTTTGTAAAAACTGTCTAATTGGTTTAACAAATTCTTCGGCTTTACCTTTATATGTTTTTATAACCCCATCTTTTTCATCAAATTCTATGATAACATTTGAACCTTGTTTATCAATTATTTTAACATTAACATAAGAACCATCACTAAACTCTATTCTAACCCATTCATTTTTATCCAAAGCATTAAAAATATCAGATTTAAGTCTTTTAACAATATCAACTTTCATGTCACCATCTTTAACATCTGGTTTATCAGAAACATTATCATCATCTTCTGTTTCTGGGTTTTTATAAACATTAATAACATCATCCAACGTACACTTATATTCATCAGCCTTATCCTTTAATATTTCTGGTTCTTTTAAAAGATTAAATGCATATGGTTTCCATATTTTTTTATCAGAAATACCATTTTTATATTTTTTGATATCATCAATATGTTTTATATGTACCCTAAGTGTGTTTATTTTTAAATTTTCCTCAGAATAATCTATTAGTTTATAGATATAATTTTTATCTATAGCATTATTACAATCAATCATAAAAATTTGGTCTGAAAATCCATCAACTATTTTTAAAATTTGTTCTACATCACTTTTAAGTGTAACCTTAAGTATATCACCACCAACCAAATTATTCTTAAGTTCAATTTTAATATCATCTTCTGTTTCTGGGTTCTTAAAAACATTAAGAACAGCATCAAACTTACACTTATATTCATCAGACTTACCTTTTAATATTTCTGGTTCTTTTGAAAGATTAAAAATAAGTTTAAAACCATCATCAGAATTATTTTCTAGAACTTTTTTAATATCTTCATCATCATTATTATCAATACGAGTAATAATAACATTTATTTTTAAACTTTCCTTAGAATAATCTACTAGTTTATAGATATATTGTTTTGATATCCATTCAGCACAATCAACCATAAAAATTTGGTCTGAAACCCTATAGACTACTTTTAAAATCATTTCAGACCCATTATCATCATCATCATCTGGTCTTTTCCAAATAAATTTAAGTATATCACCAACAACCAAATTATTCTTAAGTTCAATTTCAGATAACAATGTATTATATTGGCTTTCGGTTATAACCAATTTTCTTTTTTTAGAGTTAAATATTCTATTATATTGAGACTCCGTTAATATTAATTTTCGTTTCATAATTTTAATTATTTTAATTGGCACGAACCAACTAATTAATAAATATCTAATAAAAACAAAAATACCCAGCTATTTTTAGCTAGGTATTTCTCCACTCTTCATTTTTGTTTTTAAGGCTTGTCCCGTTATTGTTTTTGACCTTGACCCCTTGGCACCCCTATGTTTTGTTTCCTCAGCCATTTCACTTTTTTTCTTATGTTCATTAATCAATGTTGATAAGAAAAATTTCCTCTCATATGTTGGGGTTGATAATACATCTTGGTAAGTCATCCCAATATGCTTAATACATATGTAAATTTCTTCAAGTAACGATTTCTTATATGTTTGCGTTAGGCCAAAAAAACTTTGTTGTAAGGGGAAGAAAGGTGTTTATGGACCCACCCCCAGGAGTCCTAACGGTGATATTCATATCAACGCCACAATCAATACTTGACATATACTCCCTTAATTTTTGTGTATCCATAATCCTCATATTATTAACGAAGTTATTTATGAAATTCCTATCTCTATTTCCATTAACCTCAATCAATTGATTTTGTAGGATAAGTGTTTGCTCTTGATTAATTAAATTATCCTTGTTCGCCAATACTATTTTCTCAAGCCTATCAATATCACCTACTGTAAGTAATTTAAATCTTACATTTGCTTTTGACAATGGTAATATAAAACTAAATAACCCATCCGAATCTGGTTCAATATTAAGCTTTATTGTGTTTAATTTACTTAAATCAATTTCAGTCTCAAATGGTTCATCAGTAATTTCATCATATATCTGAACTGGGTACATTTCACCATAACCAGTTGCTCTAAGCCAAATCATTATTGCATTCCTATCTCCAGGTAGCAAATCCTTATATCTTATATTTGGTTCAAGTAGTTTTCTATTTATGAGAATCTCCAAAAAGTCACCACTTTCAACTAAGTTTGGTGATGTAAGTATATTCTCATCAGCTGTGGTTAAATACGCAACCTTAACACTACTTTTTCTACCTTGATACAACTTACCCTCTGAAGGTAATGGCAACACATCAAATGGTTGATTCATTTGTGGTTGACTAATATATTCTATCGTTTGAGTATTGTTATTTTGGAAACCATCATTACCCCCACCATAATTATTATTTGTTGGGTAAACTGGAGGGTTATTATTATCCCCACCATGAATTTGCTTTTCTTTCATATTTTCTTCTCTGGTTTTTTCAATTTGATTAAGTTGTTCATTTCTTAACCTTAATTGCTCCTCAGACCTTCTTTTCATTTCAGCGGCTGCATTAGCTTCACCTTCTGAAATAGTTTGATTTGTGATATTATTTTCTTCCTCCAATTGATTATTAATCTGTTGACCCGTATCATTGGCTTGATTTATTTGTTCCTGTGTTGGAAACACATTTGGCTTTTTATTACTCATAATTATTTTATTTAGTCTAACCCTCCTTATATTATATAATTGGTCATTTAGTTACCAAATATAATATAAATAATAAATATCACAAGTAAAGTTTTATGTACACCCTATTAACAATTGCAGCAATCACAATTACAAGAAGAATTGCAGTTACATACCTCACAATTACATTTCATTTGATTTAAGTTTAATTTTAGTTGTTATTAATTTATATTCTTCTCATATTAATTTGTCATTGTGGTACTGCCCTCAGCAGAAATTGTGGTACCCTTAAGTTTATCCCTAAGATATTTTATTTCATTCTTATGAACGTTTGTGTCTTTTAATCCTAACCATTGTATATTTGGTAATGCAATTAAATTATCCATTCCACTACGCCCAACAGGACAACTAGTTAAACTTAAATATTCAAGATTTTTAAGTGTTTTTAATGTGTGTGGTATATCTTCAATAGAACAATTATTACCATCACCTAACTCTAATCTTTTTAACTTAGGTAACTCTTCAATAGAATACATTTGTTGTAAATTATCAACACGTAAATATTCAAGATTTTTAAGACCCATAATTGTGTTAGGTAAATTTATTCTTTCATTTCTAGATTCTATGTTTAATTTAACAAGGTTAGTTAATTTATTAATACTTTTAGGTATATTAACACTAATTTTTGAAATTATATCAAGTTCAGTTAAATTATCCACGTATGTTAATAATTCTAAATTTAGTCCCAAATTTTCTGAATCATCAAGTTTAATACGTACCTTACCGCCTCCCCTATTCGCCTTAAATAATTCATTTATAAAATCTTTTATATTTACTTTACCAGAAACAACTTTATTTATAAAATCTTTATTAAGGTTACCTTTATTATTTGAGTTAATATCAACCCCAAACCCTGTAAACTTCCACCCAAGATTTTCTAACAGTTTTTTCGCCTCTTCTTTTATATTTTTTTCTTCTCTTTCTCCTTTCTCTCTATTACTTTTCTCTTCCTTCTCTTTCTTCTCTTTCTTTTCCTCTTTATCACGCCACTTTTTATTGCTCTCTCGGTCTTCCTTATCTCTTTCATCATCATCATGCTTTTCTTTCCATTCCTTACTGCTTAATCTTTTTGTGATATCCACATACTCACTTGTTTCTCTTTTGTTAGGTTTCCAAGAATTACTTGACTTCCAACCTATAATGTCAAACATTTTTTTTAAATTAATTAAGTCTGAATATTTTTCTGGTATCATATCTATAAGATAAGGAGGTGAGCTTATGTATAATCTTGATTTAGTAATGCTAAAAATTAGTTTACCTTCATCTAAATCATCTGCATTACTAAATTTAACCTCTAATTGTTCACTATTAACCCCAGAGAAATCAGATGGGCGAGAAACGATAATCTTAGTTGTTGTATCTTCATGTCGTTTATGAGCTATTAAATTTATTGGTTCAATTGTATCTTCACCCAATTCAGAACTATGTTTCCTAATTCTTTCAGCAAATTTAGGGTGTTTATCCCCAAAAGACCTAGCTAATTTTTCCCAAGTAATTTTACTTATTTCATTTAATTCTTGTTCATCAATTCTTTTAATCCTATTAAAAACATTTCTAAAATTATCAACAATTAAATTTTCCTTATTTTTAAGTATTTGTTTTTTTTCAGATTCAGTTAGTATTCTATTCTTCTTTCTCATATTAATATATTATCCTTACCGTAATTATAATCAATTATTGCCTTTTCAAAACCTCTAACAGTTTTTTCAAAGTTTAAAATCTCTTCCTCATTTAAATTAAACCATTCACCCCTTATCCTTTTATATGAAAAAAAATTATGTAATGACTTTTCTACCTTGCCATAATTTTTAACCTCATAATATGAAATGATTTTCAATTCACCAGAATTACCAGTCTGCAATTGCTTAACCCTATCTGAAACAGATTTCTTTGTCATACCAATCTTATATTCAAAATTAGTATTCATTATTAAATAAATATGACCAACACCCATAAAAAAAAGCTTTACTTATTGTTATTTTACACTATTATAATAAATATTACAAATTAATAAATAAGAAAACATGGATAAAGTATTTTTAATAGATATTGATGGTACAATTTGCGATGATATTAATAACGAAGATAGTTATTTATTTCCCACCGCAAAACCATATGAAAACTCAAGAGAAACCTTAAATAAATGGTATGATGATGGTAATATAATCACATTTTTCACCGCAAGAGAAAGTAAAGATAGAGATGTAACCGAACAATGGTTAAAAGATAATGGGTTTAAATATCATGGTCTCATAATGGATAAACCAAGAATTAAGGATGGGCAAACTTATCATTGGGTAGACAATAGACCAGTCAAAGCAACAACATACTTGGGTAATTGGACCGAGTTAATTAAAGAAACTAAAACAATTGAAATTTTTAAAAAAACTGATTAAAATTAGTATATTTGTATATTGATAATTTTTCATTTTATTTTATCAATAATAAACTTTTGTAATGTTTCGTATTTTGGTTTATATTCATTCATTAACCAATTGTTAATCATTTCTTTAAATTTATTATATATATTCACTTCACACGAACATTCACCTAATGAATACTTATCTGTAAATAAAAAACCACCAGAACCATGTGTGGTACTTTCTGTAGATGTAAAATGAAACCAGCTTCTGTCTAATCTGTATAATAGGTATTGAAGTTTAATCACATCTAAATCTTTTATTTCATCATATTTTTTTAATAAATCTGATTTATAACCTTGTCTTTCAATAAAGGAAGGTATATGTAATTCACCATTTTCTATTGAAATTTCATCAATATAAGTTATTTTATCCAATGCCGCTTCAGCCCAATAAAAAGCATCCCCAACACCAGGAGCATAAGTTCCACCATCTGGTTTACCAGTATAATATATTATATCTTTTTCTTTTTTATAAAACTCATCATTACCATTACGTAAAACTTGTTCTAATTTTTCAAATTCTGATTTAACATAATCAATATCAGATGTTAGATTTTCATTTATAAATCTTTTGTTTTTAATATATCTTTCTTCTAATAATAAATTAACTTTCTTTAAATTTATTTTTTTGTCTATTTTTCTCATTTAAATATAAAAAGTTTTAATCTTACACATTATATAAATAAATATGTAAAATTAAAACAATCGAAATTTTTAAAAAATAAATTTATTATTTTTTTTTACATAATCATCAATAAATTTTAAAATATATTTTGTAGCACCTATTCTAAAAGCATTATTATCTATAGATTCTTTTCCTTTAAATACTCTTCTTCTACCTTTAAATTTACTAATTTCTTTATTTATATCTAATAGCTGTTGTTTGACATCACCTAAAGTTTTAGAAGTATTTTCATCAAAAACTAAAGATATTGTATGTGCTCCAGGTCTTTTAACATGGTCTTTGGTACTTCCATCTACTAGTGTAAATACTTTTTTATTATTCTGAACATTTTCTTCAAAAAATATTCCTTTTGCTTTGTCTGCCTTATATCTAATATCATTAATTTCAACTCCCGAACTTCTATAAGTGTGCCAACCATCATCTCCATAATTACCAGTAATATTTATATCAAAAGGTTCATCAAATAAATTTAAATCTGTTTTTACTTTTTTTATTTTTGGTTCATCTGTTTTTACAACATTTTTAACTGAACCATTACCATATATAAATTCATAAACCTCGTTAATAATATCTTTAGTCTTTATAATATCATTATATTCCTTTTCATATCCATTATTTAATAGATTATTAATTTCACCTTTAGATAAAAATAATATATCTTTTAGTTGTTTTATTGTTTCTCTAATAGTAGTAACAAGTTTTGGTATTTTTATATTTTCATTTATTTTTTTTCTAAAATTTAATAACCCTCCATAACCATACATTTTACTACCCACATATAATGTTTGATGTACATCACTTATAATAGATTGAGCTTCATTTATTTTATCAACTAAAGATTTATCAATAGTATTTCTCACTAAGAATGAAGATATCTTCGTTAATTGTTCAATCATTTGTTTTATATTCATAAAAAACAAATTAAAATCTATATCTTCTTTTAATAATCTCTTATATAGCGACTCTCTTAATATTTTGTTTATGTATTTTCTCATTTAAATATAAAAAGTTTTAACCTTACACATTATATAAATAAATATGTAAAATTAAAACTAAATTTATATTTGATGGTGCAATTCTACTAGAAAAGCAATATAGCCCTATCAAATCTCAAATCTGTAGTTACTTCAGCAATTCCATCATCATCCATTGATAAATCACCGAAACCAACATTGGTTAGCATTGTACCTTGAAGAAGCCATTTTTCAACAACAACCCCAGTTGGGTCAAGCATCTCAACTTCAACATCTTTTTTGTATCCAGCAGCATAACCTTGTCTACCAGTTATTGATTCAGAATGTAAACGTACCCACTCCATTATAGCTTGTGTTGCACTTGGACCAATAGGGTCTCTGAATGTAACAGAAATACTTTCCCATGTAAATCTACCTATAACCCAAGTTGATGTGTTAAGAAATTGAATCTCAACCTCATTCTGTGTAATCGATGGCCTTGAAGCCGATGCTAACCACCACTCCTGTATACCCAAGTCCGAAGGAAATCTGATAAGCCACCTATTCTTTTTCTTAGGTTCATACGGTACGGGCATTTTCATTAATAAATCAGCCATAATGTTTTAAAATTTTTGTTTTTTCAATATTTATTATTATATTTGTGTTGATTGTTTGATTTGTTCAACAACTTAATTTATATATAAATATATTAAAAATAAAAAAATATGGATTTTTATGAATATTTTATAAATGACAATAAATCTGGTTATAAAACTAGACGAGGTTGGTTAATTAAAAATAATAAACAATTATATGATAATATATTGTCGCATTGCTCTGGAGAGTTAAAAAACTTAACCCTTAAGGAACAAATATGGTGCTTTATTAATGGTGTTAAAAATATACCAAGATGTGAATGTGGGAATAAATTAAAATTTAAGAAATCCCTTAGAGATGGTTATGGTAAATATTGTTCAATAAAATGTACTAATAAAAGTAAAGCCCATAAATTAAAGGTAAAAAAAACAAATGAAAAGAAATATGGTGGGGTCTCACCATCTCATTCAGATGATATAAAGAATAAGATAAAAAAAACT
>Ga0233413_10000070_pt1 | contig 51816 bp, 47 predicted proteins | sample Na_anoxic_6_MG_FD_189019 | JGI IMG/M metagenome (GOLD analysis project Ga0233413, IMG submission 189019) | Seawater microbial communities from Saanich Inlet, British Columbia, Canada - Na_anoxic_6_MG | ecosystem: Environmental > Aquatic > Marine > Inlet | place: Canada: British Columbia...
CAGGAGCAGGAGCAGGAGCAGGAGCAGGAGCAGGAGCAGGAGCAGGAGCAGGAGCAGGTGCAGGTGCAGGTGCAGGTGCAGGTGCAGGTGCCATTAATGGTGGAACATTTTGTTCGTATTGACCAGACATATTTCCAGGTGGAGAAATATTCTGTGCAACATCGACCACCTTGGTTGTTTCATTGTATGCATAACCAAATCCCATTTCTTTACTCGACTTCCATATCAATGCAGTAAAATGACCAGTTTGAGAAGAATAACCCGGATTATTGAAATCATACAATTTGATTTCGTCGTACCACAAATCAATGCTTTTCTTGGTTAACGCCATGACTTCACTTTCATAACCTTGAAAATAAGCAAGATTTTCACCGTAGGTTTTGTTAGTACTGTGTTCAAATAAGCTATTTGTAGCCAAATATGTAGCCCAACTATTTGAAAATATAGAAATGGTATCATTCCAAGTCATATCAGGACATCCATGCAATCGTCGATATTTGTTTACATAAGATACTAGTTCTTGTTTCTCTTCATTGCTGAAAGTATGCTGATAAACAGACATTACTATTTCCACTATAATAGTAATGACTAAAATATTTTTGATAATTTACTGCTCGATACACAGTATGGTAATATGGTAATCGTGTGATATAACTGACTTGACGGTGAATATTCTATATAAAATTGAATAAGAAAGAGATAAATGCATAGAATGTACAAAATATACTCAACACGAATTATTCAAAAATGAAATCTGATCCATATGTGGAATATAGAAATATACCCGACGACAATTATGGATATTTCGTATCATTGAATGAACACAATGAAATTATGCGCTATTCAAATAATGGTACTGCAATTTATTGCTGCGAAGACCCTCCAGCAACTCCTATAAAAAATTTAAAATCATCAGTTGAGCATGCAAAAAACGAACCAAACGTTGTTGCAAATCTGCAACACAAATTCTCGGAAAATGTCACTAGAAAAGTACATTATCGACAACACGTATTTGATTTAATCTTTGCAATACTTGCTGTAATCTTCTTTGCAATTACTACGTTATCTGTATATTTCATTCTGATTATCTGAATGTTCATGTGCCTTCCTCTGTGTTACCATTCAAAAAATTGTACAACAAGTTGTCTGGATTATGATTTTTTACTTCTCCACATATGAGCAAAGCAGTTTCATACATCTTACGCAATACATCGTTGGGTGTATTAGATCCAACTTTGATAAATCCGTTCTTGATCAAATAACTTCTGACATCATTTATGGGAACCATTTTCAAATGCTGTATTTGATTGCTCACATGATTGCGTATAGTTTTATTCGAGACGAGTACGCCAATTTTTGAATAATACTTGGAACGCCCCACTTTATGTTTTCGGCGGATTGTTTTGCGCTGTTTTAGTTTGCGTGATTTCTTAATCGGCTGCGGAATGATAGTCGAGGTTGGTTGTTTGTTATACAAGGACGGAAAACGTGTAGAAAGAGTTGGTTGAACAGTTGGTCTATTTTCAGTAGTAGAATTAGAAGCAGCAGCAGAAACGGATGGCTGATTATATATAGTACTGCGCTGCATATCGCCTCCTATCGTGAGAGGTTCTCTGTTAGACACAGTCTTATTCATATAACTGCGATAAGTCGGTAAATTTCCATTTTTCAAACAACCATACGCTGGGGTGGAGGTTGTTTCTAACTCATTTCGCACGTTTTCAATCGTGTCGCGCGCATTTGTCGCCGCTGAATAGGGTTCTATTGATGGATGTGCGCGCAGAGTAGCATTATGAGGACTGACCCGTGTTGAATGCTTTTCTGCAATGGTATTCAAGTAATTCTTCGCTTCATCAAATTCTTTATTGAAAGACGATACGTGGTGACTGCTGGTCGGTTCATTTTTTGTTAGATTAATTTCTGTGTCGTATTGTTTTTGTTGTTGTTGACGTATCAAATTTAACAATGATTTTTTTCTCAATGTAGTTGCCTGGCTTTTCGACTTTGTATTTCGAATGCGTATGTTTCCCTCTGGCTTTTCTGTTTTTTTCTTTTTGGATTTATTATTGGAAAATGAAAAATCAGATAAATTGATCTTCAATAATTTTTTTTCTTCCATTTGTATCTTTATATTGTAAAAGTATAATGTCTTTGTATATTCTTACGCTATAAATATTTCTAAATAACAATTTTATACATACATTGCTTGTAACGAAACAGAAGTAGTCTTATTTTTTTGTTTTTTCTTATTGCTCAAAAATAATTCTTGCCCTTCATTTACATCACATATTGTAATCGTTCGAATTTCTTCTTCTGATTTTCCGTATACTCTGCGACTATGTGCAATTTTTGTATACATCAACAACAATTCCATGTCTCGTCCAAAATGCGGATAGTGTTCCATTCTGGTTTCAAACCATGCATTCAATTCATCTGACGTTACATCCGTTGTCCATTCTTGTTCTAGAATTTTCTTATGGAATATCTCCTTCAACTCTTTATGTGTATAAGAATCCGTATAAAATCTCCATATAAACCTAGATTCCAACCCTTTATTTACTCTGAAAAACGTATTATTCAATTCGTCTTCATATCCAGCAATGATTACCATTAAATCGTCTTTATGATCACTTAATGATTCGCACAATGTATCCAAACATTCTTTTGAATAACTATCACTATTCTCACTGGTATCGGGCGCGAGAGAATAGGCTTCGTCAATAAATAGTACACCACCAAGGCTTTCTTCAACAACCGTTTTTGTTTTCATAGCAGTTTGACCTAAATATCCAGCAATCATGTCAGAACGAGTAACTTTTTTGAACACGTTATTTTTCAATATGCCTAGTTTTGAATACAGCGTTCCAATGATTTCTGCGATTTCTGTTTTGCCTGTACCTGGAGCACCATAAATAACTGTATGTTTAAAGTCCGACGTATTTTTGCCCTCGTGTAGTTTCTGTATGAAGTATAATAATTGGTATAAAATTGTCTTCTTTAACTCCATCATTCCTATCATATTATTCAACCGATGCAATTCATCTTTGATATTATGCAATGATTGCAAATCGATGTTGTATTCGGTTGTCTCACTTACTTCATAACTATCAATAATGCGAATTAAGTCCTCAATGGCGTTAATATTGGTATCGATAAACACCTTCTTTTTCACGGAACTAATTGGCGACGGAGGAAGCGCCATATGAAATTCATTGTTTGAAACATCAAACTGAAATTCGTTATTTGTTTTCCACAAGTCGTAATTGCTTTTCAAATTAGCATCCTTGGCGCTGTTCCAATTCGACTGCGAATAACAATCATAATACATATTGCTTGGGCTGGATATCGGTTGATGATGTACCGAACTCAAGTGTTGTAAGTGGTCTTGATAAAAATTGTTGTAATAATAATTCGTTAATATGTAATTATTCAATAAATGATAATCAGCTAAACTTGTATCGGTTTCATCCTTTTTATGGAATGCATCCAAATGATCAATAAAGTAGTTATTCATTCTAGGCATGTATATAATGATAGGTTTAACTCGATTATATAAAATTGATTTTATGGTCACCACAACATGTAAATGTAAACAATCATGGAATACAAGATGGAATCCGCACAAAGTGGGGTATATTCTACAAATTTGAAGAACATTCAACCTAACATGGACCGCATAAAAAGCGAGGATCCATTAATTGACTACGACAAAATCAACACGACTAATTTTGAATCGGAAGATGAAATCGAAAAACGCATATTGTCTCATATTGGGAATTACGTTGAAGAACCGTTCAGTCTCATTGAATCCTATTTTGCCGGAAAACATCTTGAATGTCTCGTTCGTCATCAAACGGAATCGTACAACCATTTCATCAATTATCAAATCCAGCGAACAATTCAAATGTTCAATCCTGTAAAAATACACTCTGAAAATGATTACGTACCCGAAAAAGACAAATATATGTTAGATGTAGAAATCTCCTTTGAAAATTTCAAATTGTATCCTCCCCAAATCCACGAAAACAATGGAGCAACGAAGACTATGCTTCCACAAGAGGCGAAACTTCGCAACTTCACGTATGCATCCGGTATGACGATTGATCTGAATATCAAATATATTATTCGCAACACCGACAATATGGAAAATGAAAAGATTATCGGAAAAAAAATACCAAAAATCAATATTGGAAAAATGCCTATTATGTTGAAATCATCTATATGTACACTCACACAAAACCCTCACATTGACCCACGCATGACCGGCGAATGCCATATGGATTGTGGTGGTTATTTTATCATCAAAGGGTCAGAGAAGACAGTGCTCGGACAAGAGAGAGCGGCAGAAAATCGCATTTATTGCTTTGATGGTAAAAATACTACCAAGTGGAGTTGGTATGCTGAAATCAAATCCGTTCCTGATAACAAATGTATTTCTCCAAAGCAGATCGAGATGATGATTGCTACAAAAAATAATGGATTTGGTCACGGAATTTATGTAAATATCCCGCGTGTTAGACAGCCAATTGAACTATTTGTTGTATTCAGAGCACTTGGTGTACTAAGCGACAAAGACATATGTAAATATATTGTACTTGATATCGACAATCCAGATAATGCAACTATGCTACGGTTGCTACAGGCATCGGTAATCGACGCAAAGAATTGCATGCTGAGAGAAGATGCAATCGCGCATATCAACAGTTACGTCGCATATACTCCATTGAACATGGACAAAGAAATGGGTGCTCGCAAAAAGCACGAATTTACCATGGACGTATTGAATAATGATTTGTTTCCCCATTGCAAGACCCAAGAACAAAAACTATATTTGCTTGGTTATATGGTGAATAAAGTCATTCGAACGTCCCAAGGTCTATTGCCTACAGACGATAGAGATTCATATGTAAATAAGCGCATCGAATTGACTGGAACACTATTAAATAATCTGTTTCGCAACTATTTCAACAAATTGGTAAAAGAAATGCAGAAGCACGTTGTTCGTGAGATTAACAATGGTTCGTGGAAATCATCAGAAGACTACGAAAATATCATCAACTCTACTAATATTTACAAAATAATGAAATCGACTACGATTGAGAATGGTATCAACAGAGCACTATCTACCGGCGATTTCAGTATCAAGCAGTCCAACAGTTCAAAAGTAGGCGTTGCACAAGTATTGAACCGACTGACCTATGTATCCAGTCTTAGTCATTCTCGTAGAATTAATACCCCCTTGGAGAAAAGTGGCGAATTAATTGCTCCTCGAAAGTTACACAATACTACCTGGGGTTTCTTGTGTCCGGCTGAAACCCCAGAGGGTCAGTCAATTGGTGTAGTGAAAAATATCAGTTATATGGCGCACATTACTATTCCAACAAACAGCAGTTCATTGTATCAGTATATCAAACCTTACGTCATCGCATTCGAAGATGAGGCATTCGCCAAACTCCCTTCTATTCAAAAACTAGTAAAGGTGTTTATTAATGGTGCTTGGGTTGGAATTACAGAGGATCCACTCACATTCTACAATGATATGAAAGACAAGAAATATAGAGGCATTATCAACATCTACACGTCTATCATATTCAATTACAAACGTCTTGAAATCCGTATTTGCAATGATGGCGGTCGCCTAACACGACCTATATTGAAAGTGAGAGACAACAAAGCTCTCCTTACAAAAGAAATTGTCGATAGGTTAGAAAACAAAGAACTGGTATGGAATGACTTGATTACTAGTTGTGTATTGGACGAATCGGTGATAGAATATATCGATCCAGAAGAACAGAATTATAGTATGATTGCGATGAAGTGCAAAGATAAGTTTATGAAACAAACAAAATACGAGGGTTATTTCAAGTATACTCACTGCGAAATTCATCCTAGTACCATATTTGGTGTATTGGCTTCGTGTATTCCATTCCCAGACCACAATCAGGCACCCAGAAATACATATCAATGTGCGATGGGCAAACAGGCAATGGGTGTATACGCAACCAATTATGATAACAGAATGGACAAGACAGCCTATGTATTGAATTATCCTAGTCGACCATTGGTAGACACGCGACTGATGAACTTCATTCATTTGAACAATATTCCATCGGGCACGCAAATTCATGTTGCTATTATGACTCATACTGGTTACAATCAGGAAGACAGTGTTCTTATCAACCAAGCATCGATCGACCGAGGACTATTCATGGCGACTATTTATCACACAGAGAAAGATGAAGATAAGAATATTATTCGCGATGAAATTATTCGCTGCAAGCCTGACCCCAGCAAGACACGCAGTATCAAATACGGCAACTACGAAAAGTTGAACAATCAGGGTTTTATCAACGAAAACGAGCGTGTGGAAAATAGAGACATTATTATTGCGAAAATCGTGCCTATCAAAGAGAACAAAAATGACTTGACGAAGGTAATCAAGTATGAAGACCAGAGTAAAACATTCAGAACAAACGAAGAGTCGTATGTGGACAAGAACTATACAAACCGAAATGGTGATGGTTATAACTTTGCGAAAGTGCGCATAAGGACTTTAAGAAAGCCTACCATTGGAGACAAGTTTAGTTCAAGACATGGACAAAAAGGAACGGTTGGTAATATTATTCCCGAATGTGATATGCCTTTTACAAAGGATGGCCATCGTCCAGACATTATCATTAATCCTCACGCAATCCCTTCTCGAATGACGATTGGGCAGTTGAAGGAGACACTTCTTGGAAAAGTATTGCTAGAAATAGGAATGTTTGGAGATGGAACCAGTTTTGGCGATCTAGACGTGAAAACCATCGCAACTGAACTGCAAAAACTTGGATATGAAAGTTATGGTAACGAGATCATGTATAATGGCCTTACAGGCGAGCAATTGGAAACCAGCATCTTTATCGGTCCAGTCTTTTACCAGAGGTTGAAGCATATGGTAGCCGACAAGCAGCATAGCAGGTCAATTGGTCCTATGGTGAATTTGACCAGACAACCAGCTGAAGGTAGAAGTAGAGATGGTGGCTTCAGAATAGGCGAGATGGAACGTGATGTAATGATTGCGCACGGAATATCGAAATTCTGCAGAGAGAGGATGTTTGATGTATCAGACAAATATTCAGTATTTGTTTGCAAGAAATGTGGTATGATTGCATCTTACAATGACGGCAATGCGAACGCAATGTACGAGAATGCCGATACCACTATACATCTATGTAAGATGTGTAATAATCATACACACTTTTCAAAGGTAGAAATCCCTTATGCATATAAATTGATGGCGCAAGAACTTCAAACAATTAATGTAGCACCGCGTCTTATTACTCAATAAGTAAATTATAATTAACAATCTTTAATACAACAATGCGAACAAGTGGTCGTATTTTTTTGTATTGTGTATATAATCGATATACTTTTTACATCATGGATGATGATATGCCGAGCGTATCAGACAACAGTGAAATTAATGATATGAGACTACCGAAAGAGTTTAGAGGGGTTACTTTTTCAGAATACAAAAAAATATTAGTGCGCAATGAACTGGTAAGAGCCATGTTAAATAACAAAATCGAGCCTGCGTGTTATTGGACAGTAGAATTAATATGCGCTGGACATTTTATGGATGTATGGGAAACCATATTGTTTTTTGTTGGGAAATACATACACATCGGAAACCCAAAAATTGTTATTTATTTAGAAAAGCGATATGAGGTATTCCGCAGTATCCTGAACCAAGGCGAAATGATAAATGAACTGCAACTGCGAAACCACCCAACGATCCGAAAGTTGTTTGCAGAATTAGTGAGTGTTCTTGTTATGTCTTCCAAAAAAAACAGTTTCGAAGCAATCAAAATCAATCGCCAAGAAGAATATGATATTACCCAAATGACTGAACGATTGCTTGCTCCAAGTGTAAAATATGCATCAGATTCATTTATGAATGATGATCCCAATGAACTATATATCGCTTTGAATGAATTTGCATACAACATATCAAGCGACAGATTAAATATGAGGAACGCGTGTTATTGGGTGGAATGGATACTCGATTTTGACTTAATTTGTAGAAAAAAAAAGCAACCTTGTTGCTGTGAACCACGAGATTTTGTAAAAGTAGAAAGTAAATACCGAATTGATTGCATATGGATATTATGGGACATTCTGTTTTCGTATTGTGAAAAGAAAGATTCAACGTACATTACTCGTCTTCTTCAGTCATTGTTCCAACTATTTTGTATAAAATATACAACTGCTTCTTGTAAAAGGCGTAGATTTCTTCTCTATTTCGCAATATCCTTATTGACCGAACATGTACCAAACAACATTGAATTAGTTACAAATAAAACGATTGTTTCGAATGTAACAAATAATATTAATCGCGTATACAAACAACTGCGCGAAAACGAGCACGTACCAACTACTGACTATTTATTTGCTAATTTGGAGAAAGAAACGCAATTTGAAAATACAATGAGAAAACTTCAATTGGTCCAAACATTGGATACCGTATAAATGCAGTTATACATACTTATTCACCATCACTTCTTTGATAACATTGCGAACTATTTTATCACGGAACTGTTTCGTTTCTTGTTCACCAAACCCACCTAATGCGGCATTCGATACTTTCAAATATTCTTGATTTTGGGGAGTGTCGAATACATTGTACTCAGAATGCTCATCTGCCCACTTTTTAATGTTTTTGCAATTTTTGTTCGATACTTTGTCTACGATTTCTTTGAGTTTATCTTTTGAATTGTTCTCCTTTAACCATTCATCGTTCTCTCGAATATACAGCGTTTCTCTCTTCATATCAGTGCAGTGAAGTGGACGTTTATATGTATCAAGTTCTCGTAATTTATTCACCAAAATTCGTGAAATTCCGCCCGCATATCCTAATCTACCTGTTTCTGTGAGATCCTCCAAATCTAATTCCATGTTTTCCAAAAAGTCCGACATATTGATTGCATCTTTACATTGTTCATTCAAAAATAAATTCAAGTTGAACTTCTGATTGTTATTAATGTTTGTCTGGTTCTCTATATGGGGCCCGTTTGTTTTGACTGCCTCTATCAATTGTTTTTGTAATTGTTGGTTCTCTTGTTGGGTATCTTGGATTTGTTTGGATTGCTCTATCATTAACTCCTTGAATTCTTGATTTTGCTTCAATAATTCTATAAATACGCTCATATCGGGCATTATCGGAGCGTCTTCACGGGTTTCTGTGGGAGTTTCTTCTGTAGGTTCTTGTTTCGGAGTGCATTTTTGTTTGTGGTTCCATAAAGACGACGCATGCTTAAATTCCCTACCACAAGCACACATATAAACCTTATTATGGTGCGGCATTTTTTGGCTGTTTTTTCCTTCGTCGTTTTTAGTTGTTGTTCGTATTTTATGTTTACGTGTCGTTATATGTGCATTCCAGTTACTCAACTTAATGCATTTAAAGTCACAATTGTTACAATAAAATGATTTGGATTTTTTTGCATTTTTTTCGTTCGTCATTCTTCGTATATTAGACGAACAGAAAAAATGCCTAAACCATTTCGCACTAAAATATAAAAAATATATATGCAGCCATTTTTTTCAATGAAAAATCAAAATCACTGCATTATGCTATGAACCCGTTTTTCAACTTTTCTTTTCCAAAGACTTTCTCACAAAAATGAAAATTGGACATTTTTAAAATGTCCAAAAGTGTGAAAAATTCTAGAGAGTTTGAAAAATAATATACCTTTTACAATTTATTCACCATGACTTCTTTTATTACCCCTCTAATAATTTTATCTCGATATTGTTTGCATTCTTGGTCTCCCATTCCACCCAATACTGCTTGGGTCAGTCTTACAAATTCCATATTTTCAGGCGAATCGAAGATGTTATAATCTGGGTGTTCATCTGTCCATTGTCGTATGTTCTTGCAATTTTTGTTGGCTACTTTATTGACCAAATCATTTATTTTTTCCTTCGAATTGTTTTCTTTTGACCATTCATCATTTTCTCGAATATACAATGTTTCACGTTTCATATCGGTACAATGAAGAGGTCGTTTACAAATGTCCAATTCTTGTAGTTTATTTACCAAAATGCGCGAAATCCCTCCCACATATCCTAGACGACCCGTTTCGACAAGATCTTCCATGTTCAATTCTATGTTATCGATAAACTCCGACATATTAATCGCATCCTTGCACTGTTCATTCAAAAAGAAATGCAAATTGAATTTCTGATTATTATTAATGGTATTATGAACGATTTTACCTTCTTTCACTGCCTCCAATAACTGCTGCTGCAAATCCTGGTTTTTTTGCTGTATATCTTGTATATTTTTTGATTGTTCCACCATGAGCTCCTTGAATTCCTGATTTTGAATTATTAAATCAACAATTTCGGGTTTGTTTGAGAGAGGGGCGAATTCTTGATTATGTTCAAATTGTTCATCTTCGATTAGACTTTCAATACATACACGTTTATGTGCAGATAATGTCGACCGATGTTTATATGTCTTACCACAATAGCAGTTATAAATAATTGGAGATTTTTTGTTAGGATTTGTTAGGTTTTTGTGTTTTGCAGTGGACAGATGTTTGGTATATTCACTATTCTTGCTGCATTTATAATCACACGTTTCACAAATAAATTTATAGGATATTTTTGGAGATTTTTTCATTAGGATTGTTAGGTATAATATCCTAACACAAAAATCTCCTAAATTGGTTTTTGAGAAAATAATAAAAAAAAGTATGCAGCCAAATATCCCACGCAAAAATAGAAATCACTGCATTATGCTATGAACCCGTTTTTCAACTTTTCTTTTCCAAAGACTTTCTCACAAAAATGAAAATTGGACATTTTTAAAAATGTCCAATAGTGCAAAAAATTCTAGAGAGTTTGAAAAATAATACATCTTTTTAGAGTATCTACACTTGACACCACATAATACAATAATATCACTATTTATATCATTTGCATACTGTTGTGCATTGGTTGTGATGAAGTATATAAAATCATCTGTATACTAACAAATGACCAATGTAAAAATATATCTAATCTATATACAATAGTTGAAAAATCAAAATGAATAAATCAAATGAAAAAGAAATTGATATGTATTTTCACTCGGCATTTCGCAATGTAGGATTATACACATCTTTATCTTTTGGTGCATTAGCGTATTCTCGGGTTTACCGAGGGAAAACGCCAATGTATGATGCAATCTTGATAAGCATTAGTTTGTTGTTTTTGCTGTTATCCTTCACAATGAATTATATATTGAATGGAGATATCAAACAATATTTAGAACATAATCCCGATCAAAAAAAAGAGAATATTTATTTGATGCTCACGCACGCCGTGTATGTTACTCATGGTGTGTTGCTTTCATTGGGGATAGGAACATTGGCTATCAATTATTTGATAAAATAAAAATTTCTATAATATATTTTGTACCTTATAATATATACTATGAGCGCGTGGACTGATTTTGTGACCAAATTCTATCACGAGAAGAAGGAGAAGAACAAAGACTACCAATTCAAAGATGCTTTGAAGGATGGAGCGAAGGAATACAAGAAGGGAAAGGTTGATAAGGGAAAGGTTGATAAGGGAAAGGTTGATAAGGGAAAGGCTGATAAGGGAAAGGCTGATAAGGATAAGAAAAAAAAGTAAATGCAAACGTGCTTCACTGATTTCATAAGTTTACAAGAAAAATTATGAAATATTACAATTAAAATATGTTTATAGGACTATTTGTTATCTATTTTTGAATGGGCGTCTTGGACACTTTCTTTACTACCTTCGTTGCAGTTTTAGTCTTGACTGCCTTTGATGATGCCGATTTTGGTTCGCCTATTTGCAGTTTCTCGCGCTTCGTCTTGTATTTTGCATATTCACTGCTCAACTTGTCCAATTCCTTCAACCACATCTTCTCTACCGTGGTCTTTTTCAATACATCCAACGCGTGCTCCGTGTCGGTCTTTTCCTTCATAATCTGTTCGACATTCTCTTCTGTTACGGAATCCATAGGCATCTTAATCAAATACTTGTAGTCGCCATCAATCATCGCATATTGCTTGTCTTGAAGCAATTTCGTGACGACTTCGCCTTTTTTGCGACGAAGGTCAATTGTTCCGGCAAGTGTTTCTTGGATATATTTCGCACGGTTCGACAACTTCACCAACTTACTTTCCATTTCTTGGATCAAATACGCTTTTCTCTTTTGGTAGAGTTGGATACGCACATTGTAAAAGTCGTCAATAATTTCTTCTACGTTTGCGTATTTGTGCAATTTGCATTCGCTATTGAACATATGCATATTTGTAGTGCTGACCGTAGTGGATAGTTTCAATAGTTTTTCCACACCGTTGATACCATTCGCATCTTCAGTTGCTTGTAACTCGTTCAACTTGCCCCTTGGGAAAGTGATTGTAAAGTCAACGGTCACCTCTGTAGAAATCGATGTAAAGTCGCGGATCTGCGACGGGCTACGCTTGCCGTTTTTATCTACAACACCATCCATCAAACCTTCCAAGAAACTGGTATAAGGCATTGTCCAAGTTCCGACAGGCAATTCTGTGATGCGGACTTTATCATCGCCAATCTTTTCATATAGACCTTTGATGAGATACTTTTGATCAATCAATTTACTAATCGACCCCTTGAACCCCTCGTAATAAGGAACAAACTCGGACGCTTTCGCATTTCCGCTCTTCAACTTGTTTTGTAGATATTCAATTATTTGACGCGGCTGGTAGGAAGGGATCGAACAAGAGAAACCAGTTCCAATGCCCGAGATACCGTTCATCAATGCGAAAGGAATAATGGGAACATAATATTCAGGCTCGACAATCGTTCCATCATCATTCAAATACTGCAACACTGGGTCATCTGCCTCTGGGAAGATAGAGCGAGTAAGGGGGTTCAGCATAGTGAAGATGTATCTCTCCGATGCACTATCATCACCACCGTGAAGGCGTGTTCCAAACTGACCATTAGGTTCCAATACATTAATGTTGTTGGAACCAACAAAGTTTTGAGCCATGTTCACAATCGCTCCATTCAAACTGGCTTCACCGTGATGATATGCGCTGTGTTCCGAAACATATCCTGAAAACTGCGCAACCTTGATTTCGCTTGTAAGTCTACGCTTGAAAGCAGAATACATAATTTTACGAAGAGAGATTTTCAATCCGTCTACCATATTTGGAATGGAACGAGCACAATCATACGTGCTGAAATGGATCATCTCTTTGTTAATAAAGTCTTCATATTGAACAGTTGAATGGCTGGTATCCAAATAGGCATCTTTATCGTAATTTTCCAACCACACCTTGCGGTCATCCGCGCGTTTTTTGTTGAAAATCTTATCGATGATATTATCACTGTCTGTGCCGGTATGTACAAAATCTACAATTTTCTTGTTTGCGAAATAGTGTTTGAATTCTGTCGCCGTCGATGTACCCAGACCCTTAAAATATTTTACATTCCATCCACTAGGTCCTTGTGGACCAAATGAATTCTTCCATTCGTTATATTCGCCGTCATTATAAAACAGTTTCACCTGTGAACCCTTCTTTGCTCGCAAAATGGGCGTGTTCATAAACGAAATGAAACCAGGTATCTTGACTAAGGATGCCCACTCGCTATGAAACATATTGATACACAGTCCTTTGATATGTGAACCATCCAAATCCTGATCGGTCATATACATAATCTTACCATAACGCAAATACTTATTCACCTCTTCAATGGTGTCGTATTCTTTTCCGGTTTCCAAACCCATGATTTTTTTGATATCATTGATTTCCTTGTTTTCTGCGATTTTTTTCACTTGTTCCCCGCGAACATTCAATAACTTACCTTTCAATGGGTAGATACCGATTACATTTCGGTCATCGCTAGACAGTCCAGATACAATACCAGACATAGCACTTAACCCCTCGCACAAAATCAAGATGCAATCCTTCGAATTCGCTGTGCCGCTAAGATTCGCATCAATGAAGTTCGCAATGCCCCTTACAGACTTCGTCTTTGAACCGTCGGTCTTCTTCGCCAATTTGTTTTCCTTGGCTTCCGTTAGGGAACAAGCAGTTTCCATAACGCCCATCTTCGCAATCTTCTCGATAAAGTTGTCGCTAATATTACATGTTGATCCGAACTTAGCAGATGGCGTGTTCATATAGTCCTTCGTCTGACTATCAAATGACGGGTTTTCAATATCACAACGCAAGAACAAGATAAGTTGTTCTTTGATCGATGAAGCATTGACCTTGACCTTCTTTTTTTTCTCGATGTAGTCACACAGTTTGCGAACAATCTGTCCGGTAATGTAGTCGACATGCTTGCCGCCTTTGAATGTACAAATGCCGTTTACAAAAGACACGTGTAGGAATTCGTGTGTAGGGGACAATGCTACTGCATATTCCCAACGCTCATTGTCGTCGTTTTTCTCATATACACGTTTAGTTGTACCTCTATCACCGAGATATAGGTCGATGTACTGTTGGAAATTTTTGACGGGAATAGGTGTTTGGTTGTATAACACCTTAATTTTTTTGATAGAATGGTCGGTAACGGCTCCAATATCATATACACGTTTCTTAAGAAGGGCCATCATATCAGAAGTCAGACCATTTACTCCAAGACGTTTGTAATCAGGTTTGAAGGTAACCTTTGTATACGATTTTGAGTTTACTGGAACTTTGGTAATCTTGGGAGGGTCGATCTTGTCCAAGTTGTTGTGGAATTCTTGGACGTATTTCAACCCTCTTACATGGTCAACCGTTTCCACGCGACCATACAAAGACCAGATAAGCACTAACTTGAATCCAAATCCATTTTTGCCGCCAACAATGCGCTTTTCGGTTTTATCGTAATTGGTAGATGTGCGTAGATGACCGAAAATCATCTCAGGAATCCATAGGTCGTATTCGGGATGCTTTGCGATATCAATGCCGTTGCCGTCATTGGAGAGGGTAATGGAGCCATCTTCTTCGATGTTGGTTTCAATGAAAGATACAAAATGTTTATGGATAGAGTTGAGTTGGATCATGCGGACAACGTGGTCACGGCAATTGACAATACCTTCATCAAACAATTTATACAGTCCCGGGACATACTCAATCTCACGCAGAACAATCTTGTTAGTCGCGTCGTCGTAGACCCACATTTGCGAATCTACATTTTCAACCGCACCGATATATGTATCGGGATTATCAAGAATGTGCTGTCTATCAGTCTTGCGCTGATATTGTTTAGCGAGTTGCGCGTCAGAAGAGGGTTTAGACATATTTTACGATATGTGTGTAGTAGTATACTAATCTATTGTTTAGATTATTTGTAATCAATTTTTCATAGGGGGGTATGTTATAGAAAAATAAAATAAAATGCGAATGTTTGATATCGTGAAGTTTTGTCAAGATAAAAAGTGTCAACAAAATATTAAATACAATCAGTTAAAAACTGGTGGAAATGACCCAACGTTACCCGCTGCATTACGGTATTCACAAATTGTGCGTACAGTGAAACCAAAGGCAAATCAAGAAACATCATCTTCATAAAACGCTTTAGAATAAAATATAATATCAATATATAATTATTAAGATGTCCGAATACGATATTGATAATAACGCGATACCTGAGATGGAGATGGATGGAGGAAGTCACCACATGTTCAAGGGTCCTGATGGAAAAACTTACATTAGCAAGACTGGTTCTCGTCGCCAAGTGTATGGAACAACCGCTCACAAGGCTTCTGCCTATGCTACTTCTGGTGGTCTTACCAAGAAGGATTTAGTAATGAGCCACGGACGCATTGTGTCCAAGAAGAAGCACTTAACCGCCAAGAAGGAGAAGCGTTTGGAGAAGCACGGATACTTCGCCAAGAAGGGCAAATTCGGTTTTGTGAAGAGAAAGACTCGCAGAGCCACCAGAAAGAACAAGAGCAACAAAAAGAAGTAATTGTCTTGAAAAATCATAATAGTATAATTTTATAGCATTATGATTTACACCCTTGAAGATTTAAAACGCCGGTTTTCACGGCAAAAAAATAAATCAACAAGGTTGTAATGGCGAATCGCACGCCTTTGGACGCTTATCACTCTTGCGAGGTATAACGCCAATTTTTGCTGGTTTGAAACATACGGGTCTTTCTTCTCCTCCATACTGATTGAGAAGCAACCCTAATATGTTCTTTGAAGCATTGATGTCTCTATCCAAACAGCATAATTTACACTCGTTGGTTTTACAACGGATTACACTATGGATATTAGACATTCTTGCTATGGGTTCTAAAACACCCTTCTTTTTCCTACGAATACGATTTCTATATAACTCAATAGGATTTCTACACGAAGAACACGTTTTGCTTGTATTATATTCATCTATTCCAACTACCCTACAATACTTACGAAGTTCTCGCTTCAATCGTAAAATAGGTGTGGTTGGGTGCGATTTTACTAAACCGTGTTGTTGTGAGAAATCACCGAAACCTACTAATGTTTTCACATTTTTACCTCCTCCTATGCGTTCGCATATTTTTGCTAAGGTTGATTTGCTTCTACAATAGGAAGTGAAGTTCAAATTACGAAACCCTTTTTCTTTATGAAACTCCGTAAAGGTTCGCATTCGTGGAAATACATATTTGAAATATTCCTTCATTACACTTGTTTTGCTGGTTTTTATGGTTGGTATGAGTTTCCAATCCTCATAATGGTCCCACCTTTTATACCAACTTACACGTTTTTTACAGGCATATATCATTTTGCTTTTATGACGATATTCCTTTGTTGATACTTGAATGATTTTATCGTTTGTATCATACGAGGTAATCAACTCCCTCACGCCCGGATCGACGCCGATAAAATTATCGTATTGTTGCTCTGTGTAGTCACGAACAGGTGTATCAGGTTGTTTCGGTTTTCTCATCTGTAATACAATACTTTTTCCGTCTGTTAAAATTGTAAATCCAAACCTCTTGTTTTTCGTTTCATACCGATTGATATTGAAAAGTTCCCTCCAATACTCTTCGCTGTTTTCAGCAAACTTCTTCACATCTAAACCACTTTCAACATCACTATTTTCTACTTTTAGTTTCTTTGCTATGTATTTGAGTGTGTTTTCTAAACCAGCATTACAAAGGGTAATATGTGATTGCGTAAATCCGTGCTTGTGTGGTAATAAAGTAAAGGTTCGTATTCCTTTTGTATCAGGATATTTCTCAAACTCCTTCAAAATAGAATAGTAAATCTTTACAAAGTGATTGGAATGTTTTACGATGTTTGCTTCTGTAGGTGTGTATTTCAACCATTCACGCATATACAAAATAAATGTATTCTTACCTTCATATTTCGGTTCGTAAATATCTTTCAACCAACGATATACAACAGCATTATCAGTTTCACCAGTTCGTAGTTTCAAATATTTACGAAACCGATTATAAAAGTTTAACTTCAAATGATTATTCGCCATAGTGAGTTGTAATTTATTCAGGTTGGTAATGTATCCTAAACATAAATAATCACGTGCTGGTAAAGCATCAGTCATAAACTCCCTCATCTGTGCAAAACTTTCATATAGTTCGGTGGTTGTATCAGTAGTATCTTTTGTATATTTGAGTTGTGAAACCATACAACACGCTTGATAAAACAGGTTTTGCTTTATTTCAGGTAAAGGTTTGCGTTCTTCCAAAAGACGTGTAAAATGGAAGTTTATCAACTTGTAGGATAAGAAACAGATGGTATTTATCTTGGGTAAAATATCCTCAACAATCGTGTCTGCTAAAAGGTTGTTTTTACAAAAGGATTTCCACGAAGACTTGATACAGGTAAAATCAGTATTTTTGTTTGCTTCCTTACGAAGTGAGACGTCATTTCTAACAACCTTCTCTTTGGGTTTTTTGATGGTGATTTCCTCCTTTTTCTTCTTCACCATTATATACTTACTATATATTTTATTTTTAAGTTATTTATTAATTAGCAAATAACTTATTTATTCCTAAACATTCTATACTTTGAAAGTTATTTATTAATTAACAAATAACTTACTTATTCCTAAATATTCTATACTTTGATGTTGATATAGATTTTCCGTTTTCAAATCCAATCAATATCGGCGATGCTTCAAATGTGTATCCTTGTTTTCGTAATATACCACGCAAAATATTTATATATGGGCGCTTACACGTTGCGTTTGGTTTGAAAGGTGTTAAACAACTAACAGCAAAATACTTTTGTATTTCATTTTTCATATCCAATATTTTTATTTGCTTATCAGTATCATTTTCCAACACATTAAGTAAAATAGAATGGTTTTCATCTAATTCTAAAATGGTAATTAATCTATTACATATGTCTTCACGTTCTGTATGATATTTCGTTTCTAATTTTTCACGCATTCGTTCAGTTATAATATATTATGATTTTGTTTTTATGTTATTATACCTTTTTATAATTCTTCAACGTTCTCCTTAATCCATATACCATGCATACGATAAAAATTTGTTATCCATAATAAACTCACAATAATTGTCGAATATATATTTTTCAAAGTAGGCCTTGCTTACCACTTGTATTTGCAATGCGGTATCATTGGAGCGACTTTGTTTCGTGCTATGGTATTTGCAATAATAGTTATATGCGTCGTATATGGAGACATTCACAGCAATGCCTGGCGAATGCACACGGTTGTTTGATTGTTTTGACGAATATTCGTTCCTCATGGTTTCACGCAGATTATAAAGAGCAGTTTGGATGTCGATATGCTTATCCCACAGTTTGCTGCATATACCAGATAAATATCGGTCTTTGTCGATTTCTACATTGGGAAAGAAATGACCAACTAGGTCTAATATTTGCGTATTGGAAAAATTATGATGGGCATGGCGGTTGATCGTACACCAATTCTTGTATAAAATAACCATCTCATCTATTTCAAAATCACTCTCGTTTTCATCATATATAATCGTTTCATCCCAGAAGGACAAAAACTGTTTCACACACGGCAAGTATTTGCTACTGATGCCTATAAATAGGTCTTTTTCTTCGTTGTAATGTTTTTCTAGTTTTTCGATAAACAGTGTTTTTAATGTTTGTAAAAACATAATGGGAGGCAATTCTTTTTTGTTCAAAAACATTTTCCATAAATACATTACATCTTTCCATGAAACGTGTGGAGAACGTATTTGTTGAACATCAAATTCATTGTCGTTAACCAAAGTAGTGGGGTCGAATGCATTGTTGTTGATAATAATATATTGTTCAATAAAACTAGATACAATTTCGCTGGGAGAATTCGTTTTTAGATACAATGCACTGTTCAATAGCGGGGTGTCGTTAGCGAAATTTTCCAGAAAATTGTCGGATGACGAATAACGTTGTGAATAATGACAAGCAACGCACAATAAATCGATTCCGTATTGTTGAACAATATGGAGCCAAGTGTTATCGTGTTTGATGTTAGCGTTTGTTTTGATGATACGACAATCATCATAAGAATGGTCATGATACTTGTATTTTATGCTGTACAGACTGTTTCCCCCGATAAAATATTGAATGATGTTGTTCAGTTCGCGTATGAACTGCTTTGCGCTATTATCGATGTAATGGATGAGTGTATTTGATGCATGCGGTTTCATAATGTTATCGCCAAGAATGCACAAGAAATATTTGGCTTCGTTTCTGCTTGAAAAAATAGTAGGATACAAGAGTTTCAGTATTAATTGAATCGTCTCCGATTCCGGAATATATTTCAAGAGATGGTTTTCGCGTATTTTTTTCATCGTACTTATTTTCGTCTTTTGTTTCCACGACATTAATCCGCGGTCGTCATTAATTGCATTGAGAACATGATAAATAATGTTGTCTTCAGTAGTGCATTTGAAATGTAGGCCATCGTAACAAAAGAAACGCTCACTTGACGGAACATACAGATATACGTTGTTCGTTAAAAACGTTTGTAGAAATGAATCTTGGTCATTCATCAATTCTTCGTTTCGAATTACCCGCTTCTGTTGATTTATTTTGGTGTTCTCTAGTATATTTGGGAGTTGATTGCAAATATAATTATGTAGTTTCAGAGTCATATATTCGTCGTTCTCATATTTGGTGATCAGCAATTGAATTGTGGACGTTGCTTCTCCGGTCATATCAGTAATATTATTATCCATGTGATAAAATTACTGTTGAGAACCTTTTAAGTATATTGCAAATATACTTTAGATTGTAGCCACACTTCGGTGAATGTCGCCATTCATAGGTGCAGTTTTCGATGACGATATAACATCGACAATCATATTCGTCAGGGCATTGTCGGATTCCAACACTTCGTCTTCAGACAAAGCGACAAACCATTGGTACTTGGTGCGAACGAGAAGTTCGTCGCTTGGAATATACAAACCTACACATGCAGGGATGAGGTCAATTGGCTGTTGTTCCATTAACTGGTCAAGAATAACAGGCTTACCATTGGATGTCTTCACGCCAACCATTGCACCATCCAATGCGGAGATCTCATAGTTATCGATCATTGTTCTCAAATAAGTAGCCACGTCATTTTTGAATTCATATTCGTCTGTGAAATGAGCACGGGTGTTTCTATTTTTCAAATAGGAAATAATGGAAGCAACGGCAGCATTGTTCTTAGGACTGCCCATGAAATAAGTCGAAGTTGAGAACATAGGACGCTTCTTGTATTGTAATAAATCCACTGATTTGTTTACGTTCTCACATACAAAGGGCTTGTTGTTTAACATTTCCTGGTCATAGAGAGGTTTTAAATTCTTCATACACAAAAACGAATTCGGAACAATCATCCCTCCGTAATTATACAAAACCTCCATCATCGCTAACTCTCTAAACAATTGTTTATGAGGTTCAGCCATATTGGAGACATCAACATCCCAAGAGGGGATCAGTTTGGAAAACGATTCGTCGTCGATGAGACAGATGTGAAAATCATCGCCACATTTATCAATAATTGATTGGATGACTAAATGCAAATATGGCTGGTTCAAATCAGTTGAAGTACGAGAACCGAAATTCTGCCACTTACGAGAGTTGATTTGATATTTCGAATGTATCCACAGTTTTGGGCGATTGTATCCATATAGAGGAGAGTCATTCAATACGTAGTTGCGTATCATTTCATATTCGTCGTTTGTTTCAAAAGGCTGTTTCATTTTATTTGCGAAGTAACTGGCTGTAAATATAACGCCAATGCTAATCAAATAATAGTGAAGATTTTTACTGCTAAATACCATTATTATATAATTAATGTTTATATAATAATACCTATATAGATTTTTCAGAAATCAACAATTTACTGAAAGAAAACCATATATTGAATGTTGTAATTGGACTCGTTGTATTTTATTTGTGATGTATACATAATCGCGTTGTGTTTACATATCTGACGCAATATGGTAGTAAACATATTGTAAGATATATCACGCTCTAGGTAAAACTGTTTACCCAAGTGATAATGAGGTTTCAACGCTTCTAAAAATGCGACATGTTGATCATTGAACAGCATTTTTTTGAACGCATTTATATCAAATAAGAAATAGTTATGTGTTTTTAAACATATCATTTCGAGCAAGTCAAACAAGAGGTTGTTTTGGACCTTTTCACGAAATATTTGTTTGGACATCTGTTTGGTGGGGGTTTGTAATATATCCATATTTTATTTATTACTAAAGTTTATATTAATTGCTACCCATATACGGAGATATACTTCTTAATATACAAACGAACATGTACTAAAATATTAATTCTCTGTATCTCTTGTATATTGCTGTTTTAACTTTTCAAGGTACAAGATGCCGTCCATCAGCTCTTCTTGTGCATGCGTAATCCAATCAACGGTCTGTAAATCTTGACGGTCAAGATTTGTGCCGTATTTTTCTAAACCCACATTCGCACGAACGGCAAACTTGGAAATCACATTCTTCACTACACTGTCTAAGTGTTCCACGTTAATCGTCTCGGGCATAATTTATAAATGTAATCACGATGATAACATTTATATGGTTATTGCAATTCAGTTTCTAAAACAAAGTTATAATATTATTTGTAAACAAGGCTAGTTCAATTTGGTCTTCGTGAACAGTATGAAACACCGTTATGTATTTACACAAATAAGGAATGATTTGGTATTTCAGTTTTTCACTAAGTAGTTCAGTATGCTTTACGAAGAAAAAGAAATAATCGAGTATGTCAATTACGGAATACCCCTGATTATGAATATGGTTTAACAATGTAATCGCATCTTGCAAATGTTGAGTTTTGAGATGGTCAATGTACTTCTCAAACAAATGGAATGAAATGGTAGAACAAATGTCTTTGCAAACAAGTATATCGATCGGTTCGTTATATATGTGCATTTTCTCTAAGAAATTTATTAATACGCGAATGGAATATTGGGAGATCGATAAGAGATAATTTTTAGATTCTTCGTTAATGACGATGTTCTCGTTTGTGATTATATTGTTCATAATCGCACGAATTTGTTCTTTCGAGGGTTTTTCAATGTGTATGATATGCAGTCGCGATTGCAAACTCTCAATCACTTTTTGAATGTTGCTGCATACAGAAATAAAATGAATGTTGTTTTTGTATTTGTCGAGATAGTTTCGAAATACTTGCTGACTTTGTTCGTTGATGTTATCGATATCATCAATGACAACTAATTTTTTTTTTCCATATATGTTACTGTGAGACTGGCAAAATGTTTTCATTTCGTTTCGAAAATATTGAATGCCTTGTTCTTTCAAATTATTGATAAATAGGATATTGCTCTCGGGAAAAGATGCATCTTTTGATAGACCATAATATTCTCGGATCAATGCATAGAGCAAGGAGGTTTTGCATGTCGAACTCTCTCCTACAAACAATAAGTTTAAATAATCTAAATTTACCAATTCTTCAATGGCTTCTAATAAATCGCGATTGAATGAAAAGTCGCGAATGTAATACGGTTTGTATTTTATTACAAATGTTTCGTCTTTCATCGTTTCTGTATTAATTCGTTTACTTATTATATCATTTTTATAAAAAAGTATTAAATACAGCACGTATGTTAATGTAATGAGTGTACCAAATCATTATCAGGTTCTTGGTGTGTCTGAAAATGCGAGCGAAAGTGAAATCAAAAAAGCATATCGTGGAATGTCGTTGAAGTACCACCCCGATAAAAACAATACCACGGAGGCGCAATCCAAAATGCATGAGATCAATGATGCGTATTCCGTGTTAGGAGACAATGAAAAAAAAAAGCAATATGATAACCAACGGAAGTTTCAAGGAAGGGGAGGCATGTCGAATGCCCATATAAATAGAGAGTTCGGAGACATCAACAGTATGTTCAATAGTTTTTTTAATCAAACCTGCATGAATGACGGACATCCGGGAAATTTTCATAACAATATACGAGTATTTCGCAATGGACAACAAGTCAATATAAACCAGAGACCAAATAATATCAGTAACATTATTCACATCACATTGGAGCAGAGTTATCTAGGCATGACTGCCCCGGTAGAAATAGAAAGAACAGTTATGCGAAACAATGTAAAAGAGACAGAAAAAGAAACAATCTATCTGGAGATTCCACCAGGCGTTGATTCAAACGAAAGGATTACATTAAAAGGAAAAGGACATGTAGTCAATGAAATGTCGAGTGATGTGACGTTAACCATCCAAGTACAACGTCATGAAATGTTCGAAAGACAAGGCATGGATTTAGTATACAAAAAGGATATCACACTAAAAGAAGCACTTTGTGGGTTTGTATTGGAGTTTTTTCATATAAACGGGAAAAAATTAACATTAAATACCAATAATAACCCATATATAATTACGCAAGGATACAGACACACAGCGAGGGAATATGGTATGGTACGAAACAATATTCGAGGCAATCTGTACATTGCGTTTACCGTTACATTCCCATCCAGTCTGAATGACGAACAACGAGAGACATTGGATAAAATACTATAAAATGTGTTATCAATGGAAATAATACATTTTACAATTACTGAGAGATTGCACGATAAGGAAGCTCATTGTCTACCAAATAAATTGAATTTTCGGTGATGATAATGAATTCCTTACCTACCTTGTAAATTTTGGAAACAGGACTTGTGTATTCGTCCTCACTCTTTACAAGAAGTTTCTCCTCGTTATTGCGAATACCAATCATGGAGGTCTTATCAAGGGAAGTGGTCCAGTAGTCCATGATAATAGGCTTATCCTCTACAATGGACAGTTTGCACGCATGTTGTAAAGTATTGATCTCGGGCAATCTATACCCATTCACGCTAGTTTTATTATCAGTTTCTGAACTCATTTTTAATAAATATAGAGTATACATTAGATTTTACTTTAAACCATTCTAACGAATAACTATTATTTTATATCATGGTAATATACACGATGAGTTCTTTTCCTAAATCTACAAGTCAACAGATTGTAGACAAATATTTTGTAATCACAAAAGACTACTTCGAAGCGATCAACAATTTGAAATCTATACAAAATAAATCAGATATTAGCAATATTTTATTTGTTGGGTTGAACTGCATTCATCGCGTATTTGAATATGTGTTATACAAAACAAAGAATATTGATACTGCTGTAGGAATGGCCCAACAGACATATTTCTATTATTTAGAATACATTGAACAAATTCAGTCTGCAGAGTTACTGTTTCAAATAAAACAATCAGAAGCGATTTTGTTCGTATACAAAAAAACAGTTTTTGATTTGTTTGAAGGGACCAAAAAAGAGAGTACGATGACTACATTGGATAATATTATGACGTTAGACGACGATTTCATCCATATCAACAATCGAGAATGGACACGTTTTTTTCCGAGGATCAAAAAACTATATGAGGTGTTGTTTTATTGGAACCAATCTCAATGGAAAATAGAAGACCGAATGTTTATTTGTATGAACTATTTTCGTCGTTATTTGCACTGCCTAGACAAACTAGAAGTAAGTTTAATGTATTTAGATTACATCCAAAAACATTATGAATTAGATTTTGAAAAATATAAGGAATTGTTAGATGCAATTATTGAAAAAACAGAAAAAATTCGACGAAATAGGAGCAGTTCAATTACAGAAGAAGAAAAAACCGATTGGTTATTGATAAAACTATACAAGGAACGGGATACATTCGAAGACAAATTACAAGGTCCTGCGACAGAGTTGGTTACGTGGTTATTAAGTGAGGTCTAGTTATATCGTTTCTATCATATTCTTGAAGCAACACTTTATCTGACTGAATATCGTTCATATACCCTTTCGTCATTTGAACTAGTTTTTTACGTATCTTCTTTGTTTTTATTTTAGTATTCGTATCAGCATTCAATACGCGGATATTCGCATATTCATCGTGCAATACTTGTTTGATAAAATCATATACAAAATACAATATTTTCTCTGTACAATTGCCTACAATCAAACAACTTCCGGTGCGAAATACCATAAACGACACCTCTGTGTATTTGACTGACCCACACAATTCCGACAATTTCATAGTTCGGTCTTCTTTGGATATACCGCCGGTTTGTTTTTTTGTATCGAACCCAATTTCTTTGTTGAAATAGAATTTGCATTTCACCCCTGGATAACTACAAGGGTCAAATGCGGTCTCGATATTGTATTTGGTGCTCTTCATAATCGCGTGTAGTTTCTCACGGTGAATGTAATAACCACAATTGAAATTCGAGTTAATCAGGACATTGTCGTCTTTGTCGGTATCTATGTAATTTAATTGTGTACTCGTATGCAGTTGCAAAATCGCAAGGATTTTCGTTTTAATAATATCCAAGACGTTATTGTCCAACACTCCCGGAATTTCCATTTTGCCGGTATTGAATACTTTCACATGGATCTCTTTGAATTCGCCCTTATAATGAAAACGAACAATCAACGCAAAACAATTATAAAAGGCATTTTTGACCTTGCCTCTTGCGTTCATAATATCTTTTTTTGATATACCAACTGTGAGTTTACGTTCGTCTTTGAACTTGATTTTTTTCGAGGTCGGGTTATCCACTTGTTTCAATATATTTTCAATATAATACGGAATGCCTTTTAGTTTATTCTGATATTTTTCGAAATCTTCTTTGGTATTGGCTACAATTTTTATTTGTTTTTTTACTACACCGTCGCTAGGTAGCCAATATGGAATTATTTTTATATTCCAGAAAATATGTTCAATCTCAACTGGAGAGTTCAAATACAAGACCTTTGTTTTTGTTGAAATAGACAACTCGTCACATACTGGAACGCTTTCAGGTCCAGACGCCGAAGCATCTGTTAAGTCGTTTTGTTCATTCGTCGGAATAGGTTCTACAAAAGATACGTCTTCGTCTTTCAAGAACATCTGCCATTCTTCGTCTACACCCATATTGAATTATTTATATTACTATATGCAATATAAACAATCCTTTAAGTATTTTCAATTTTGTATTATACGACTATATAAAAAATAGTCAATTAATTCAGATATATTGTTACTGTTATGATGGACAATGTTTTCGACTTGTGATAAAAATTGCGCATTCGCCACTTCCGGCTTGTATTGAATAATATAGTTGAAGTATTTTGTTAATATCGACTTTTTATCAAGATTATACTGAACGCTTATATCATAAATGTATTGCTTGCATTCGTCTTTCTCGTCCCGCAGCAACATGTTATATATATTTTCCCACAGTTGATTATTCACGATTTCTTCGGGCAAGATAGTAGTATGTTGGTTCAATTGAATGAAATTAATCATGCTGCGAATATCAGAATTATATTGCTGTTGAATTACATTGATTATCTCGTGGTTGAGTGATAAATTTTCAGAGTCAGATATGTTTTTTAAAAAAGAGTATATGTCTTCTTGGGGCAATTGATTGAACCGAATGCATATGAACTCGTTGCGCAAATGTTCTTCTATCTTACTGATATAATTACATATTAAACAATAACGTATATTGGAACTTGACGATTGTATCAGATATTTCAATGCCTGCTGTGCATTTTTCGTCATATAATCTACTTCGTCCAAAATAACGAACTTCATGCCCTTATTAAAGAAATTCTTCGACTTCACAAACAATTGAATTTGATTTCGAATAATATCGATCCCTCGTTCGTCAGACGCGTTCAAATGAATGATGTTTTCAGATGTCTTCTTTTCATATTTCGTCTGGTATTCATTAATCAAGTTGATGATAGTCGTCGTTTTTCCTGTTCCAGGCGGTCCATAAAACAACAAATTCGGGAAATACTGTTTTTCCAAAATATTTTCAAATATTTGTCGGTTAACAGGGTTCAATACAATATCTTGAAACGTAGTTGGTCTATATTTTTCTATCCAAGGTACGTTTTTGTTCATCTTGTAGTAACATACCTTACTGTATTTATATTTTATTTTCGAAATGTTTCTTAAGTAAAATTGAAAAATACAAAATATACAATAGTATATACAATAGTATATACAACGAACATACAATGAGTGGATATTTAGAACTTATCGTCGGGCCCATGTTTTCAGGCAAGACCAGTTATTTAATCAATACATACAAAATGCACCAGACAAAGGAGCATTCCATCAAAGTCATCAACTATTCGCTAGATACGCGTTATGACGACAAGATGTTATCATCACATGACCTCATAAAAATACCTTGTTACTTTGCTTCCAAACTGGAAGAGGAATTTGAATCGTGTAAAAAAAATGACATCATACTTATCAACGAGGGGCAGTTCTTTCCTGATTTGAAAGAACGCGTTTTAGAACTGGTGGAAACATACCATAAACAGGTATACATTTGCGGATTGGATAGCGATTTTAAGAGAAACAAGTTTGGGGAACTATTGGATCTGATACCTTATTGCAACAAGGTAACTAAATTAAATGCAAATTGCGAATGTGGGAACAACGCCATATTTTCACATCGCAAGGTGAGTTCAGACGAACAAGTTCTGATTGGGTCAGATAATTATCAACCCTTATGTCGAACATGTTATCACGATAAAAATTAAAGGTTCAGGGTTGTTATAATATTATGAAGTCGTATTTTTATCATTTACACAATTTTTAAATAATATAAACAGAAATTTCCGTTTATGTTATACATGTATGACTATATATTTACAATTGGTTACTTTGACCGCTCACATAAAAGAGACATTGCCTTGCTTAAAAAATTAACATCGACGTGCAACAAATTAATCATTGGAATATACGAGGATGATAGTAGCATTGAAAAAGCCACGACCCCCACAGACTTGCAATCGCTCGAAATGCGTAAAAAGAATATTGAACAATATGCTGACGATATGTTTGTTATCAATAGTGTAGACCCCACCGACGCAATCAAAGAATACCTATCAACACGCTTTTCTGATTATGAGTCTATTCATGTAGGTTATTCGAGTACGAATGAAAAAGTAGTCGCCCCTGTATCTGAAAATGCGGTCCCTTTATTTTTTATACACAACCACAAAGACACGTTTGACTATGTTTACAAAGACAAAAATTTAATTGTTAGAAGAACTGATGCAGATTGCGGTTGGGGGCAAAATCTAATAGCTTATCCAAAGAATTGGTGTTGCATGCTTGCAGATGAAAATTGTGATTTACCAGGAAAAGACTATATATCCTCTATCATGCCGATTAAAGTTTATAATCTAAATTATAAAGATGATCGTGTGGGATTGATGAACTATATTCTAGAACAAGTAGTGGATATATTAAACGACCATCATATACCATATTATTTAGATTGTGGAACATTGTTAGGATGCATAAGAGAAAATGCATTAATGAAACACGACAGTGATGTTGATGTGACCATACATTTGTCTATGTGGAATAAATTAAACTCGATTGATTTCAATAAATATGGTCTCAAAAGAACGAGAACCATGGAAGGGTCTTCAGGATATTTAATATCTGTGAAAACCTCGTATGCTGATTTATATTGCGACATTTATGCGAACCCAGCATTTCCATTAGTAATTGAAAAAACAATGAACGGCAACGTTTATTCCGTGCCGACGAATAGTGAATTGTATTTAACTCAATTGTACGGCGATTGGAGAGTTCCTTCTGGTAAACATGCAGACTGGCCCAATTTATTTTATAACAAGCTAGTTACAAGCGACTATTCAAAATATTGGGATTTGAACTATGAAATAACGAAGAAGGCCAAGTAAGTTGGCCGACGCGTCATATATTCAATGGCAATCCAAGAAAATGTGTTAAATACATTTTTCAAAGCATATAAACATTTAAGACCAAATAATCCATAAAAATATTATTTCATTGCAATGGAAAATACAGAAGCACCCGTTATTGTTAAGAAGAAGAGAGGACGTAAGCCCAAGAACCAACTTGTATCTCAGGAAGGTGATGCTATCACGGCGACGATTGAAGAAGTTCCTGCAACCCCGGTTGTTCCAAAGAAGAGAGGACGTAAGCCAAAAGGAGGAAAATTATACTTAAAAGAAGACGACGAACAATCGTCAAATACTACTGCGAACAATGTGATTTTACATTTGAAGTGCTGTTTGCAGGATCTGGAAGAAAGGGAACAAGAGTTGCATACCGTGCTGAAGGACCCCTTGTTGTACAATCCTACTGTGCCTCCGAGCATTCAGACATATGAGGTAAACAATTCTCAATATTTTGAATTGGGGGATGATAATACTGCGTACGCGTATCACAATGAACACGAAAATACGGCGACCGCACCATCGAATATTTGTGAAAAATGCAACCAGGGTTCTCATACTGGTAAAAAAAATGTAGATGATGTTGAGGTGGACATGAAAGATGTAAACAGCAAGTTGAAGGACCTAAAGATACAACTGTATCGCGGAACTCAGTCAGACAAACACTCGGCGTGTTTCTGGTGCACCTATGAGTTTGATAATCATCCGTGTTATATACCGAAGTATGAGATTGATGATATGATGTATGGTTATGGGTCATTTTGTCAGCCAGAATGCGCAGTTGCTTATTTGATGAAACAGAACTTGGATGATTCGACCAAGTTTGAACAGTATCATTTGTTGAACCAGTTATATAGTAAGGTCTATGATTACAAGAAGAATATCAAGCCTGCTCCTGATCCATATTATTTGTTGGACAAATTTTACGGAAATTTGAGCATTCAAGAATATCGTAAGTTGATCAAGTCGGAACATATGCTGCTTGTGTTAGACAAGCCAATGACCCGCACGTTGCCGGAACTACACGAAGATAGTGAAGAAATCGGTATGAATTTGATACAATCGACCGCACAGAGCAACAGTATTAATACCGGTATGTATAAGGTGAAGCGAAATAGCGAGAAACAGAAGGGACCAAGTAAAAACGAAATTATTCGCGAAACATTTGGTATGTAGTTCGTTATTTAGGATAGAACATGCATTCACAATATTTTTGTGTTTCATTACGAAAACACAAAAATATATAAAGATATGATTGGATGTCTACCATTGAGAGATGGAATTCGTTTCTTCTGAACAGCCACGATATATATCATGTTATTTAATGGGCGGCCTGGGCAATCAACTGTTTCAAATATTTGCGACAATTGCCTATGGAATGCAGAATGGGAGAAAAGTCGTATTCCCACATAGTAAACAGTTGACCAGTGGAACGGTGAGAAATACGTATTGGGATAGTTTTTTAAATGTGATTGAACAAACCCATACAGTTGCAAACGCCAATAATGCTCATACAAATGATAGCGTGTTACGTTTCCCGGCGGTGAAAGAAAATGGGTTTCGGTATGTTCCTCTACCGAGTGTCCATAATCCCGAATTCTTGTTGTATGGATATTATCAAAGTTACAAATACTTTCAAGACGTACAATCTGACCTATTTCAACTTATCCAGTTAGACGAACAGAAAAATGCAATTATTCAAAAAACATCCAATGATTACTTTTCAAACGGTGAAATCAAAAACGTCAGTATGCATTTCCGCATTGGTGATTATAAAAAAATACAGGACTGTCATCCACTCATGACATATCAGTATTACGAAAAGGCCTTGAAATTTATCATTGATAAAGACAGTACCAGTCAACACCAAGTCCTTTATTTCCACGAAGAAATAGATACACACGATGTAAATATGATTATCTATCAATTGACCCAGCAAGAAATGTTCTCTGCTATACAATTTGTGCGCGTGCAACATAGTTTACAAGATTGGGAACAAATATTATTGATGTCTTGTTGCAATCATAATATTGTTGCGAACAGCACATTCAGTTGGTGGGGTGCCTATTTCAATACCCGCACCGATAATATTGTGTGCTACCCGTCATGTTGGTTTGGACCAAAACTTGGCCATGATACACAAGATTTGTTTCCCGAAGATTGGAATAAGATAACCTTGTAAATATTGCAGAGAGAAAATTGATTTATGAAAATATATGTATCTGAAAGTTAATAAATACAACCTCACGTACAGTATAATGAAGATGAGCATTCGTTCCAGAGACTATGAAGCAAACGCTCTTGCGATTATGGAATTACCTTTTGTAAGAAAACTGATTGAAGAGAACAAGAAACTAAAAACTAGAAACAAGGCACTTAAAAATTTGATTTACAGTCTTCCCGAATTTCGTCGACCCATTTATGGAGACGATAGCGACGATGAAGTGAAGATTATTAACCCAGTCAAAGTAAAAAAAGAACACATTGTATATGAGATCGAAGAAAAAGACGATGATAGTGTCGACGAGCCGAAGATTGCAGTGGATCTTACCCAATGCGAATATTCAATGAACAGTTTTACATCAGTCGATGATGTGGTCACAAATAAGCCTTTATCAAATGATAAATGTGTATATACAGATGGCGGCGAAACTGTCTTCCGAAAAAATGAAGAGGAAGAAGTCGTTAAATTGTGTGTAAATATGGATTGCGAAAGATATCCACCCGATTGGGATTTTGAAGAAGATACCGAAGAGACTTATCAAGAGGATCAGTGGAAAAAATGCTGCCTATGTGATGGATATTTTGATGATAATGGAATGAGCGATATTTTATTCGTACAAGAAGAGCCAAATAATCAAGAAGCAGGGTGTAACTTATGTGGAAAAACTAAAGATATAGTTCAAATGAAAGACACTGGACAATATTTATGCGGTAATGCTTGTGATGAGGAAGAGGAGGAGGAAGAGGAAGAGGAGGAGGAAGAGGAAGAGGAGGAGGAAGAGGAGGAGGAAGAGGAAGAGGAGGAGGAAGAGGAAGAGGAGGAGGAAGAGGAAGAGGAGGAGGAAGTTGAAGAAGAGGAGGAAGAGGAAGAGGAGGAGGAAGTTGAAGTATATTATCAGAAATATAAATGTAATAAATGTGGGTTTATTACAACAAACGATGATCCTGATTGCACAAAATGTAAAAAGAAATATTGCATGTTAGCTATTACAGATGATACTGAGGAGGAAGTTGAAGTAGAGGAAGATAGATACGTTACATGTGAGTCATGTTCCATTTCTGTAGATTGCCATAAAAATTCAATCCATATCGTGTATAAAAGCGAACCTAGTAATATGACAGACGAGAAAACGCTTTGTACCATGTGTTTTCAGGAACAAGAAGATAGTCTTATTGAACTGGGATACAAATGTGATGACTGGAGCATTGAGGAAGTAGAGGAAGAGGCTGAAGAAGAAGAGGAGGAAGAGGAAGAGGAAGAGGAAGAGGAAGAGGAAGAGGAAGAGGAAGAGGAAGAGGAAGAGGAGGAAGCTGAAGAGGAAGAGGAAGAGGAGGAAGCTGAAGAGGAAGAGGAGGAAGCTGAAGAGGAAGAGGAGGAAGCTGAAGAGGAAGAGGAGGAAGCTGAAGAAGAAGAGGAGGAAGCTGAAGAAGAAGAGGAGGAAGAGGAAGAGGAAGAGGAAGAGGAAGAGGAAGAGGAAGAGGAGGAAGCTGAAGAGGAAGAGGAGGAAGCTGAAGAGGAAGAGGAGGAAGCTGAAGAGGAAGAGGAGGAAGCTGAAGAAGAAGAGGAGGAAGCTGAAGAAGAAGAGGAGGAAGAGACTGAAGAAGAGGAAGTTGAAGAAGAGGAAGTTGAAGAAGAGGAAGAGACTGAAGAAGAGGAAGAGACTGAAGAAGAGGAAGAGACTGAAGAAGAGGAGGTATTTGAAGTGGATATTAAGGGCAAGAAATATTACACGACCAATGAGAAGACTGGTCAAATTTATACGGTAACTGATGATGAAGATATTGGTGACGAGGTAGGTATATTTAAGAACGGAAAGGCAACCTTTTACAAAAAGAAGTAATTAGTAAATACAAAAATAGACTGTTATTCCAAATTCTGTATACATGTATTTTTTTTATCAATATATGTATATATAGCAAGCAATGAGTTTACACGATGCAATTATGCGTGGAGATAACAAAGCGGTGGAAGAACTATTAAAAGGACGTGTACTTGAGGATGACTTAAATAAAGGCATTAATACTAGCGAAAAACGTTCAACACAAAATAACGTATTTAACATGATGGATATGAGTTCAAAACCGCCCGATGTATATGAACAAATAACCGACACATTGAAAAAGTACAAACAGAGATATGAACAAGTAAATGCCTTAAACAAGACGACAGAAGGACAAAAACTCCCATTAGAAATAATAAGTGAAATCGCAAAAAATCTCGGTATGGAGAAGAAAGATCTAGAGGAATGGGCGAACAAAGGTGGAAAAAAGACAAGAAAACGTCTCATAAAAAAAAGAAAAACAAGGAAAAATAAATCCAAAAAGACAAAACGCACCAACAAACGCAAACCCCGTAAATAAGTGCACAAACCTTATAATTGAATAAATTATCTATATAGTCGATTTATTCAATAAATACAATATTGTTCTTTTTAGCAAATTTCACTTTCTTGCGAGTTTTTCTACCACCATTTTGCGGGAAATATTTCACTGCATTATCACTTATTGTATAATACAGTTCGTTCTCTACTTTGTCCTTGTTTACTTTTTCATATTGGTCCATTTTTTCAGTCGACAAGTTGTCCAGCAACTGTTTGTTATATACAAATCGACTTTGATAATTGTTTGTCAACTCTTTCAGTGCTTGTAGGTTCTGTCGGAATTCCATTGTGTTCAGATCCCGCTTCTTGATATGTTTTGAAATATTTTTGATTGCAGAAAACAAAGAAGGATTGTTCGTTTGGACAAACGCAAATTCGTCAGTTTCGTCTATCGCTGGGGTTTGCTTTTTCAAAATCAACAGACTATCCACTATTTTTTCTCGAGAAGCAATATTCACGAGATTTTTAAATTTCTCCCAGTTATCGTCAAGTGTATCACTTGTTGGGACTAATACAAGTTCTTCGACGGGTTTGTTTTCTGTCGAAGTTAATTTGTCTTGTATTGCACTAGTAGATACAATGAAATTATAAGGCGCTGCTTTCCATTTCACAAACGTATTGGGTTGTGTAAAATCAGACAATAAGAACCCCATGTAATGGTTCATAAACGGACAATAATAAGCGCGCTTGTTTTCGTCATTCACTTCTCCATCAATTACATCCAGAATAAAATGCACTTGTTTTTTGTCTTTCACAGTGTCGACACCCGTATATATTAGTTCACTTGCGTCTTGAACAAAATCTTCTTTAACGGGCAAGGACGATGTTTTGTATAATATGTACTTTTCATAAACATATTCCATGAAATCGAAAAAATAGGCAATGTCTTCTTCTTTGTTAGTATGCAAGAGTGCATATAGTTTATGATTTCCGGGTATCATACTGTCTCGGTTCGTAGCGGTATCTAATAATTTTTCAATGTTGTTTGTGTAATATCGTCTATAAGTAGCGTTGTTTTTTAATATGTCAGGTTGCGAAGATATTTGAAGAAATGGTGTTCTCTTATAACTTTGGAAAACAACCACATTGTTCAGTTCCTTTATCAGAATTGCATATTGTTTTTTCATTTTGTCTTCTTGGTTGTTAAAGTAATTGATGTAATCGTTGAAATACTTTTTTAACTTTTCGTCATTCTCCAATTTTATTAGCAAACGGTTGGTGGTTAAGAATTCTGCGTCTTCATTAAACACCAGTTCTAATTTGGCTTGTTTTCTCATCAATGGGTCCTTGATTGTATTGATATACTCATCTTTTTCTTCGATCAGATCGAATAATTTCTTGGATGCGAAATCAACCTCTCTTGGCGATAAATATTTGTCGTCGACCTTGTTCTTCAACTCATTGTTATATTGTTTGATGTTCATAATAAAAATTTTGACGAATGTTTCATCCGTATTTTCATAATTAATCCATTGGTATACCGAATTCACAATCGCGATTCGCAGCAGCGCGTGATAATTTTGGTCTTTGTCTATCGGCATATTTTCATCATATTCCTGCATAATACCTAACATACGAGATACGTATTCTCGCAATAGGTCGTTAAACTCTATAACAAGTTTGTAATATTTATCCGCATAGCGAGCATCTTCACTTCGTTGTTTGATTAGAAAATCATATGTGTTTTTAACCAAGTCGTAATAGACAGGATGGTTCAATAAATCGTTTTTCCAAGTGACGCGAATATTTGTATATGTCTTATTGTTCAGCTTTGAGTAAGAAAATTGTTGACTAAACGGATTGAAGAAAAAGGAACGCTCAGGGTGGTCACCAGTAACATATTCTAATGTTTGATGAATATTCTTGTGGACAAAATACTTGGTTGGAAACAATGACTTTATGAGAATGAAAATGTTGCGATTTTCGACAAGTTGTTTCTCTTCGGGACCTGTTTTTATTGCAATCACTTCGTTCGCCATTGTGTTTCGCATGGTATCTAGGTTGAAAAAGAATGAAATACGGTCTTCCCATTCCATATTTCTCAATGCATCTTCGGGGAAATAAGCATTGGAAATCAAATATGGATATTTTCCGATATTAGTAGGTATAGTATAACTGGGATGATGCAATAGACTAGACGTAAACGAAATGGATGCTTGATTAGGGATATTTGTATTAAGTTTAATTTCTAATGGGGAGATTACTAAATCCATTGGTAATAGTTCTTATATTATCATTATACATTTTTACGTCTTTTTATATGTGCAAAAAGAATACAGTATATTTGTTTCTTCGTCTCGTTGGGTTTGTTTCGATGTGATTTTATACTCTTTTGCAATTTGTTCCTCTGTGATAGGAAATAGCGTATCTCCGTCTTGGTCGTCATCTACTTCAGTGATATGCAAAGTGCTGCATCGAGGATAAAAATGATTGTATATTTCACTGCCGCCGATGATAAATACGGATTTGCGATGTCGCAATTGTAGTTCATTCAATAGTGCATTGCATGTATCGAGTGTTACAAAATGTACGTCGTTTATTTCTTTACTGTATTTTGTGGGGTCTCGCGTAATAATTACATTGATCCGGTTTTTGAGCGGACCATTTGGTAGCGACGCGTATGTTTTTCGCCCCATTACAATAATTTGATGTTGTGTTAATTTTCGAAAGTGTTGTAAGTCTTTGGAGATATACCACATCAAATCGCCATTGTTTCCAATAACATTCTTATTGTTTTTCGCAACAATCAGTTCCATATAATAAGAATAACCGATTTCTTATTATATTGATTTTGACGAAGGAATTATATTTTGTAACTCTCTAGTTCTAAAGATACCTTGTCGGTTTTCCTTGCTTTCTCGAGAACTCGTTTTGCCTTGATAATGTCTTCTTCACTTATTTCTTCAGCGTCTTCTTTTTCACGCTCTTGTTTGGAGTTATGGTAATCTTTAAATTCTTCTGAAAATATGCAGAATTCACTTTCTTCGTTGAACAAATATTCAGTAGACAAAATGAAGACAGCAGTTACAATGAACGCAATATAAATGTCGCGAGAACCCATCCAGGCAATTGCAAACACCAAAACTTGAGTACTAAACGTATTCTTCAGGTATGCCTCGGTTGTTTTGCTCAGTTTAAAATTCACAAAGCGAGTACTCAGGTTCAATAAAATAATCATCACGCCTGCGAATATTTTGCTATTGTTTAGTAAATGGATTTGGTCATCTAATTTTTTCAAAAAGGAAACTTGTTGCTTGGGCATTCTATATATTGTGTTTACATATTTGTGCTACATTTAGATTTCACTTTGTTCTCTGCTTTGAACTTGCTTTCAATGATAGAAAAGTTACAGTTGGGAGAACACACATTGCACTTGTCGGCGTTGAATTTCACTTCAGGAAACACGTGAGAAGTCATATCAGTTTTCACATCCATATTTTTGTACTTGAGTGTTCCATTCTTACAGTGTTTTTCTCTAAATTCGTTTTGTGCTACACTCGACTGGGGATGGTCGATGTCTAAATAGTCTACTTTTTGCTCCTCGGGCTGTTTCTTTTTCATTATTTCGTCTTCCCATTCCTCTACTTTCTTCATATTCAGAAAAGTTTCAACCCATTCAGACTGGTAATACAGTATAACAAGAGAACATACAAGCAGTCCGAATGCCTTATCCATATGTGTATAGAGCAAAATCATACACACGGCAAATATTTTTCCCCATGGAGTTTGGCTAAAATCGACGAATTCATTGCGATAAGACAAAAATAAGAATAATAGACCAATTGGAATAAATTGATGTAAAAAACTCAGCATTTAGTATATATAGACTTGTGATTTTTTTTACAATAAATTAGATAAACGACTTGAATAAATATCTGCTTATTTTTTAAGATAAAGTAAATATTTCCAATGTCTTTAATTACAACAGCATCGCCATGGATCAGTAGTAACACAAATGAAAACAAAAAACGAGTTCCTTCGATTAGACGAAACCAAAAGAATGACGACGACTACACTTACAATGAACCAATGCAAACTATGAAAAAGCCTTCTAGCATTGAAGACGCAGAAGAATCAAATAACAAGAGAAATACCAAAATAAATGAATTGTTGAACCAAATGACTGACGCCGATAATGAAAACGATAATTTAGGAGAATTTTCCCCAATTGAACCTCCGGCTATGCAATCCAAGAAAGACGACGAAGATGACACAACCGAGAGATTAAACCAATTTATCCCAGAAATGCCTCGTTTTTCTCATTTAAAACCTGCTCAAGCGCACGAAAATGCAAACAAGGTTCGTTATGGCGCCGATGATACCAAGGTAACCAAATTAAGCAATTACAACAAGATATATGAAGGTATGCAGAACAAACAAGATGCTACACCCTATTACTCCAAAATGGGCATTGGAAGTCAGTTGGACGACAGTCGTCTGATGGAAAAGATCAATTACATGATCCATTTGTTGGAACAACAGCAACACGAAAAAACAGACAACATTACCGAAGAATTCTTGCTCTACACATTTTTAGGCGTTTTCGTGGTATATGTGCTAGACTCATTTGCTCGTTCGGGCAAATACGTTCGCTAATCGTTACAGCACAATGCATATTTTTTTTTCATCCAAGGGAGAACTTGGATGAATAAAGTTGAACAAATAGTAACCCGTTTGAGAACTTTCCAATGATTTACCCATCTGCCGATTCCACATATCATACAACAACCAGTTGTGGCTGCAAGTATCCAGCATAATGAATTTATATGTACTATTATTCTTAACCAATTGTTGCAGACCAAATAGAAACCCTGTGTAAAATGTTCTCGTGTCTTCTATGTTTGAAATGCTGGCTACTAACCTTACGATGAAACCTTCTGAGGTTTCTTCTTCTTGCATAATGTTTTTGAAAAAATACAATCCGAGAACCTCTTGTCCTTTATATAAACAATATACCATGAGTGTTTTGTTCCTCATTAATTCGGTCAGGTTGCTGTAATCAGGATAGATGATAGTATCGAACAAACACGCTTGGTATTGGAAGTTACTTTGGGTTTGCATCGTGAGAAAATCGAACAGCATATGATTGTTTTTCTGATCTATTTCCGACACTTGTAGATGTGATGGAAGGGATGGGAAGGTCAGTTCTCGAAGTTTGTATGTGTGGGTAGTCCATTCTACGTAAGGAAATATCCCGTCGTACAAGGTTCCCTCTTTTTTGAACAAACTATGTTGAATGGTGGGGTTTAATACACGTTGGTTGTATTCGTGGGTCTGAAACAAACTGCGGTTCATCTGCGTTTCATTACGGTCTTTGTAGGTGGTCAAATAATTCATATAGTACATTGGTAGTTTGGAATATTGATGTTCTCGTAATGTGGGTAAATAATAGACGTTTACTGGAATCGATGTGATGCAACCTGTCGGTTCAGGCAAATACATGGTTGTTTTGTCTTCGTTCATTACCTTTTCATAGAAGAAAGAAATAAAGGGAGGTTCTCCATGACCCGAAAAATAAACATCAATGTCTTTTTGATAAATGTTATGGATCACTTGTCCGTCAGGTAAATAGTAGCATTGTAACAAATTCAACAAATATCTTTTTTGTTGTTGGGAAAACTGATAGTAGGGAAATGTGAAAACCTGGTCAAAATCGCAGAATTTGGTCTTAATAGGGACATATTTATAAATAGTGAAAGGTTCTCGATATAAGAAACGCCAATAGTCATAGGAATGATATACTGGTTGCATATTCCAAAACGGATATCGGATTTTGGTCACCATCCATAGCAAGATACAAGTGCAAATAAGTGTGAATAAAACATATTGAAGCATATTACAATGCATCAATATATTTTGATGGGGGTTTGAACTAAATCATTATATTTACTTTTTCTTATGGGTCTTGTTATGTGCCTTGCGACAGTATGTTCTCTTGGAACCAGACGCAACTGTGCACTTTGATGACTTTTTGCAGGTGTTTGGTTTGTTCACACTCTTCTTTGTGCAGCGGGTTTTGCTTTTGGTTTTGCGACAGTACGTCCTTTTGGAACCAGATGCGACTTTGCATCCCTTTACATTTGCACAATCCTTCTTTGCCTTGTTTTTGCAAAGGTTGTTGGTGTATTTTCTTGCGGATTTGTTGCCTCCAACATTGACTTCGTCATGATTTACCGATCTCCACTTGCTATCGAGCAAGTTAGAGTAAAATTGTTTTACCTTGTTTAAAACATCATCTCTTTTATTATAACATCCGCTGGTGTCCTTTATTTTATTAAATCCAGTATCAATCGCCGCATTTATCTCTGTTTGTAGGGCACCCAGATTGTATTCACGTCCAAACTCTCCTTTTTCCTTTCTGATTCTATCCATTCTCATGGGCCCATTAAGTAGACCCGCGACATCCCCGGTAAATTTCATAAAATTAAAAAATGAAGGACCGTTATTATTTTCTTCAAGCACCAAAGCAATTTCGGTTGCTAACTCTTGTGCATGACTATCGGGTGTCGCACAAACGAATTCAGACGTTAAAGTTTTCTCCTCAAATCCATTATTAATGGCTTTCAACATAACTTGAGACACTTCCATACTCATGTTTATAATATATATTATACAAATATAAATTAGATCATTATACAAAGAACATTACATCGGCTTCTCTAAAATATATAAATATTGATGAGGATCACCATTGTATTTCTTCATACTGGCTTTGGCGTGAAAGATAAAACCCGCTTTCTTGGCCATAGCTAAAATCTCTTTGATTTCCTCCATTTTATAAGTGAACTCATTTTGACGAACGTGCTTGGTCGCCTTATCAGTGAACGTTTCTCTCAATAGAACCACATTGGTTTCATCCACATTGGTTTCATCCACATTCACAGGAAAATGAAAACTCTTTTCGTATTCAAAATCTTCGTATTCTGTATTGATTTTAGTGATTTGTTTTCTGTCTTGAGGGATAAGAGGCAACCATTTGATCTCCTCGTCGTTGCGAGGAGAAACCGCATTGAAACAACTACGCTCCACTAAATGTAATACTAAATATCCATTATGATGAAGCCAATGAAAGCAGTTTCCAAAGAACTCTTGTTTGTTTTTCATTTCATAAATGGCGAAATCGCAGCACAAAATATGAGTGAACGTATTCTTTTCAAACAACAAAGAGTCGTAAGGAGTTCCTTTTTGGATTTCCAGATCAGGATGTTTTTGCTCACATCGCGAGATCAACGCATTGGATCTTTCCAATCCATACGCGATATACCCACCATCTTCCAATTCCTTTACTCGGTCACCTGTGCGACTCGCAATATCCAAGAAGACGCTATGTTTCGTATCAGGCATGGTCATTTTCAGCACTTGGGTTAGTTCCCAACTAGCTAATTTGTTGAAATTGTGGATTTCATCGAAAACGCTTGCATAAAACTCATCATAACACGCATCTTCTCGCTTCAAAACAAATGGTTCTAATTGCGTGAACCCTTCTACATCTTCGCCTTCATCTTTCATCTTTTTATCCACATATTTGTAAAGTGAATACCCGAGATAAGCGAAACCGATGTTGCACAATAGTTTATAAATCATATTTTCATTTTGCATGTCTTTATTTAAATATACCGTATATATTTAAATAGGAGAAAGTTTTATGTTGTTTTCAAAAGCGTTTATGCAGAATTCCTCAATTGAGTGCGTGTATGGTTGAAAAATTTGTCGTTTCCGATGACGCTATTGTGAACATTGGGGTGAGGAACTTGACTAAACATGTCTTGCTTGAATAACATAGGATAAGGTTGCTCGCTGGGTCTGGACACGACGGTAGTTTTGTACAAGGTGCTATTGGAAGAAGGCACATACACGCCCTGGTCTGATCCATTTTGAAGAGCAAAATGTTGATTACGTAACATGGTCTCGGTAGCAACATTGGAACTGTATCCAGAAACAGGTCCGGAAGCGTTTCCTGGGTTGAAATTCGCGCCACTGTTATAAGTAGGGTAAGGCAGAATAGGTTCATTGTAAGTTTTCTTGGTATCAATAGTAGAAAAATCAGTATATCGAGTGGGAGTAGAGCGGAAATCGAAGTTAGGAGCCAAAGGAGAATCAGGAAGATTTCTAGACTGAATGCGCTCATTTAATTCATCAACGCGCTCTTGTTGTCCATAATACAATCCGTTTACTACTCCGGTCATTTTGTTTCCTTTCTGCAAATCCATAATACAAGTTATAATATAGGACAACATATTTTCATTTCCTTTGAATACAAATTTGATTTTACGATTGGAACATATCATCAACCAAAGTGTCTAAATCATAATGACGAGTCCATCCAAGTTTCTCGGCAGCCTTGGTTGGGGTCTCCTAATAATTAAGTGATTTTATATCGTTACAAAGTAACAGACTTGATGAAATCATCGCACATTTAAAGTGCGGATTTGTTATGAACATAACTCAAAAACTTTTCCCTCAATATATTTTTATCGGGATTATCGCTCACTAGGTCTTTTACTCTATAATTTAAATCACCAACATATTCAACATTCAATCCCATTGCTCTACAAGGCAAAAATGCGTGTAACCGATGAGAATAAATTTTTTTAGCATATTTATATTTTGATAATAAATCCCGGCTATATTCGATGCGTTTTTTAGGGTTCATGTTCATAATTTCATCTATATAGTGCTTAAAATAGTAATTGGTTTCATGGGGGTTTCTTTGTTTCCAGTCTTCAGGGCAATCTATATAGATAACACTATTTTCATATTTTTCTTTGTTTTCATTATTGTCTGGAATATGTGAAATATCTAACAATTGAGTTGCACAACCAAAATACTCAACATTCACGCCTCGGTCTTTTAACAATTTTAAACTGGTCTCATCTCTACATAAAATCGGCGAATGTTTGTTATAATCGTCAATACATTCTTGTGTGTACAATAATGGAACATCTTTTGATAAACAACATGAGATATAGATTGGAACAATCTTATCATGTCTGATAGGAAATTTAATATTGTTATTTCCCGTCCTCCAATCGCTATTGTGCATAAACCAACCATTCATTATAAGATGGACTTTTTCATCCAAGTGGGTGACTAATTCGCCCGTATTATAATCATATATTTTATCATAATCATCGCGCATTATAATATAACTAACAGGCAATAACGTGCTTGTGATTAGACTTTGAATGTCGTCGCCTATATTTATAGTATTGTACCCCAATATAGCGTATTTCGTCATTATATAGTTATACATGGTGATTGTATTTATATACAAACAACTTATATATATATATATAAACGTATCAAAAGAACAAAAGATATAAATTTGTTACCTAATTGAGGTTGCGTATAGTATTAAAAAAATCATCATCCAAGTATCTATTATAAAATTTCAGAGTATTTTTCATAAAATTAATAGGAAAAACCTTGTCTAATAAATTGTCCCGGTTCTCACTATTAAACCATACCATTACAAAAAATGGGAAAATGCATAATGCGATTTTAAAATCAAATAGTAAATCCTCGTATTTTTCATAGATAATTGATTTTTTATAGTAATATCTTATTACAATATCGGTAAGGTCTTCTTCAAACTTAGTACTTTCAACTAATAAAAACGCAATATCGCTAATTCCTTTATTTAAATGTATATACTGCCAATCTAAAAAGACAGGTGCGATTGTTTTATTCGAGTCTTCTTTATAAAAAATATTAGGAGATTTTAAGTCACCGTGACAAAAGTTTAAAGGAAAGACTGACGCCGTATCTATTAGTTTACTATAATTGCTATAAATATTATTCAATATACATGTATCTTTTTTTGTTAAAAATATGTGATTGCATTCTATGAATTTTTTGAATCGAAGATTAACTAAATTCTTATAATAGAGAATTTCATTGATATTGAATATATCTTTCATAACAGATATGACGCTCTCTTTTGTTTTGAAACAAAACCTATTATGCATGTCCGAAATATGTTTAACAACTAATAAGAGTAAATCAATATTTTGATTTAAATTCAAATTGAATTCACCCTTATAATCATTCAGATTTTCTAATAAAATAGCGTTTTTATTATCTATATGCAATGAACAATAGAATTTTGGTACATGTACATTAATAATATTCGATAGTTTTTCATAAAAATATACTTCATTGCTATATAAGTTAATTTGTCTAGCAACATTTGATAGTTCATTGTCATCATTTTCAACCTTAATGATAAGATTTTCAACACCATTGCTTAAAATTAAACTTAACGATTTGATATCACAAATGTATCCAGTTTTCATATCAGTTTTATTTATTATAACATCAATTATTGGGACTGAATGTAAGTGTTTGGTTACTAATTCCTTTATTTCAACTCCTTCATTCATATGTATTTTGGAAATATCAAAATCATTATAACTACGTATTTTATATTCGCTTGAGTTGATTATAAATTCAGAGGATTTATTGTTTAATATCAAACAACAATTCGCGCTTTCTATTTGCTTTGCGCTTTTATAACCGGAGTTACTATCTTCAAAAATAGTACATTTATTACACTGTAGAATATCAATGGCTCTTTGATACGGTTCTTTGTTTGGTTTATGATGATTACAATCCTCAGAAGCAATTAAAAATTGCATATAATCTTGCAAATTGGTAATTCTTAAAATAAATTCGGCGGATTTTTTGTTGCAACTGGTAACAATACCCATTCGTCTATTTTTATTGTTTTGTATAAATGTTTCAGCTCCATCAATCATAATGTCTTTATCATAATCGCTTAAATATTCAATAAACAATGTATCTTTAAGAGTGCTAATTTCATCTATTTCTTTATCGGTAATTGACGGAAAAACTGATTTAAGAAACAAAATGTCTGTTTTTCCTTGAATGAAAAACATAAAAAAACTATCATCCACAGATAAATTATACCTTTTCAGGATTTCACTCCATACCTGAATATATATATTGTCTGTATCGACCAATGTTCCGTCCAGATCAAATATAAAAGGATGATTAAATTGGTCTACTTGTTCTGGAGTTCCGAGCGAGAAAAAATCTTTATTCATTATTTCTATATTTTTAAAAATATGTCGATCATCTAACATAATGCTAACGACTCCGCTTGTATAAAATTCATTTTTTTGCGTAATATTATTTTTTATAATAGCGGATGTATATTTTTGTAGTTCGTGTATCGATTTGAAACCGTACGCGCCAGTACACGCATAATTAGAAATTTTATCTTTTTCTCTGATATGCGTGATTTGTTTTTTTTCGTTAGTTTGTACGTAAGAATATATTGGTTTATCACCAAAATCTGCAAACGAAAAAATACAATTTTCACCGTTCCATTGAGAAATTATATCACATAAATAGAAATTATCACTATCTAAACAAATTACAGGAATGTCTCTAGTTTCTCCTAATTTATCCAGACCTATGTTAATTGTTTCTGCGGCACCTCTTGTATTATTTTCAAGGCAGTGAAATTTAAAAGTAATATGTGGATAGTCTTGTTTCAATGTATCTTCAAAGCCATAATGCTTGTACTCTTTGTTATATGGGATAAAGATATAATCAATTGCATCTAATGTTAGATTATCTAATAAATAAGATATAATCGTTTTTCCGTGTAAATGTATTAATGCTTTTGGTTCAGTATAACCATCTTCTTTAAATCTTTGTCCTATTCCGCCGATCGGTATGATTACTATCATTTATAGTTATGTATGATTAGAACAATGATATAATTTTATATATATTTACGAAAACTATATAATATTACAGCCCATATTCTGATATAATGACTAAAAATTGCGCCATCTGTTTACGAGGATGTATTGATAAGATACAATCTGGTCATTTTACTACCGTTGAATCAATTTATAAAAATGGGACATACATTAACGTAGATAGTATTTACGAATCAATTAAAACGCATATAATTCAAACCAATCCGGAATATAGTTTCGACTTTTTTATTCATTGTTGGAATCTGGATATGGAAACTAAAATGTGTGAATTATACAATCCAAAATCACATTTGTTTGAAAACCAGAATATATATAACGATATTGTAAAAATATCAATGGATGGTCAAAAACTAGGGGTTCAAAAAGTATTAGATTTAATGATTGATTATTCTGAAATGAACAATATGAAATACGATAAAGTAATAGTATATAGACCAGATGTAATACTATTCAAGGATATGGATTTAAATTATTATCAAGATAACCATATATATTGTAACGACACTATGACACAGGATTTTCATTTCATAATGAATTATAACAATGCTACTATTTTTAGAAATCTTAATAAATATAAATTATCGTTTTACAATTTTTCAAAAGATATAATGAAAAATCCAATAAACGCAGATTATATTAAATGTGGTATACATCAAGAAGTCTTAAGAAAAATTAGAATGGCGTCTATTGATAGACATAATGTTGAACGACAAGTTTTTTATAAATATGGTTTAACTGATGCAGAAATTGACCTTATGACCCATATGTAATATTATTATAAATATTCATAATCATATGATAATAGTGTTCTGTCTGTACACCTTTGAAGAATGCCGGACCAGATAGTATATCTTTGTTCCGGATTATAGAATTATCAATCATGTTTGATATTGGTAGAGTGCGAAATTTAAGATAAGTTGTAATATAAGTAGATATGAAGATATGGTCGCGATTATTTATAATTGGGTCATAAAAGTCAAAAAATAGTGTAAACATATTCTTTAAATTAATCATATCTTCAAAGTGTCCGAATAAAAATCGTGGATCTATAAATTTAGATGGGTCTGTTTGGTGACCACACACAATATGTCCCTTTTTTAACTGGGATATATCATACTTATTCCATTTTATTTGATCCATATAATCTAATCTTAAATGTAAAATAAAATCATACTCTCCATCAATACTTGCATATACTTTTGAAAAACTATATATACTAGATAAAAAACGATTAAGTAATGGATAACTACTATTGTAAGGAATCTGATGGTTAGACTCCTTTATTTTTCTTAAAAAGTAAGTAAGGTTATATTCTTCATGTATCAAATAAAAGTTATCTATTCCATTATCTTGAAAACTAGTTTTTATATTTTCTACATCAATTGGGTTATTTGTGTCTTCATATTTACTACTATATGTATGATAATAAGCATCAATTATTGTTAAACGATTATTGAATATATAATCATTAAGTATTTTTTTTAAGTTAATTTTTAGATAAGAATCTCGGTTGAATCCACAAAAACAGACTGCGACTTTCATTATATTAAATATAATAATGCACGTATATATATTATTATTGAAGAATATATATTATTATTCAATAATATATAATAAAAACAAAGGGTAATAATATCTATTACAATGGAAAGAACAAAATGCACTATATGCAATAACAATATAATTGATATAGTTACGTTAAACAACTATCCAATATCATTCAGTATGACTACAGACAATAATTATGCATTTGATAATCTAGTTTTTACAGAATGCGTTGAATGCAAAACCGTGCAAACTAAAAAGTTGATAGATTTAAATGTTTTATACGACAAACCTCATAATAATAATGTAATTGGTAAAACATGGATTGAACATTTTACAGAATTTTCATCGATGATAAATAAAATCATAAAAAAGGATAGCATTGTATTAGAGATAGGTAGTCCAAGTGATAAAATAGTTAAAAATATAGAGAACTATTTACATTGGTATCTATTAGACCCAAACGCACATAATTATAAGAATGATAAAAAAATCACAAGCATTAATGAATTTTTTACGGACAAAACAGTATTGGATTATAAAGTAGATATGATAATTCATAGTCATTTGTTAGAACATTTATATAACCCGTATGAAACCCTATTGAACATGTGCAATATTTTGAAAGATAATGGCGAAATGTGTATAAGTGTTCCAAATCTGGGGTTTTATGCAACGAACACTTTATTGTTAGGTCTCCATTTTGAACACACTTATTTTTTGAATGAATCAAATATTATTTTTTTGTTACATAAGTGTGGTTTGAAAATAATAAAAAAACAATATTATAAATCTCATTCAATATTTTACCATTTAAAAAAACATAAAAATTATACAAATATACCAATTGAATCTGTAAAAGAATACAATATGGGATATAAATCATTATTAACTGAAAAAATAGATTATTTCAAAACCAATTTAACATATATAAATAGCATAATCAGCGAGAAAGAAAATGTATTCATTTTTGGTTGCCATTCGAATACTCAAGTTATGTTATACTTCGGATTAAATTGTAAAAAAATAACCTATATTTTAGACAACGATCCTGAAAAATGGGATAAATATTTTTATGGTTACGACCTAATATGTAAATCTTCAAACATAATTTCCTCTGTTCAAAATCCATTTGTTATATGCAATGTAGGTGTATATTCAAATGAAATAAAATCACAATTATTAAAATTAAATAACACGGTTGAGTTTTTAAATTTAATATAGTTCAAAACATATAAAAATATATGTATTATCAATATATAATGAACAAAAAATGCGCAATTTGTCTTAGGGGTAAGTGTTTAGACGTCAATTTGAATTGTAAAGACAATACTATAAATGTCGTTAACTATAAAAATTGTATTCAAAGTGTATTTGAAAAAATAGTAAATCAAAACCCAGATATTGAGTTTGATTTTTATCTACATGGATGGGTAAACGATATGTCGTCAATTGAAGAGATTGTAAGTGACTATAAACCTAAAAAATATATATTAGAAAAACAAAAAGATTTTATAAACGATTTTATAAACATTGCGAATTATTCTGATATTTTAAGAGAACGATATAAACATTTACATAAAAAAAATCAACATAGCTATAATTCTATACATTTCCATAATTATTTTCAAAGCATTTTTTCATATGCTTATAGTATTTCAAAGGTTATAGATTTAATCCCAGAAGATAGCAATTACGACTATATACTTCATTTAAGATACGATGTTCATATCGATGAAAATATAAAATTCAATATCTTGCATGATAAAGTGTATATTGATAATATGGCGTCATCCCTATCTCCATTATTTTATGGGGATTTTATATACTTATCCTCAAAACAAAACGCAATATTCATGAAATATTTTTACACTTTTCTAAAAAATGAAATATTCAATAACGATGAGTATAAACGTTGGGTATTAAATATTATCAAAAATAAACAACCAAACGCAATTGGTAGATATGACCATGGTATTTATTCGAACCAAATGATTTATGCATATTTTATTACCAAAAATAATATTCCATATGAACATATCATTCCTGAATTAAATTGTCGTTTACGCCTTTGAACATTTAAAACGCCGACTTAATCCAGATATTTTTTAGGTTTTTGTTTTCTTGTTGATGGTCGTTTTACATATTTTTCATTTCTATCATACGCTCCTTTTATCATATTTACACCTTCGGACATTTAAGTTCGCACAAACAATGCGAAAAAAAGAGGTTCAAAGTTAGGTCTTTTCATACCTGCGTAAAGTTTGATTATAAGCACTCGTTGAAGTGCTTTGATTACTTGTTTCTCTACATAAATAACTTGGTCTGTCTATGTTATTTATTGCGTTCTTTGCTATTTTGTAGATATTAGACGAACCATTGCGGTCCCTATTCCACGACCCACAACCATTCTTACAATGTAGTAGTCCGTGAATTAATCGCAATTCGTCCTTATTTTTCTTTTTGTTTGGGTGTTCTCGCACCATAAACTTTTCACATATCCCTCCATCGCATTTGGAACATTTACAGGAACTTCTAAACTCATCTACTAAAAACACATTATAGTTATTTTTTCTAAATAAAGTTCTTATTCCATTTCCTAATGTAGGTTCTTTATATTTCATTTGTTTTCGTTGTTCCCAATCACCTATACAAATAACCACATTTTCAGGATTACCATATGTTTTTTTGAAGTCGCTAATCATTTTTTGCTCGTTTCGCTTGATATTGATATATTTACCAAACTTCAACTTACGGAATAATTCCTTACGATAAAATCTAAATAATATATGATTTATTCTATTTTTTTCTTGTAGATATTCTTTAAACTTGGTAATTTGTAGTGATTTACGATTGAAATGTGATAGTTCGGTTTCATATTCTATAATGGTTTTCCCTTCTATCTTATTGGTTTTCATACCCAAAATAATATTATTGTATTTTTTTATTTTGGTTTCTTTTCTGCGTTGGTTTTGTGAATACCGAAAAATATTTGCATCTTTGGAAGCATCATCTACACAATAAATCAAATCTTCCTTTCCAGGGTCAATCCCTATAACTTTCTTATTTTGCAATTTGGAATAATCATCTAATTCATCAATATACAATTCTTTTGATATTCCCTTCTTCATCATAGGTAATTTCTTACCAACTAAATCATCTCGTAAAAATAAAATACTCAATCCAATTCCATCTGTGGAAACCATATGATGAAACGAAAAACCTGTTTTATTAAACATTTTTCGCTCCGTTCTAAAAAAGAACTTCCATATCTTATCTTCATTCTTTTTCAGTTCCCCTTTTGTTTTGAAAAACCCTTTTGTTCCGTGTTCTTTTCTCAACAATAGATTAACTAATGTAGTTGTATCTAATCGTATATATTTTGGCGTAATTTCACTTCGCAATGGAAACACATTATTAACACTTTCATCATCATTTTCAACTTGTTTCATCATATAAATCATACACGGCAAATAATCCATAGTTTTACACTTCAAATCATACATAACACTATTTTTTTCATACTTGGTTTTAGGTGGTAAAATATGTTGCTTTTGTTGTGTAATCCATTTATGATAATGATGATTTGATTGGTATGGTTTATCATCTACATTCAATAAATCATTCTTTATTTTTCGTAAATCAGCACAGAGGGTTCTTATTCGTGCATCACGCTCCATTTTAGTTTTTCCCAATTTTCTTATTTTATTCACAATCAGTTTCTTTTTCCAAACAACATTTACATATCGTTCAACATATTCTACATAGTGTAATTGTATGTTATTCTCATACATTGTGATAACATCTTCCTTCAAATAATCTAATGTAGTATTTAGTCCTGCATAGTCAATTGGGTCATTTTGTGTAAGAGGTAAATAGTGATGATTGTAGAAAGTGGTAAGTTTGTCTTTCATTTCAATCGTTTCTTTATTTGGAGGTTTTCCTCTTTTTTCAGTTTTCTCACCACAAACAACTTTCATAGAATTATTAATGAGTTCTTTGCTTACTATTGGTAATGTTTGATTATTGTTTTCATAGTAATCTAATAAATATAATTTCAGAAATTGTAAAGTATGAATAACAATCTTGTTAGATTTCACAACAGCATCATTGATTATTTTTGTATTAAGTTCAGGATGTTTCAATACACTTTTGAGCGAAGTTTTAATGGATTTGAAAAACTCGGGTGGTTTCTCTTTTGCTTTTTCCATTCTATATACTATGTAAATATATTATTTTAAGTATTTTTCCCTAAATAATATATTTTAAGTAAAATCCCCTAAACTTCTGTAAAAATATACATTGGGGTTTTTATCCATTTTTCATTAATTTTGAATTGCCCTTCTTTATTTTCAATTGAATATTTTGGTTGAACTAATTTCTTAATAATAGACAACCAAGGTCGTTTAATTCGTTCAGGTTCTCCTACCGCTTTCATATTATTAAATGCAAACCATTTTCGTATTTCAGGTATAAGTTCCATAATTTGTTTTTGTATATCTTCATTATGGTCTAATTCATATAGTGTATATGTATTCTTATTTTCCAAATCTAATATGCTAATAATTTTATCAGTAATATCATCTTGTTCTTTTTTATATAATTCACTTTTTAATCTCATACTTGCTATATAATTTACATAAATAATTTTTAAGTAAATTATGATTTATAATTTTT
>Ga0233413_10000072_pt1 | contig 51427 bp, 54 predicted proteins | sample Na_anoxic_6_MG_FD_189019 | JGI IMG/M metagenome (GOLD analysis project Ga0233413, IMG submission 189019) | Seawater microbial communities from Saanich Inlet, British Columbia, Canada - Na_anoxic_6_MG | ecosystem: Environmental > Aquatic > Marine > Inlet | place: Canada: British Columbia...
GATAAGCCGTACCTCAAAAAGTCTAGTGTATATATAAGGTCAAAAATGACCAAAAATGCACACTACCTAAGAAAGCCGTATTTTGCGTTTTAAGGCACGTTTTTTGTAAACGTATGGTGACCAATGGTATGTGCGAGCGTCTGACCGTACATGGGATTCTATGCCTTTTTTACAAGTGTGCATTTTGGCAGGTATTTAAGACGATATACACCATGTAAGTGCCTAAAATACTTGTGGAAACTTTTTTTTGCAATACAGAAACTTGTTTTTACAGCGAAAACTACTTTTGGGTTTGCGAAAACTAGTTTTGGAAATGCAAAAAAAGGTTTCCTAGATAGGTTATCCGGCTTGAAAGTGCAGGTCATTCAGAAAAAGTGAATCGAAGGTTCGGGATAAAAGAATGAATCGAAAGTGCAGGTCATTCAGAAAAAGTGAATCGAAGGTTCGGGATAAAAGAACGAATCGAAAGTGCAGGCCCAGCGACCCCGACCCCTTCGTATTCTTCGCAATTGCCCTCGCCCTCGCCCTTATCTCCCCTCGTCAGGAGCGTGTTGTATGATTCCTGCAGTGTGAGCGACTTGGTGTTGAGGGTCTGCTTCGAGGAAAGATTGAAGTCCTCTAAAGAGGTTCATGGAAGTGAGATCATTTAAGTATAGGATGATACTACATGATCCGCATCGTACAATCCAGTTTCCTGTTTTCGCCACACTCATACGAGCGTTCGCACCCACACATATGGGACAGATACAAATGAACTTGTCTTGTGCTTTCAATGTTGGTTGCGGAATAGGGTATCCATCGTCACCAATGATTACTGTTGAGGGTAATGGATTTTCTTTTTTTCTAGGCATCATGTTTTTCCTATATATGATAATAATAGTCATTTTAGTTGCATATTACGGCTTAGGTGTTTATTTGTCAATGTACGGAATAACTATTTTCACGAAAGTGAGGTTGCATGGCAGATTCTGAAAGTCAGAAGGACATTGAGAATGTAAAGGGAGAAGTCCTTGAAACCGAAGACCTTATTGGGTCAACTGAGTCAGACACAGAAGAAGACGAAGAAGGCACTGAAATAAGTGACAAAAATGAAGACAAAGACCCCACAGATTTAGGGGAAGACATCACTGCGGATGAGTTAGGTATAGACCTTGATTCTTTAAAGTTACACTCACCTAATATTTTAGGTAAAGCGAAGCCGAAGCCCTCGCTTACAGCCAACCAAGATAAAAAGCCTGTGGGTAGACCTGCAAAAGAGGATGAGGGTCTATTTGCTTGGTGTGAGCAGTTCTCTTATACCCCTGGAGTAGAGTATCTGAAATTGCACAGGCTTTACCCGAAAACGTGGGAAGGTTTGTCGATTGGTGGTTTCATTGAAGAAGTATATGAACCGATTGATGAACATTGGCTAATTAGTCGTTGGGGTGGCGGTTCTTATCAAATAGAAGCCTACCAACGAGATACCACAGGTCGTAGTCGAAAAGTTCAAGTTAAGCATGCAGAAATCAGTGGGTTACCTAAATCCTTCATGGGTTCAGACGATATGCCCCACCCACTTCCTGCTTCAAGAATGTCAAAATCAGTTTCAAGTAGAAGGAGTTCTGATGTGTTAAGACGAAGAATGGGATTGGGGAAGTTTAGAAATAGAGATCACGAGTATGACGATTATGAAGACGATAATGATGTAGAGAACATTCCACGTTCTCGCTCTCGCCCGATGCACAATATAGATAAACCTTTGACGGATGCTTCTACGCTCTACAAGGTAATGCAAGATTCGAAAAAGACAGATAACGATGCACTGGGTGTTCTTCGAGAAGCCCAAAAGGATGTGCATACTCAAATGCAAGTCACTGCTCAACAGCAGGCAGACATGTATAAGACGCTTCTCAATCAACAAAAAGAAGAGATGCGTAGAGTCCGAGAAGAAAGTCAAAGAGCGGCAGAAAGCAGTTCAGCACCTTTCAAGGAAATGTTGCAGTTCATGTCTGTGCAAGGCAATGATTCTAGCAGCCGCAGTAATCTAGATGCTTTACGACAAGCCCATGATACTGCAATTCAGTCTCTATCTAGAGAACACTCCACGCACATAGACGATTTAAGGAAAGTCACTGAACAACGACAATCTGAGTTGATGGATGAGTTGAATCGTTCCAGAACTTCCTATACTCAAGAAGTGGAGCGTGTGCGGCAAGACTATCTTTCTAAAGAGCAATCTTCTAAAGACGATGCTTTTCGTAATTTTCAGACACAATTACAGTTGATCCAAACTCAAAGCTCAGAATTGCGAGAAAGGCATCGTGATGAGTTATCGTCAGTTACTCGTGAAAAGAATGAGACTATAACGCAACTGCGACAAGATGCATCTGAGCTTCGTACTCAGATAAACTCAAAAGACCACGAGTACCGAATGTCGCTTCTGGAACGAGAGAATCTTTTAAAGACCGATTTCAATACAAGAGAAAGAACTTTACAAGACCGAATCACGAAACTTGAAAATGGATCTTCTAAAACTTTGTTGGAAGAACGTCAAAGGCTAAAAGAAGAGTTTGAAGAGAAGTACGATACAAAGCTTGAAGCGATGAAGTCATCATATGATGCCCGAATGGAGTCTTTGCGTGAGACTACAGAAACGAAAGTGACTTCTGCAGAGAAAGAAGCTAAGTCGTCTGTTGATGTTGCGAAAAAAGAGATCCGTTCACAATATGAGTCTCAAGTGGCTAAGTTAGAAGTTACGATAGACTCATTGAAGAACGAGTACCAAGTCAAAGAGCAACTTTCCCTTGAACGGTCAAAGTTAGAGCAACAGTCTGCGCAAAAAGAGCGTGAAAATCAGCGTTTGATTTTGGAAAGCACTGCACAATCTCGTGAAGCTCTTGCAGAAATGTCACGTAAGCAACTAGAATCTAAAGTTCGAGAACTAGGTAAAGATTTAGATTATGTAAAAAAGGAGCGAGATTCTATTGCAGGTCAGGTTGTTCCAAGTTCCAATGACCCTTTCGAACAACTTGAAAAGCTTGAAGCAATTAAAGATCGCTTGAAGAAGCATGGGTTTATAGACTCCAAGAGCGATGAGAGTGACGACGACACTGAGCCAAAAGAGGAAAAACCAAAAGACTTGTTTGGTAAAATCTTACACTATGGACCACAGATTGTAGGACCCATTCTCCAGAGAGTGGATGCGGCAACGGCAGTTGCTCAACAAGCAGTTTCTCAACAACAAACTCAAGAAACCTTAAAGTCTAAAGAGCAAATGGTAGAGCAGCAAAGGCTTATTGTTCAAGAACAACAAGCTGCCGCCCAACGAGAAATGCAGTTGCGTGAGCGTAGAGAAATGTTAATGCAGCGTAGAATGGAGAGAGAACAAGAAAGTCAAATGCTCCAAGAGAGGCAACAAGTGGCAGAGCAACTAGAGATACAAAGAGCAGCTCATGAGGAAGTCATTGTCTCGCCACCTCAAGAATACGTTGGAGTTCCGTTAGAAAATGAGGTACAAGAGTCTCCGAGTTTTGAAAATCTTGAGCATGTTCAGCAGGAACCCATTCCGCCTGCGGAGGTAAATGAAATGCAAGACACACCGTCTAATGAAAGCTATGCTAAATTAGCAGAGTACCTTTCCGACTCTTTGTCCCAGAAGAAAACGGCAAACACTATGGTTAGTGAGTTAAAAATGGCAAAAATGATGGGGATGTTTAGTCAAGAAGTCCTTGACAATGTACTTTCTGGAGATTTCGACACACTTGTACTTACTTTAAGCGGGATTCGTTCCGACTTACGTTCACCTAAATCCCGTATCGCTTTGAAATCAGTGATGGAAGGACTAAAGAAATAAAATGTCAAAGCCTCAAGCACCCAAGCCCGCATGGTCACCGGGAGACATAAGCTCACAGCCGCTGTCTTCGCCTTTACGTATAGAAGACGTTTCACCGTTTGTAGATCCTCTAGCCCCCCCAATAATTGGGGCAGCATCTCAAGGAGAAGGGTCTGTGCTTTGTGACAGTTGTGACAAATGTTGGAAGATGAAAATTGCAGGCAGTTTCCAAAATACAAAAGCAGATGGGTCAGATTTCCTATTGACTGAGCGGTTCTGTGTGTTTAATGATTCATTGATTGCTCTTGCAGAGCGTACAATTCGAGAGTGTTCTCGTTTTACTCCAAAAAAGGACAGTAAATAATGTCAGAAACAAACTTAATGTTGAGCGAATCTTTAAATGAGTTAAGTAAGTTAATTGAGTTAATGGAAGAAGATGCAGAGAACCTTACTTCTCAGCAAGCAATTGGTGATTACATTGCTCCAATACTAGGGAGTTTACTTGCAGAAATTGAAGCAAACCGTCAGTACGTCTTACAGGCAGCAGATCGTGCTAATCTTGCAATATTGATGAACGAAAAGACTTTCCTCGGAGAGATTTTAACAAGTATTGCAGAACACTTCGCTACAGTTATTGAAGAACTTCCACAAGACACTGACCCAGATTCGAAACTTGGAGTTGCGGCAATTGAAATCCAAGATTTACTTGCAACGTGGATGTCTTTCGACATTGAAGAAGATTTCGAAGATGAGGAAGATGAGGAAGATGAGGAAGATGAGGAAGATGAGGAAGATGTGGAAGACGTGGGGTATGAGGGCGTTGGGGGCGAAGAAGATGCGTATCATGCACAGTTGGTAGAAGAAGAGTACAATGAGGCAATAGGACATGCGTCAGATTATTTGGAAGAAGATAACGCAGGCGATGCCCAAGAGGCTACTTCTTTAGATGTGGAGGTCACCAATGCCCAGTCTTAAAAGTCTCGTTTCAGAAGTGAAAGACCCTAACGATTATGACGGGGTAGTGCTTATTTGCACAAAAGGCAACCAAATTGCAAACTTAGGGTTTACTGGTAAACTTCCACAAGGTATAGATCAGAAAGTCTTTTTATACAGACTTTTACAGGAAGCCCAATATGCACTTACTTTCTCCGAAAATGGTCCAGAAGAAATCAAGCCCGGTGAGTCTCCCAAAAAGAGCAACCTTATTAAGCATTGATCCGGGATTTCGTTACTTTGGGTATGCTATATTAAGTGAAAAAGAATTACTTTATGCGAACATATCCAAAACGAAATCTGAAGATTGGGATAAGTGGTCCAATCAGCCACCTCTATTTCTAAATATTGCAGAACTTGCATTAAACTATGAGTGGGCTGAGAAAAAAGCGATTATTGAGTTTCCTAAAGTCCATAGGGATACTCCAAATCCAGAAGCAATTGTTAAACTAGCTGCGGCAAGTGGAGCGTATACTGCCATTCTCCAAGCTGCAGGGTTTCAGGTAGAATGGGTAGAGCCAAGAGCATGGAAAGGCACAGTTCCTAAAGATATTATGTGTAAACGAATACTTGCCAAATTGAACAAAATTGAGTACAATCGGATTGAAAATCCCAAAGATCACAATATTATTGATGCAGTAGGTATTGGTTTATGGAAGATAAGAAAAAAACGAAAACGAATGTAGTCTCTAACATTTGGAAAAATTGGTGTAGTCTAGAGGCGACTCAAAGAACTGAAGTTGCAGAAAAACTAGGACCTTTAGGGCATATGTTATCCATTGCCGCAAATGTACATCAGCTTGCCACAAACCCTGAAGCGTTGAGTGGAGATCCGCAAAACCAAAACAATCAAAATGAAAATTCGTCTTCTCAATCAAATGATGATACAGAAGAAGAGTTTATTGATGTGGAATATGAGGAAGTGCCATGATTGCATCTTGTTGGGATTGGCCAAGTTTAAAGTACGTTTACTTTATCGTAAAAAACAAGTCACTAGATGCTGGAGGATGGGGTCCGGCGAAAGGAATAGAAGGAAAGTCTGTAGATGGGATGAGGTCTACAGAGTCTATTGCTTTTGATGATTGTTTACCTACTTTGCCTTTAGAAAGTCTGTATGTAGGTACAGGTGACTTTTGCATAGGTGAAATTTATGAAAAAAGAGACAATGATCCTAGAGGAAATGCGGATTTAGCTCAGTTAAAAAGGAACAATGATCCTCAGAGTGCTAAAGTTTTAGACTTATTGAACGGTAGTTCGGATTCAGTGCTGGGATCTACAAGAGATTCTGCTATAAGAGAAAACCCTCCAGAAGGGAAACAGAGTGGAAGTAGACCTCCTGCGATTTGGAATAGCCTTATTCCTATGCTAGCGTCTTTAAGCTCCGGATATGCGGTGTATAAAGGCTTGCAGAATTTGTCGAAAGGTAACCTTGATGCGAAACACTTGCTCTTTGCGTGGGGTGCAGGGTTGGCAATTGGGATAACTGTAGGTCAAGAAGCTGCAAGAGCAACATACTTTTCCAAAGAAGATGGAGATTAGATAATGAGAAGGTTCAATCCAACAAAAGCAGATTTGTCAGAACATCCACCTACACCCGAAAATCTATTACGAGGTTTTCAAGGTAGACCTGTGAGAAAGTCCACAGGTGCAATACTCCCTGTAGATTCTCTGCAAAATGCACAGTTGTTAGGGAGAAGTGATGTTATTTTCTACCTAAGCGATAAGCGTGACCCCAAAGACTCTAAAGGCGAGGGTCAGCAAGGGTATATGAAAAGGTTCTATCACGACCAAAACCCTGAGTCTTACCTTTATGTGATTAGTCAGACCGGGGATATTGATTCTTTCCAGTCAGACCTTATCGCAAAAAGTAGAGCGACTGCTCAGAAGTTACGCAAAAGCTCTAAAGAATTGTATCCTACAGGGCCACTTCCAGACAAGGTTGTGGAACTCGCAGACTTAGAAAAAGTAGATTTGTCTATAGGTAAGCAAGAATATGAGTTGAACTTTGTCGGCTATAAGCTGTATGTTTGGGGAAACATGAAGACTTTAATGGCTTTGCCGATTTCAAATGGTCAAATAACGGACTCTTGTATTTACATTTGGTGTTCCAACCATACAAAAGTCAATTGGCGAGGAATTATAGATTGATTACACAAACGAAAAAAGTAGCACAAGTCGGACTGACTCCTGTCAGATGTGCAAGTTGTAATATGTTAATTTGTACAGCTTCTTCTGGAAGTGTGATTTCTGTGGTTTGTGGTCGTTGTAAGACGCATAACATAATTGAAGTAATCCCTAAAAATAAATTTGCAGTCCCTAAAAGTGCTGTGTAAATTGGGAGTTGCTATATTATTTAATGCAATGAGACCAGTTAGAGTCCAATTATCAAGCTAGAGGCCATGTAGAGTCCAAAATCGGTGATCCTTATGCGATCTATGTTGGCGATAGCTCGACCAAACCCATCCCCAAAGAAAAGGAGTGCAGGTATGCTTAAACGTATCCCTTCACGATCTTCTTCTAAGAAGGCGACTTCTCGTAAGAGTACTCGTTCTTCTAGGAGTTCCAGATCCAATGGCAGCAATATGTCTCTACGTGAGGCTTTAGCGGCTCGACAAAATTCTAAATCTCGCAAGAACCCTTCAAAAGGCAAAATGTCCCTACGTCAAGTACTCGCTGCTCGATCAAATGGGGGGGTTGCTGCACGTCGTGGTGAACTCAGTTCTGAGATTGCAGAATTAAGTCAAAAGTATCGACAGAAGCAAAGAGCATTTGCTTCAAACCCATCTGAGACAAATCGCAGACTTGTTGAGTATTATAGAAGTATGCTCCAAAATGCGAAAGACGGATTGAAGAAAATGTCATCTTCAATGAAGGGTGGTACTCGCAAACCTACAAAAAAGAGAAAAACAACTTCACGTAAGTCAACTGCAAAGAAGTCAACTTCACGTAAGTCAACAGCAAAGAAGTCAACTTCACGTAAGACAAAGAGTGGTGTGGCAAACACAACTGCTTCTTATAAGCGTCTTCGTAAGAGTGGTACTAAGTCGAAGTTTACTCGTGCCTTTAACTCAGCGTTCAAAAAAGCAAAGCGTTCAGGTAAGAGTGTAACTTCAGCACAACGCTCTGCGATTGCTGCAGGTAAGAAAGCCGCTTCAGCACGAAAGAATCCTAGCAGTGCAATAAACCGTTCACTTGCAGCCCTAAAAGTAAATGCAAAAGCTGCAAAAGCTGAAGGTCGTCAAAATCCTCGTAAGAAGAAAGCAACTCGCAAGTCTTCTAAACGTAAGAGTACTGCTCGTAGTTCACGTAAACCACGTACAACTTCAGCAATCAATGTTCATGCTAGAAAGTCAAAGCAGTACAAAGCACTTCGAAGTGCTGCGAAGAAAACTGCATTCTTAAAAGAGTACAGAGTAGCTTTCAAGAAGCAAGACAACAAACGAGGTGTGACCGAAGCACAAGCAGCTGCTCGTGCAGCATTGATCGCAAACTCAAAGATTAATTCGGCTGCACGTAAGCGTAAAAACCCTGTATCCGCAACTGCGTCTACAGTGAGCCGTATGAATCCTCGTAAGAAGACTACTCGTCGTAAGGCATCTAAGAAAAAGACTACTCGTAAGTCTTCTTCAAAGAAAACTTCAATGAGAGCAAGTTCACTTGAAGCGATTGCAAAGAAATCTTCACTTTATAAGCGACTAAAGTCTGCTACATTGAAGAAGAAATTTGTTACTCACTTCAAGAAAGTGCATGCAAAAATTGCTCGTAAAGCAAAGAGTGCCGCTCAAGCAAATGCTCGTGCATCAATGTCTGCTTGGGGTACAGTTTCAAAAGGAAACACTCGCAAGAATCCTTCTACATGCCGTACAAACCCACGTAAAAAGTCTACACGTAAGACATCGAGTCGTCGTAAATCCTCTTCTACAAAGAGAGCAAGAGGACAAAGACTTAAGGGGTCTATGCGTAAGAGTGCGAAACAAGCTCTTTCAGTAGCTGGCGTTTACACTTATAAAATCGAGATGAAGGGTAAAGTTCACACCATTAAAGTGAGCAAGACCTCAAAAGAGTATAAAGCTGCAAAGAAGGGTGGTCTTTCTAAAGTAAAGATGACTAAGCTTCGTGGTAAGAAGAATACTCCTACTTCACTGAACTTACGTTCTGTTTATAAAGTTGTAGATGGTCGACCAACAAAGACAGACTTCCAAAGAGCAATCAATGCTTGGGCGGGAGCTGTCGATGGTGGTAAAGTACGTGGTGTGAGCAAAAAGATGCGTTCACGCACTCGTATGAACCCTTCATCACTTCGTAAGCATACAGTAAATGCAATTTCAAACCCAATGCCACAGTCAATGGCTACACGTATTCACCGACATAACGAAGGTTCGGGAATGCATACCGCTAAACTTGTAGGTATCGGAGTAGGCTCTGCTTACGGAACTGCGATTGCAAGTAACTTCTTCAGTTCACTTCTCCACAGAGACTTTGCGCTTAATGTAACCCCAGAGGATCGTAAGAATAACAGCAGTAAAAAGATGCTTGCAGAAGCATTACCTCCAGCACTATTTGGTATTGCAGGCGGTATTGGTCTGTATCAGAAGTACGTTAAGAAGTCAGATGTACCTGACGCTTGGGTTGCATTCTCTGGTGGTATGGTTGCAGGTGCGATTGCGTCTGCTGCTTCACGTACCATTGTTAAGGGAATGTCTAAGTTCATTCCAGGTTTCCGTTCAGTTTCAGAATATGGCGGAGACAGTATTACTTTAAAAGAAGTGGCTGATGCAGCCACAACTCCTGCAACCACAACTCCTGTAGTGGAACCAGTTCCCACCGCAGATGAAACTAAACTAGAGGGATTTTTATTAAATCTCCAAGATAAAGGACATAACATGTCAAACTTTGCTCAAAGAAGAAATGGTCTAGGACTATACACCTCCGTACCTGTACCCTCACAGATGGGTACTTATGTCGCAGATGTAGGTAACTACGTACCCCAAAGATCAAACCCTGTGGATCGTGTATACGGACTAAGTGCTGAAGATCATGCTGAACGTTTATACGGACTAAGTGCTGAAGATCATGCTGAACGTTTATACGGACTAGGTGCTGAAGATCATGCTGAACGTTTATACGGACTAGGTGCTGAAGATCATGCTGAACGTTTATACGGACTAGGTGCTGAAGATCATGCTGAACGTTTATACGGCATTGCTCGTGCAGACATTGTGAGTGGTATGCATCATCGGTCTAACCCTGCAGAAATGCCAGACAGTGGTATTAGTCCAGTAGGCGCAAATACCCAAATGGTCCCGAACCTTGCACCTCGTATTCCAGACGGCATGTACAATATAAATGCTTCTTTAAAAGAGGACATGGAATTAATCGAACCTCTCAGTAACGATGAGCTTGCTTCCGAGGGTTTGACTAATGTGTACTCAAGCGGTGAGCAACTTCACATTATTCGTGCGGTTCCCGACGTTGCTCGTCAGATTGCAGAATCTAACTTTGGTAACATCATTGGACCGAGTCGTGTTGTAAATGGTGCAGTACTTGTACTTGCAAGCATCTTCGACACACCTCAAAATCCTGTACTTACTGACCGACTTCGTTTGAATCGTGCGCCAGAAGTACCGAAGGGTGCAAGTTTCCCACAAGCAGGTGGAGTATTCTCAAGAGTTGCGTTTAGCAGCCACTTACCCTCAGTCAATAACCAAGCGTCTTTCCAAGAGTTTGGTGTACGAGTCAAGCAGGCTTAATTGATTGATTGATTTGAGATTTGGTAATTACAAATTAATATCCTCTTAAGGAAGGTATAAGATGTCAAATATTAGTAAAAGCATGAGAAACCTGCAAGAAAGTAGAGCCGAAGACTTTCGTGTTCTCTCGCAGTTGACTCGTGACCTTGAGGCCGAACTCTCCGGTCCGAGAAAAGTCAAAGTTAAGATCGGTCCGAAGTACGTAGAGGGAGTTACCAAATCACAAGGTGACGCTCAATACGAATCTGAACTTCGCAATACGAATGCTCAAATGATGGGTCGTGCCTTTGGTAGGAACATGGATTTGGGTGATGTTGCTGTAGATGTTCAGGGCGAACTTGAGGGCCACTTTGGTTCAGATCGTGCCATTTCACACTACATTGAACTTTCAACACAAGTCCTTTGTCACCTTTTATATCAAGGTACAAAGCGTGCAGAGGATTCCAGTATTGCAAAAACAGACTTAGCTGCTGCAAAAAAAGCATTCATGCTTGCAATGGAAGATCCTACAAAAGGGTTGGTTAAAGCAATTGGTGCAATGAATAGTGTGACTTTGTTTGCAGACAAAGCAAACGGCTATCTCTACCCTTTGAGCTTTTCACATATCCAAGCTGTGACCGCAGAAGCTAGGCAAGTCGTAAACTTGCGTGCTGAGTACATCGCTTATATTTCACAAACCCCTGTGAAAACAGCAGTTGTTACCTACATGATTAAGCCTGGAAATACTCCACCGAGAAATGTGTTATTACCCGCTGTAATAAACGGTAATACTAGAGCAGCTACTAGTAAAGCATTGCAGAGGTATGCTGATAAAGACTTAAAAGCAACCTTTGAGTATTACTTCAAGGCCGCAAAGTCGGAAATTGATATGTCTTCCGGTATTCGTACAGGTGACGCAGAGTCTCAAATTAAAGCAGCAATTACAGCTTTAGGGCAAGCTTCAAATTCTTTGAATACTACCGGACTGTCAAGTAAAGTCGTTAATCAGTTCAAAAGTGGGTTTACGAGCATTGCGAATAAGCTTAAGAAAGTCAACCCTCTAAGAAACACTGCGGATGAAGATATCGGATTTCTCACTTTAGAGTTACTTGATATGCTTGGTGGTCTTTCGGATATGGGTGCAAGTACTGCTTCTTTGAATGGTATTTCTGGCTTTAATACGACTACAGGCAGTTTAGCTGCCTATGTTCTTGGTATTGCCAAGCAAATCCCTTCACAGTACGATAATGAAGAAATTGCTTTCTTAGATGCACAAGATCAGATTCGACCTTCTAACATTACTACACACAATCGTAGAAATGTTTTATTTGCGGCAGTGCAGAATAACTTAGGTCTTGCTTTGATGAATCTTGAAGATGCATTTACAAGCATTGTTCCATTAGGTGCAGTTCTATCTAAAAAAGGAATTACACAAAAAGCTGTAGCAGTCACTAACCAATTCAAGAAACTTGTACAAAAACAACTTTCAATGAATGCAGATGCTTCTAATAACTTGGTAAATACTCTTGGTTCAAACGTAGAAGCTTCAATTTTTGGAAATGCCTACGTTGAACTTGTAAACCTTGTTTTAGGCACTGAGACTTCAAATAGTGGTGCTGTTTTAAATGGTACAAATATCCTATCTCGTGGTGTGATGGGTAGATTAGACATCAGTGAGTCGATGTACAATCGTATTGCCGATGGTCGTATTGCTAGTCTGAAATCTGTTGGTGCTGATGGTCGTACTCTTAAGCAACAATTGATTGACTTTGTGGACACACAATTCCGTAACAAAACAGGTCGTACATCCGCAAGTGTACGTACTGCAACTCGTGACGCTGTTATTCGTTCAGCAGATCTCCTTATCGCAACCCTTAACGGACTTCGAGTCCAAGCAGAGAACATTGGTATGCAAACTAGACAAAATCCAATGGGTGGTGGTTTATTAGCTGCCGATACCCCAGCAACAAAAGCAGGAGTTGGAGCAATCGCACTTTATAGTGATCATGCTTCAGCCGCATTAATTAACCGATTCGCCAAGCCTACCGCAGGTTCAATTGGTTCTTACGCATCAGATTATGGTGTTTCAGTCGCAACTGCCCTTTGGGGTGCTTCATTTGTTTCAGGAATGCAAGTTCCTGTTTTAAATGCAGACGGTGAGAAGAACGAAGGTCTTGGCTATTCTATGATTGCCGGTGCAGGTCTTCACGCACTTCTTCGCACTTTGTATAAGAACAATATCGGAAATGTACGTTTCTCAGATAGTATGTTTGCAAAGATTGGTCAAGCACTCGTAACTGCACCTTCTCATCTTCTTGGTGATTCAAGCATGGGTTACTCTGCACTTAATCCTGCAGATGCACATGGACATGAAGCTGACTTAATTGAATGGTTGTCGAACTTACTTCGTGTAAGTCCAGAATCTACGATTTGTCATCTTGGTATTCAGCTTTGGACTAATGGTCTTGTGGGCAATGCGACAAGTGATGCTTCTGGTGCAATTGTACAGAATATGGTTTTCTCAGTAAACGATGCAGTGACGATTGCAGAAGATGGAAAGCTTACAGCAGATCAGCGTACCCTCCTTGGTGACACTATTAATGCACTTTGTCAGTTATGCTATGCTTCTTGTGATGATAGTATCAAGGCAGTTACAGAAGGTAGCAACAAATCAACTGCAACAAAACTTGTTGTTGAATTGACTGCTGAACAACTAGAAGCTATGGAAGCTAAAGGCACTGCTTGTAAAACCGAAGCTGAGAAATGTCTTGGTTTAGACGCAGGCTCACTTGGTGATTACTTATATTCGGGTGGTCTAGGTGGCTTTATCCAAGAGCCGGGATATAACCTTGATGTTTACAGTGGTGAAGATCATGTGAACTATCTACAACCTGCTCCGATCCAAACTGCACAATCTGGCATTGCACAGCTTGACGCAGCGATTGCTCGTGCTGCTCGTCTTGATTCTCATGAGAAAATGCAAGAGGGTATCGAGGATATGGTTGAGGTAGAAGTCATTCGTGCGACTCCTACTACTGCTAGTATGGCAGAAGAAGCAGGAGTTGGCGTAAGTCTTGGTGCAAGTCGTACCAATCCTCAGACTGAGGTTGTTGCTCTTGAAGTAATGGGTGCGAATACTTTGATGGACATTGTGCCAGCTCGTCAGTACAGTGTACCTCAAGGTGCTTTGGACTATCCACGCATTCAACCTGCACCAGACATTCAGGTTGCGTCTGATGGACTTTTCAATCGTGGTGCGTTTACTCCAGTGTTTAGTGGCTAATAGGATTTGATCCTGCAGTCTTAGGGCTGCACCACTCACTTGAAAGAGAGGTGGCTTTGCAAGTGCAGGGTCACCTTTTTTTCATTTTAGTGAAAATAAATTTTGAAAATGTCAAAAACGCCCTACTTTTCGGCATTAGAAAAATTTGCACTCAGTATATTTACTCTTGTATTATGTTTTTTGTGATTTACATCACGCCACTTTTTTATCGCTCAATCTGAGATTGGGCAAACCCATTCAAGGAGATGCCTTATGGCTAAAGTACTTGGCTTACGTGAACAACGAGTTCAATTTTTCTATGACACTGACTTTGCATATCATGGCGTATTGACTTCCACTGACAGTTCAAATGTCAACTTCGCTAAGGCTCAGAAGAACCTTTTCTCTGACGCTCGCGCAGGTGACCTTCTTCGCACTAACTTGCAAGGTCCTGGTCAGCTTCTTTCTGACCAAACTTTCTTGACCTTTGCTGTTCGTCACGAAGTAATGTTCTACAATGTAGCATCTAGTGCAACTTATGGTGATACATTCACATCTCTAGCACAGCTTTCAATTTGGACTATGAATACTTGTACATTCCAGTTCCAGGTTGATACTAAGGTTGAGTTTGAAGGTCCTATCACCATGACACCTGCAGGCGGTGGTCCTTGGGGCTTTGTGAGCGAGAGTGGTGCGCCTCTCATCACTAATGGTGAGCCTGATGCGCCTAGCATTTACGTTCTTCCTCTCCCAATCGCTATTACTAAACGACAAGCTATCGCTATGATCGAGAAGAAATATTCGTTTGGTGGAACTGACATTGCTGCTGAGATCAATGCCGCTGACTGTGGTAAACTTCTTCGTGCTTACATTGATGGTTACAATACTCGTGACGTACAGTAGAATCTTTCAGATTCTAGGCTGAAAATAACTTCATATTTATTTCAGTTTTAGCTTTTAGCGAGTAAAGAGGGATTTGTTAGGAAACTAGCAAATCCCTTTTTTCATTTTGGCCTATATTTATTTGCTACCTCACTATGTTACACTGTATAGTAGTTTACAAATTACATGACATAGAGGTGTGTATTATGGCAAAAGTTGAATCATTCAATGACGTTCAAAAGGAAATAGAGCGTTTAAGGGCAGAAATAGATTCCCTTAACAATAAAAATTCGGATTTAGAATTAAGTACACAAAAAAGACTGAATGCCGCTTTTGACCGTATTGATTCTATAGACTCTTGGGCAAGCTTTATTAATTCAATTTCAAGCTTACCGGGAGTGAAACAACCAAAATGGTACAAGATTGAAGTTCCTTTTGAGTATAATGATGTGCAAGAGCGTTCTGGACAAGTACAAATTAGTGCTTCGGGACCTTTTGTATGTACACAAATGCAAAGTTATTATAAAATTACAGAAACAGACGCAAGTAAGTATGCCAATTATTACAACTTTACACTAGGGTATCCAAACCAACCTTTTTCGGATTCGACAATAGCAAAGACAAATACCGCAGTAGGTCGAGTGATTGCCCCTACGTCTTTTTTCGGGATTAAAAATAGAGAATGGGGTGTGGATGTCATAGGATTAGACAGCTTAAATGCGAATTCGCTTGTGATTGGTGAACTTTTTTCAAAGTACACAGATGGTGCTGATGATTATTGGTATGAGGGTTGGTCATACCCAGAGTTAGATATTCGAATCCAAACTGCAAATAACAATGATTATTGGTCGGGATTAGACAGTATTCCGAGTGCCGCACTTTATGGATTAGACAGTCCTCTGTATTTAGCCACACCTTCTATAGTGCAAGCAGCAGACAGTGTTGTCGCTTTTGCAAGACCTACGGGTAACGCAACTGTTCCATTAAAGGGTGTATTTGTTTTAGAAATGCATGGTTACCACATCGGTTTACATGCAGACATAGAAGACTTACTTGGAGTATAATAATGGACAGCGATAAGATTAAAGCAGATGCGCAAAGTTTACAATCAGATGTCCGTAAACTAAAAGAGAGGTTTCATGCTGAGACAAATGAGTCTTTTGCCAAGTTAGAACATCTGGGAATGCTCTGTAAAAAGTCAAGTTATTGGCGGAATGACATTAAGACATTAAGCAATGTTCCGGGAATCAAACAACCTCAATGGTATGTGGTAGATATCCCATTTGAATATGGCGCAACAAGTGTTCAAGCACGAGAGGTCAACTTAAGTGCGACCGATGCTTTTGTATGTACACAAATGCAAAGCTACTTCCACATTACAGACACAAATGAAGTTCACTTTAGAAACGAGGAAACTACTCCATCTGTCGGTGTGGGTACAAATAGAAGTCTTCCTTGCAGCGCATTTCATCCTTATCTTGAAGGACTTAAAGTTCAAGGCCAAGCTCCATTTTTTACATTTGGAGTGTTTCAGCCGGGACTCACCAAAATCTTTGGAAATGGGTATCAGTATCCAGAGTTCGAATTTCAAATCGAGATTGAGGGTTCTGGTCGTTTTTGGTGTAGTCCTAAAACACCAGCAGCAGCATTTTATGGAGAAAACAATCCTTTATACTTAGGCTTTGAAGGAGTTGTTGAAAACGTAGATAAGATTAAAGTATATGCTTACCCTACAACTTCAGTGAACCTTAAAGGCACTGTTCGTTTTGTTTTACATGGGTATAGCATTGGAAGTGACATTACACTCCAAAGTCAATTAGGATAAAGGGCAATCAATATGAGTACAGAAGTAAAAAGTGCATTAGAGTTAGAAAATCTTAAATCCCTAGCAAGAAACTTGAAGAAAGATGTCTCACACCTTCAAGACATGCTTGCAAAAAAAGCGTCTATTCATAGCCATAAGTTAGCTCTTCTAGAAGAAGAAGTAGCTAACTTGGAATCTAACTCTAAGCAGATTAGAAGTATAGACGACATTCCTGGCCGTCGTACTCCGAAATGGTATGTTGTAGATATAGACTTCGACTATAACGATACCGCTTCAAAGTTTGATTCTGTTCAAATTACTGCCGAGGGTCCATTCATTTGTACTCAAATGCAACCTTACTATTTAGTTTTAGATAGTGATGTCACACATTATCAAGGCATTCCGGGGCAGGCAAACCCTAACGCTTTAGCTACTCCTTTAGCTTATGGTCGTTATCTGCCTTGTTCAGCAGCAAGTGTTTTAGGAAACAATATTGTATCTTTAGGACAGTATGCAGCGACAGGTGTACCCGCAATAAATAAGGGTCCTATTCGTGACTTTCCCGAATTCAGTTTCAAAGTCGAAATCGGAGGAAGTGGTGTGTTTTGGACACAAGACAAAACTGTACCTGCTGCTGCTTTCTATGGACAGAAAGAACCTTTATACTTAGGTGTCGAGGGGTATGCTGAAAGAACAGATCGGATTATTATTCATGCACAACCCGAAAGTGCTATTCCTTTAACAGGTCGTGTTCGTATGGTAATGCATGGTTTCCAAATTGCAGGAAACATCAACATTTCAGATTTGTTAGGATACTAAAATGTCGAGTAACTCAAAAAATGCATTACACCAAAAGAGAAATTCGATTTCTCCACCGTTGTTGGAAAATGGTGACTTCCCTACGGAAAAGAGTGTGGCAACAAGTTCAGAAGCTGTACTTGCTGTGGGTGTGGATAGCTTTTTTACAGACTTACCACCGTCATCACTTGTGCCTTTTGTGCGTCATCGCCTTTGGGTGCCAGACCCCACAATAATACCAAATAGATTTCCATTAAGTGGATCAACAGGAGCTTCACAAACAACTGCGTTTAACTTGTTCGATGTGCCTGAGAATCAAAGTTTATTATTAACCTTTGTTGCACAAACATGGTTACAAGAAGATTCGGTCATTGTGGATGAGCCAACGACATACGCTGCATTGCCCACAACTGCGGGAATCAATGGTGCAGCACCTTTACAGGTCACGATTAATCAAAACCCCATAGCAGACGTTTCGGGTTTGTATAACGACGCTAATTGGGCAGATACGACTTTACCTTGGTATCCTCCTTCAAACGGTGTACCTTCTTCCGGTTTTCTAACCCAACGCACAAATGTGTTCAACTTTGGTAATGGTTTGAAGGTTTTTGTCATTGTCCCCGAAAGTCAAGCAGTAGGTGCTTTGTACACTGCAACTTATGGAACGGCACTTCAAGCAACAGAGTTACCTGACGCAGTTCACATTGTATGTAAAGGGTATTTAGCTCCAACAAAAGTCATTCAAAAAGCGAGGAAGTTATATGGAATCTAACATTGAATTAGAGATCTCACAATTGAATGCGGAGCTTTTACGTTTAAAAAGTGAAATTGTGAGCTTTGAAAATACTAGAAAATCTGAAGTTCAGATGTTGAAAGAGCGTGTAACTGACGCAGGGTCTGTACTTGGTTCGAAAAACTCTATTAGTCAGATTGAAGGTCGTCGGTATCCAAAGTGGTACAGTGTAGAGATTCCTTTTTCGTATGGAGGTTCTACACCAAAATCGTCTTCCGTAGAGATCACAACTCGACCATTTGTATGTACCCAAATGTCATCTCTTTACTACATTACAGACGAAGACCCTAGTCACTTTGCAGGAGTGGGTTCATTTTCCCCACCATATTCAACATCCGAAATTACGTGTGATGGTCGCTCTTTACCAACAACTGCATACTTTGCGACAATCACTTCTATGCTCTACGACTGGAATGTTCGTAAGATGAGCAAACCATCTGTGAATATTATAGAGTACTCTAGTTTTGTGATTGGGGAAGTGTTTAGTAATTATAACGATGGTGCGAACGATATTCGGAATGTTGGTTGGAACTATCCCGACTTTGACTTTGAGATTAGGATTGCGAACTCAGGTAGACGATGGACTGATGATAAGATCCCTGCAGCTGCGTTCTATAGTGCGAACGGTAACCCTTTGTTTTTAGGGCATAACGGATTTATAGACGCTTATGATCGAATCGAAGTAACTGCACACCCTACAATCGAAACAATCAATACTCAAGGTATCGTCAAGTTTGTGTTCTTTGGATATGAAATAGAGACTACACAAAACTTAAGCGATGTCTTTGGTTACTAAGAAGGGGTGATCTATGTCAGAATTAGCAGAGACAATCGAGTTAGCAAATAACATTCGTCAAATGATGAATGACCAAGACCCTGTGGTTACAAAAGAACTATTATCAATTGAAAATGAGATTTCAGAGCTAAATAATACGTTCAATACTGCGGTGAATATAGAAAGCGTACCCGGAGCAAGAACTCCTAAATGGTACACTTTAGATCTTACTTTTGATGGGGGGGAAACCCAAGCAAAGTCTAGAGCATTTGAGATTAGCTCTGAGGGGGCATTTTTACCTACCTCACTCCAAGCATACTTCAAGTATACATCAGACACTGCAAGCGATTATGTGTTTGGAGGATTCTTCCCTCAAGGGACACCTAAAGGTAGATATGTGTCAGCATCTACATTCCCTATTTTTGGAAACGGTATTTTGCAAAATCCGATAAGTGTCGCAGGGAGTTCTCCCGGAACTGTTTTATTTACGGATAACTATAGCCAAGCAATGTACGATATTCCAGAGTTTAGTTTTGGTTTCGAGTTAGAAACTGTCAATCAGAGTTGGACAAATCGCCCGATTCCCGGTGGTTTGATTTTCACACTAGACAATCCTATGTATTTCAGTGGGGAAACGTATCTTGATCGGACAGAGCGTTTGATTGTAACAGCTTATCCAGATATACGAGTACCTGTCAGTGGTGTTGTACGACTTGTTCTTCATGGGTATCAAATCCTTGGAGAGATCACACCAGAAGACCAAACTAGGATATAAATGAAATCTTTATTTCCCACATCTACAAAATCTGTAGAACAGATACGTTTACAAGATGACACAGTATGTGATGTGTACACTTGGACTTCCCCAGAGGGGGTCAAGATTGCAACTCACATGATTATGCCTTGTCCTGAATGCAGTTACCCTTTGAGTTTAGCGTCAAGTGAGTTTGATTTTGATTCTCTTACTTTACTCCATGAGTTAAAGTGTCCCGCACGTTGGAAAAAAGTTGGAAGTCAAAAAGTAGGAAAACAAACTTTAAGACTTGTGAAACTTAATGAAAAAGGGAAACCTATGATCCAAAGATGTGGTTGGAGAGGTGTCATTGTAAAAGGTAAGATTGAGAACTTATAATGACTTATGATAAATCTTTAGCAAAGCATACAGCTTTGTCGGCCAAAACAAGACCCTCGAAAGAATTACTTAGTTTCATTGGTACGTATGAAGATATTAATCCACGAAACACTGTGATCTTGGACTTTGGTGCAGGGAATGGAAGACACTCAAACGCTTTAAGAGAAATGGGTTTTACAGTCTACAGTTATGACCCTTTCAATGGAGAATTAGAAGTAGATCCTTATGAAGAAGTGTCTGTTGTGTTACCTAAAGGGAAGTTCGATCTTGTATTAAGTGCTTTTGTCCTCAATGTTGTTTCGTATGAAGATATGCTTGGTATTCTGAATAGAATGGAAAGTCTTACCAAAGATGATGGCTTTACAATTCATATTGTAAGAGAAGATCTTCGTAAACTAAAGGGAGGGGATACTGTTGGTAAAAAAGGCTCTATCCAAAGAGATATCCCTACTAAACAACTTACGGATTTGGGGTATGAAAGAATAGGGAAAGTATTTGTAAAGTAGACAGTGTATTGCCCTTTGACAAGTTAGGTTTTAGTGCTTAAAGTGAAGCACACAATCTTAAAAATGTCGTAAAAGGTGATTTACAATGACAGACTTTACAAAGTTCGAAAACCAATTCCAAAAGCATGAAGTTGGTAAAAATAAGCAACACCAAAAGGGTCAGATGGCAGTTAATGAGTTTGGTCGGCCGGAAGCTACATTTGTGTATGGTAAAGCTCAAGACGCTGCACCTACGGAGTTCACTGTTGACATTGATATGGCAGAAGTCCGAACAGATCAGATTTCAAATGGTCGTGAGGGCATGTATCAACCTGCACATTACAATGTAGACATTGTAGGCGCGCAGTTCCTTTGTCCAAAGTGTTATTCTGCTTTGTATATAAAAGGCAAAGGCATGCCGAACGGTAAAGAGATTACGGTGCATTGGGAAGATGTGGTGCAATCTCCAAATGACAATCTTTTCCGCCCTACGATTTCAGTAGATGGTGTAATGAAGTGCGACTATTACGATTATGAGATTGTAGGTTCGGGTATGGGTGGCGGTGGTCAATCGAAAGGAATGTCGATGAAGTGTGGTTGGCAAGGAGGTGTAATTCGTGGAAAGATGTTCGACCATGAAAATGGATTGATTCTATAAAAGATTTGTAGTCCGTTTAGAACGTAAGGTATGTTTCTTCCATAACTATTTAATTTGGGAGTAAAATAAATGAGCCTTGAAGCCTTAAATGCCAATGAACTAAACACCTTAAGAGCCAATATTGAAAAAGTTTTCGAGTTTTGTGAAAACAAAAGGACTTTTTCAAAACCAAGAAAAGAAGGCGGCCAAATAAAACCTTTAAAGTCGATGTTCGGCTTTGTTCCTGTGATAGAAGATAGTAAGCTTAATCTATACATCAAACTTGGAGGGCCTGAGCTTGTGCGTTTTGGTCAAACTCTTGAGGATGGTAGCTCATCCAAGTTTCCTACTGTAGTAGAGTCTCAAGATCGAGATAAATTGGCACATGTCTTGTCTCGACAAGATCCAGAGAGATATGGGTTCACAAAACGAGAAGTTAAAGCGCAGTTCCCTTTTAGAATTATATATATTGAAAATGAGGGCTATCAGTTACAGTATGCTAAAGATTCGGATTCCGAGTATATGAGTATAAAAAGTAACAATACGCTCAAAGCCAATATTGTGAGTGAGATTGTAATGACAGCACTTGAGTACTTTGGGCTAATTGTTGCTTCTCCGGATAAAAACACCACTCAGCTTATTTTGAAAAGTGCAAAATCTGAAAATGGTGTTGGTACAATTCTCAACTTGTTTATGACCAAAATGAAAGTTGATTTGAATGCTTATTTAACTCGAATCATAAGTCATCACTACAATAACAGGGCAGGTTCGTTTTTCGGTCTGGAAACATTGGTAGTAGATGTAAATGAACAACATCTTGCTGACATAGCGATTGAGGGGTTTTTGTTGTACCCTAGAACTAAAGAGTATAACAGGAACCATGAATCATTTAATGATTTCAAAAAGCAATTCGACTTTGGAATTCGTGAAGTTCTTGGATCTATTTCGGAAGCAAGTCAGTCTGATGCAGCTGTCGCAGAAGAGGTAAAAAAATATGTAGACCTTCTAGGTACAAGTGCAACTTCAGATTTAGACACGATTAATACTTTGACACAAGCGAATACTGACTTGAGAAAAGAGCTAGAAGCGGTTAAAGCTACAGTTCCCTCAAACCCAAATCTTCCAAAGTATCTGGGTGTTGGTGCAGGTTTAGTTTCTGGCTACTTTGCGATTCAACAAGATTCAGCCCAAGAGCTTGAAACTTGGCAAAAAGGTGCAATCGTGGCAGCGAGTGGATTACTTGGTGCAGTGCCTTATTTGAATTTTGTGACAATTGCCACAATGCCTTATTTAGTGAACAAAGGAGTTCAACTTTCAGGTGACGACGAGTTCAAGGCAAGTGCGAGAGCAAGAATGGCTCAAGCTCGGGCGGGTGCAGGTCGAATCGCTACAAGCGTAGGTGATGGAGCAAGAAGACTAGCAAGTAGGCAGGAGTTGGCTGGAGAAAGCTAGTTAGTGATCTGTGCTTTTCTTATATGCATAGTAAAGAATACCTAGTGTGGCAAAGCCCATAATATACAATGATGTTACGGAAGCTTTTCCCTCTCCCTCAGTTACAGAAGTTTCACCTTCTTCACTGTCAATCGGTAAGGGTCCGATTACAATATTTGGAAGTTCTTGCTTTAGACCAACTTTAAACAGTCGTGAGTTCTCAGCAATTTCTTCATCGCTTGCACTGCCTACTTCACGAACTTGCTTTAGAGTCAGCCCATCTTCAACATCACCATCAATCCAAATTAAACCGATAAGGGGTGCAAGGAACTCAAGGTATGCTTCAATTTCAGCATCGGGTACTTCAAGATATACTTGCTTTGCTTCAATATTTGTAGGCCGAGTGAATCCGTAGGCATTTACCCATGTAGTATTGTCAGCATCGGAAGTTCCCGAAACATTGAAGTCAACAACTTCAAGCGTGTCAGCTTCTGGGAGAGAGGCACTTAAGTTTCCCGCAATTGACTGACCCTCAGGTGCCTGCATGTGTGTAGGGGTTTTGCCTTGTGCAGCTCGATTCGACATTTTAATCTTGTCAGCAACATTTGAAGTGCTGAAACTAGCGAGTATGGTTGCCATTTCCAATCTCCTTGATATGTAGAGTTTATGTGAAGTAGCCCCACTCTACCACTCAATATGTGAGAGTGCTAATTTTGATGAGATGAAATGGCTTGTGATATTTCCATGTTTTTGTTAGAAACTTTTTGCGTCAACCAACTCCGAAAGAAAAGATACGATGAATGAATTAGAGAAGTTACGGAAAGAGAATCTACATCTTCGTTGTGTCATGCATGAAGCAGCAAAAGAGATTCATGCATTTTGGGGAGTGCATGCACCTTGTGATGGTTTAGGCCCACACCTTTTGTTAGATTATTTAAGAGGTAAGCGAGAAATAGGTTCTAAATCAAACCCATACCCACAAAATGAAAAAGAAGTGGAAGATAAAAAGTCATGCTAAAAGACCCACTTACAAAGTTTGTTATGTCACTGACTGTTTTGACATTCTTTGCTGCTTCCCTTGTTCCTATACACAAAGACAACTATCCCCTAAAACGCAGTTTACCTACATATTGTACGAAGGGTTGTCAGACGTATGGAATCCCTAAAAGCTCAGAGAAAGTTTACCTCTATGAATGCCACTATGATGAGAATGGAGTATTAGAAACAGTTTCTGAAAATGGTGAGATGATTTGTGGGGTAGAGTCGGGGGGACTATTAACGATACATGGAATTGAGGGTGATTACTCAACATACAGCACAAGTGATTTTTGACTACTGTCTTTCTTTAATCTTGAAGTACGCAAATGTAGAAAGTCCTCCTAAAACAAAGCCACTAAGTATGCACACCCCTGCAATCTGCTTTATCTTCTTTTCAGCAACAGGAGCTACTTTATTCTTGATGCGTAAAGCCACCGGTTTCAGTTTATCAAATAGCAACTCAAGGTCTTCTAAGGTAAAACTTGCAAGGAAAATAGCTCTCAAGTTCAAGGTTAGATCTAACCCTGCAGCTTCAAAATTGACAAAGTTTGGGACACTTTCCACTGTTTGATTATACAAGTTCGTAAGATCTGATCTTTTGAGTTCAGCATCTTTGAAACCTTTCAAAAGTAAGGGTATGACCTTTTGGTTGATTGCTGCATTTATGTTTTGTGCAATCTTATCGGCAAGCGCATTTAGTTCTTTTTCTTGACCAACAGAGTTAACCAAGAGGTTTACCATTTCTTGTGCTTGGACAGTTGCAATGTTCTGCAGCTTCTGACTTATACGTGGGGCAACTTCTTGTTGTACAAGGTTGTTCACCCTCCTGGCAATTTGGACAGCGGAAAATTCATCAGCTATGTCTTTTAGATCATCGATCCAATCAGAACTATTTTCTCTATAATGCATAAGGGTTCTCCTTAGATTTCAATTTCATCTATCATCTGAGCCATAATAGGTGACCCAAAGTTACCACCTACGTCAAGTATAAGTACACTTTCTTTATCTAGTTCAGGAGCGTCGTCGGCAAGATCAGACAAGTCATAACGGTGTCTTCCTAGATTCAATGTGTGTAAGTCCCAAAGGGCAATACCGTATTTGTCCAAGCTGTGTTCGATCACTTCCATGCTGTGGAAGTATTTACTGTTTTCAGAGACTTGAGGTAGTTTTTTTAAGGCTTTAATAATTTCAGTACGCATTAAGCCTTGCGCTTCACGATATGCATATACAAAGTTAGATTTTGACACTGCCGAATCTAAATTCTGTAAAGATCTAAGCAACTTGGCAACTTTGCTTTCAATACGAATCGCTTTTTCGCCATATTCGTCTAGAACCCCTATAGAACGTGCAAGTGGTGAAGACTCAGGTAACTTGTCCAGCCCGAAGTATACATTTTCTCGTAAGATGACATATGCTCCCCATTCGGGAATATGAAAACAATCAAACACATAAGGGAGTCCTGGATTGTTTCTGAGAAAAGGATCACTTAGAATCAGTTGATTAAAATAGCCTTCGTCGTTGTCCGAAGTTACTTTCACAACGAGCTTTTTATTTGAAGTAGACAATACAATTCCAAAGTACCCACTCCCTAAGACATCAGATAAAGAAAAGGCACCAGTTAAAAGGTTTTTATCTACGTTCTTCCATCGTTTATTGCAGACTTCTTTGAAAGTAGGCCATTCTTCATCTAAGAACTTAAACAAAGTTCTTGTTCTTGGCATCATGGAGGCCACAGACTTGATCTTCATTTTAGATTGAGGTTTTCTTTTTTTGCGTGTAGTCATCGTAAGTGTCCTATCTGAATGTTTTTCTTCTGTCGATTGCAGTAAGCTGACCTACTTTGATGGGCTTTTTCGCAGCATATTCATTTTGGGAAGAAAGAGGTTCTCCCTCAGTGGTTATAAATCTAGGAGCAGACCTTAAAGCCTTATGGTGAATAAAGTGTGTCGCATTCAACGATAAGCTTGGCATATGCCAAAAGTCGTTATCATAGTGGCTATTAAAGTTAGTACTCCAACGAGAATCAAACTGCGAAATCGGTTTCTTTGTTGATTTTCCATAGTTAGGGTCACCTACTGGGTATCCTCTATAACTAGATTGGAAAACTCCACCATCGTTCCATGATTGAGGCTTCATTACAACTTGCTCGTATGTTAAACTTTTAGGTTTCTTTTTATCTTTTCGCACTTTATATCGTTCTAGCAAGATACCTAAAATCGCATTTTTTTCAGCCGCACACATATTATGTCCAAGCCCCCTTGCGCAGCCCTCATTTGATCTTGACAACAAGTATTCAGCTAGCAATATTCGTTGTGCAGTTTCTTTAAACTCAGCTTCGTTCCCAAAGTCTTTAGGGGCTTTACTGTCAGTGTTGAAATCTTGACCAAAGGAAACAACCCACAAAGGGTGAACTCCCTTAAATGTGCTACCGCCTTTTAAAGTGATATTTTCTTCTTTAGAATATCCTACAACAAACTCATTTTTACCATTTGCCGACTTTACATAGGCTACTCTTGCGAGAGGGAAGTCCATAGGGATCAAACCTTTAAGTTGCAAAATCTTATAGTCATTTGGGTGTATCATTTGGTCGGGTTTTGACAACTTAGTAAACTCTGTGGGGATTTTGTTTGGATCACTTAAGTAATATAAGTCGTTGTTTTTAAGTTCGTTATGTGGAGTCGATGCTCTACGAGGTGTATAGTTGATTTCAAAGATGTCGAAATCATTGCTCTCTTTATTATACAACATCCCAACAGCAGGTACTTTTTTTCTAGGATTTGAAAGTGAGCTGTAATCTATACTCGATACTTCAATTTCGCCTTTTCTTGCAGTAACGCTTGTGTCTCCTTCTTTTCCCTTCAATTTTCTAATTAAGATATAAGTGAGCAAAGACGCACCGACACCTACAAGCGAATAGGTAATAATCTTCTGTTTTCTATCCATAATAATCTTCCTTGATAATACTGCTCGTAAGTTGGGCAAGTGTATTTGCAGAGTCCTCAGTGAGATGGACACCATCTCCTTTTCTACTATCGCTAAAACTAGAGTCTAATGGTTGGGACTCTTGCAAGTCAAAATTACTGATATGGGTCACCCCCGTATTGTGAAGTGCGGTTTTCAATCTCTCATCCCAAGTCTTTCTCATAGTATTATAGTTTGAGATGTATCTAGGACTTGAAGGGTCAGTAGTATTGACGTAACTAGAGCGAACTGAGGGTTTTACAGCTTTCATAGGACCTGCCCAATACACTTTGGCACTTGGGCATTCTTGTCGAAGTGCCTCTACGAACTCTATTACTTTATCAGTACGATTACTGATACCGTTATCCCCTAACTGTATAAGAACAATGTCAGAGCAACCTAGAGCCTTTACACTCCCCATAAGCTCTTTACTCTTTAAGTAATCTTCGTGAGTCGCACCTTCTTTTCCGAAGAAGTTTACAGTAATACCATCTTGAGAAAATGCATTTTGATATGCATTCCCTAGATGTCTTTTTGTTTGGGAATCGCCTATAACGGTGATCGTCTTGATCGCCTTTGAATCATCCCTTTCTATTCTCGCAGCACTGCTTTGCTTCGTTTTCCATAAGAAAATGAGTGCAGCAGTGGTGATTGCTCCAGAGAAAATCAAAAACTTTTTACTTTTAAACATTGCACATATCCTTAACAAACTGTTTTACTTCTTTCCGTAGGGGTGAGCATACGTTTGCTTTACATAATGAAATCCATTTGAACTTCTCATGCTCAAAACTTAAAGTGACTTTAGGAGGTAACTTAGAGTGTATAATAAGTAAATAGCTAGAATGTTCGAGATTTGAATATCGTGGGAGATATACAAGCTGCGAGTCTTGAGCTTCAATGCCTGTTTCTTCTTTGAGTTCTCTCAAGGCTTCACTACGTGCAATGGCAGAATCTCCTACATTGCAATGCACGTCTACATGTCCTGCAGGTGCTTCCCACCAAAGAGGGTTATTCGAGTCATTTCTAGACCTTAAGATCAAAAGCAGATGACCCTTCCAGATCACATAAACGCTTGTTGTATTCAATTCCATCTGAATAACCTTTGAAACAAAATTAGACTTCTATATAAATATGCCCTAAAATCTAACACAAATTAGGCATGGATGCACTTTTGATAAGGGGATAAAAAGATTATGGCGAATCTTGAAGCAACAGAAGTTCTTAGAGAAATAGTAACCATCTACGGAAAAGCAAAGAACTCGAATATTCCGACCCCCACACATATAGACAATATGTTTCGTATGCAGCTATACTCTACATACATGGATAAGCTAAGTGCTGAGAGAATAGATAAAGATAGTTTAGGATATTTGCTAGGAAACAAAGCACGTTGGAAATCTGAGTTTTGTAAGTTTTTTACTTTACACTTCCTAAAGTTTTTAATGGATAAGTCTCCACAAACGGCAACGGACTCTAGTAGCCTAACAGCAATCTATTCTAATGGGAGTGCAGAAGATGAAATTTGGCTAAGAGTATACGATGTCCAAAAGTTTAGTCCTGATTATGTAATGAATGGTCCGACTTTATTTATTGGAGATGTAAGAACAATTGCTATAAAAGCAAAAGTAAAGTTTCCAAATGTGTATAAAGCAAGGGAGTCTCGCAATAGAGATCAATATATGTACAAATGGCTGAACATGAGATACGATCTTCAAAGTAATGGTGGTGTAAAGCTTTTACCTTTTCCTAACCTGCGGGCAAGAGCGATCCCAGGAACTCGTAATTATACAACCAGAGGGATTATGGCAGACTTGCCGGGAGAGATTGTTAAGTTTTCTTACTGTCAACTTGCAAGCACAATCTTGGATTTGGGTCGGGCTTGTTTAAAGATGCTGGTTGATCCCGACGTCAGTCCTTTAGAGTTTGATAAAATAAGACTCGTTATCCGTCTTGTGAACCTTATTAGAAATAGAAATACCCCATTTGAACTTATCAAGCCGGATTATACAAAACAAAGTTCACAAAGAGTCCTTTTTCCGGATATGTCAGCGAAAGGTACTGAAAGTATTCGCTTAAATGGAGAAGACCGTTTCGATAATGTTTATATTTATTGCGGTTCTCTAGAGAGTATCAACGAAATTCTAGGTCCAAACAGTGTATCAATGTCTACATTTGTCACACCCTTGTTTGACAAGAGTACACATAATATATATGGGAATCTTGAAGAAGACGAAGACTTGTATGTTTTACTTTTTGAGACAGAAGAATCTCCAGAAGTTCAATACGGAGGGATTGCAGAGTGGAGTCAGTTCCCTAATGTAACTGAATACGACATACTTACTGAAGATGACTTGTTAGACCTTTTCACTTCAGACGATTGAACCTTGCAAGGTAAGTCTTTGCCCTTTTTTCGCCTAGTCTTTTGAGTGTGGCGAGTTGTTTGATTTCTCCATGGGCTGTAAGAGCATTTGTGCTTGGGAGTAAGTCACCTTTGTTTTGTAAGTTCTTTGTAGCAATTGCAATGGCAGAACTCTTTGAATAGTCGTTACTCGCAATGCCAACAGCATTATATATGAGAAGGAAAGGTAAGCGATAATCCTTTTCCATTTTTCGATTAAATGTAGAAATCCATTTCGGTAAGTGGTGGATATACTCAATGTCGTCTACAAATTTATCTATTTGTTTACTCATATGCCTTCTCACTTCTTTGGAATAGGAACACCCATTATATTTTCAAAGGCTTCACAGAACCTTAGTCCTGCAGATTCCCAACTTAGCATTTTACGAAATGCCGAAAGGTCTTCTTGATTGAATCCTTTACGTATATCACTTTCATAGACATACTGCATTCTTTCAGCGAGGTGCTTTGTGTCTATCTCAGCCCACTCTAGTTTAGGGTCGTATGTGATATGATATGCAGGATGTACATCGTCTTTGTTCACAGTTACAAGATTGCAGTCTACGGGATAGTGTCCTTTTTCTTCTGTAAGCCACTCCGTAGGGGCTGAAAAGTCTGTATAGATCACAGGTTTTCCTAATGCAGCACTCTGAGCGAGTCCAAGTCCAAAGCCTTCACCTTTATGGGCGGATACATAACAGTCGATCATAGAGTATACCCACAACATTTGGTTTTCAGACCATGACTCGTCATAAATCCAAACGTCATCTCTTTCTTCCCCGCATATGGACTTGATATAGCCCTCAAGATCACCTGCATTGTATGTTTTCAGAATGAGCTTTGTGTTTCCATTTTTTGGAAAAGTTTTAAGGTATGTGTCCAAAACCATTTTTGGATTTTTACGTGGGTTAAAGTGTCCGACATACCCAAAGATGTATTCTTTTTCGTTTTTCTCAGCCAAGATAATATCTTGAAAATACATAGGGTGTAATGTGTGGGGAACAACTTCAATAGGCACTTCTACTCCCGAAGTAAGTAGAGATTGTTTGTTGAACTCTGAGGGGACAATCATACCTTTGTAATTTTCATTAATGACATCTACAATCCACTTTACAATGAATGTTGTCTCAAAGGTGGTGTATGCAATTGAAAGGTCTTTCCCTTTATAATACGTGTTTCCTAAATCTTGTGGAAGTAAATGTACGATTGCTGACTTCTTGTCAGATTGGCATTCTTTGAAGTACGGATTCAAGTCTTGAACCCAATCAGGGAGTTGACTCCAAAAGACCATATTGTTCAGAGCATTTAGCTCAAAGTTCACGTTCTGTGTTTGTAGCGATTTTGCATTATGCATGGCAACTTGTGTAAATGACTTTGTTGCGAAGTCTTCAAATTTAGTTACGTATAACATTTAAGATTCTTTCTTTCTCTTTTTTCGGGGGGCGTACTTTTTTCGTTTTGTACATTTTTCAAGATCGCAATAGTTGCGTACTGTACTTGCAAACCATTTACCCCCTCTTTTTGTAGGTCGACCCTCGTTATTGAACTTATTTGCAATCTGTTGGTATGAGTATCCCGCATCTCTAAGAGCTTGGCACTCATACACGACTTTTAGTTCTTCGGTATTTATGACTACTTTTTTTCTCCCGAACGTATCAAGGTCTTCAGATCGAGAGTATCCATACTTAGATGCACCCAAAACGCCACCTTGGATTTTTACTTGAGTGAGTGCTTCTTTTGTCCTTTCTGAAATTAGATTTTTTTCAAGCTCTGCATAAGTGGCTGCATTAGTAAGGAATGCTCGGCCCATTGCAGTACTTGTGTCTACACCCAAGTCCATTAGTTGTAAAGAGTTACCTTGATTCTTCCAGTCTTTTGTCACTCCAAGACAGTCGTGTGCATCTCTGAACAATCTGTCTAGTTTGATAGCCACTACTGAGTATGGTTTTTGTTGTGTGAGAGCAAGTAGCCTTTGTCCTCCCGCTCTTTCCCTCAGAGGAATTCCAGCACTTACATTTTCGTCACGAATGATTTCTTTAAGTTTCAGTTCTTTAAACTCACAGTACTGTGTGATTCTTCGGATTTGAGCTTCTATGGATAATCCAGATTCTGCTTGTTCTCTTGTTGAGACACGAACATACCCAATGGCTTCAGTCTTCATGCTTTAGACTCCTTTGCATATTTAGAAAGTATGTAGAGAGAACCAAGTGCAGCAGTAGGTATAAAAAATGCACCTAGTGGGTTCAGACCTTTGTCCTCTACGAGTTCTGTTTTTCCACCGCCCTCTATACGTGCAGGATTCTCAAATGGGGGATGAGGAATTATCTCTTCGGGACAGATCAAAGGTTCACAAAGAACCTCAATAAAAGGATAGGAGTCATAGTACATTTCTATCATGTTCTGTAGTTCTGCACCTGCGACTAGATCTTCGTTGATGAGTGACTGTGTGAGCATATCAACTTCAATGTTGGGGTCATTGAACATCCAAACAGAGTTTTTGTGAGGATATGCTGCACTTTGTATTGCGGATTCGATGTCTCTGATTAAGCTTTTTGCTTTTGTTTTGGTCAGCTGCCTTAGATATTTCAAAATGATGCGTACATCATCTGTTTGGAAATGGACAGCAAGTATAGGGTGTATTCCTAAAAGCAAGTGATCTCTCGGTACTTTAATCTTAGACACAGTTACAGCTAAAGCACTTGACATATGTGAGGTTACCTTATTAAAAACTTGCAGTGTGATATCTTAGTAAGTATAAGACCTCGCAATCAAAATACAAGTATAAAAGAGGTTCGTTATGGTCGCTGCGGCATGTATAATATGTTTATTTCTCACACCGTATATTATGGTGTCCAAGTCTATGTAAGCTTTTTACGATCTCTAAGCATGACAGAGATAGGTTGGCTCAAACCGTAAAGAAGTTTACCAAGAGGGTTTTCGATAGGACTTTCGATTGTTGCATATGTTGTTTTTGCCGCATAAAGCAACCATGCGATTTGCATATATCTCTCTGAATACGCAGGTTCGCTTTGGACCTTATCGTTCAAACGATCTTGCCGTTTTCCTTTTTCGAAAACATCAGAGTTTTTGTTCTGTTTTGTTTGTTTACCATATAAGTAGTATGTAAAAGGGGATAGGTAATAATTTCCAGTAGATGCCTTGTCAATAGGTGTGTTTTGGTGTATAGCACTATATATACTTTTAGCAAGTCCAAGAGTTGCAAAATAAGAACCTATATTTAATAAGGACATAGCTGCATATGTGTTGTTATCTTTTTGATCCATTCTGTCATAGATTTCCAACATAAGAACTTCTGCAGGAATAGACAAAAGTGCTTGATATGCAAAAAGTTGAGAGTCGTAGGTATTGTCCATGAGTAACCACCCACCTTTCTAAATTGAATACAGCCAATGCGTGATCTTGAAATTTATATACGTACATTCACTGGTAGATTATACCATGCAAACAAGCTGAAAGAAAACTGTATTAAGTTTATCTCACCTAACGTGAAACTCATTAACACTAAGAGTGCTGAGTCGACATACAACGAGAAGTTCATTTTTGGAATGCATAATGCCCTTATCTCAAGTAATCATCAGTATGTGCTTGTGCTTGAAGACGATATGGTTTTTTCAGAGCAAGCAAAAGAGAGCTTACAAGCAGCCATTAAAAAAGAGCTTCCTTTGTTGTGGTATTCGATACCCTCTAAAAGAGTGATAGAACACTCTAAAAAGATTTCAACAGACATTTATATTCTACCTTCATTCGATGGATTGCACTACTCAGGAGCGATCTTAATAAAGAGGGACATTTTAAAATGTTATATTTCACATTATTTGGCTGCACATTTAACTTACAAATGTAGAAATTATGACGTTACATTCTCATACTTCATTAGAGAGACATTAGGTAGTCTTTTTATGCAACCAGGTATTTTCGCTTCAAATCCTCAAGTAGAATCAGCAGTAAGCACTACAAAAGTTTCCGATCACCATAGGATTGAAGATCATTCACAGATAGACCCTTATTTTGATTTCGAAAAGGTTCTCAATGATTGGTATTGATATATATAGGAGTAAGTATGGCGAAAAAAATGTCAACGTGTGATGGCCGAAGGTACAGTAATAGAATCCAACGAGTAAGCTTCCAATGCACTTGTTGCGGCACTCTTCTTCCCAAAAGCAGGAGAGAGTGGGGTCTAGTTTGGGAGAGTAACCTGACAGGGATGTGTACATCCTGTCTTCACAAAATACGAAAAGATATTGGAAGTTCCCTTATTGAAACGCAAGATTTATGAGTGTCTTGCATTTCTAAAAACGTCATGCTCCCATCTTCTTCTTTGAATACGAATAGAGCCTAATGGTATTTTATGAGGTGACCTCGACATAAGTTGATGGTCGTTCAATCCGCTATCGAATAGGCTAACGACCATAACTTCGTATTGATGACTACTAGCTAGCTCTAAATAAGGATCAACTTCCCACTTTCTTGTGAATGTATTATGGATGACTACAGTTTCGAAGCTTTGTATCATGCACGTTTCTACTTCTTGTTTGCACCATTCATGTGCTTTTTTTAGATGCTCGGCTTCAAAGTTATAGGTATCTTCCTCATCGTAAAAGTAGTCGTCTACACTGATAGACACACAAGAGTCTTCGTCAGTACATATGATATCAGCAAGCGTTGTTTTTCCGGAACCTGAAAGTCCTCGAATGATGATTAATTTCTTTGCCATTGTAAGTTCCCTTAATGTTGTTGCTTCGATAGACTTGGGAGATAGCTTGAATGCAAAAAAGGAAATATTAATTCCGGTAAATCCCACAGTTTTAAAGGACAGGATGAAAGATTTGAAATTGGTGTGTAATGCCCTACCATTTCTTCTCCTGTAGGGGATATGAGTATCCCTACAAAAATAAAAGTACTTTCTTTTTTTGGATTTTCCGTCACGAAGCCTATGAAAGATCCAATAGGATGTTTTTCTTCATCTGAGCCATTGTCAAGCTCGAACAGTGCTGAGTCTACCCATAAGTTCTTGTTAAGTTCTTCCAACAATGTAGGATCTGTACGGCTCAAACCGAAACTCTGCTTATCTTTTCCTACATTCTGTAAAATATAGATTGAGCATGAGTGAGGTGGAGAGTACGTAGGATTGAGTCCATTCACTAACATCTTTTTTAGAACACTTTTCATGTTGCTGAAAAGATATTTTGAAACAGTATTGGGAGATAAGTCTTTGTGGAACATTACGTATCCGACTTTTTCTGTTGTTGCCTCAATTTGTACGCATAGCGGTTGTCTCTTTTTCGACAGACTTCACTACAGTGCCTTAGTTTGTTTGGCGAAACTTCTTCAATGCAGTTTTTCCAAGCACACACTCGAAAGTGTGGTTTTCTTCCTGGACAGCTAGAGAGCCAACAGTTCTCTTTTTCTATTGAGTGTGTACTCCTTGAACACATCAAACTGTTTGGACACTTCCAACGAGTTTCGCCGTTAACTTCGAAATACCGCACAATACATTTACTCATTTATTTTGCCTTGAATTACTTATGAATACAAAGTCACCCTAAAAGAGAAAATCATTAGAGTCAAGCATTGACTCTTTACTCTTTAAGTCACGCCCCTTCGAAATCGTCTGAGTTTGATTCTTTTTTGGTAGACTGTGTTGCGAGAACCTTGTCACGTTCGAGTGCTGTTTGGGCTACTGCGGTATATTTGTCAAGTGCTGCTTGCCCCAAGATATACCCAATTTGGATAAATCCACTTGTGACAATCATTGTGAGTAGCACGATGAACGCATAGTGGTCAATCTTTTGACCGTATTCCCATATAAGAACCAAGATTAGAATTTTCCAACCAAGTTCTGAGATTAAGTACGCAGTAAACTTTTTACTTCTTAGTTTAGCCATAAAGCACTCTTTTCTTTAAAGTCTGTATATATGTAGATAATCGGAAACTTTTACTAACTGCAAGTTGTATTCAGACAGTATGATATGTACTCTCTCTCTATTAAGCAATGTACCTTTTACAGGAGTAAAAAATGTCCACATTTGATTTATACAATGACGACCAAAGCATTCCTTTTGCGGTCGATGTTACTAAAAGCGACTCTGAAAGAATAGAGATGGCACTAGCTGCGGTTGGCATCTTAAGCGAAGCAAACGAACTTTCATATGATCTTCGATCAAACCCTGCAATAACAGGCCTTGAAGATACTGAGAAAAAAATCGTAAGTATAGTAGGGTATCTACCTACGAGTGACAAAGAAGCGATGAGTGTTCTCAAAAAAGAGGGTAAACATCGTCAAATTGGTAAAGTTGTAAAACTGTTCCAAGAACGAAAAGTGGCTCAAATTGTATGTTTTGCTGAGAATGTAGCTCAATCTTTTTCCTCTTTTTCGGATGTGGAGTTTGATGTTCTTATTAACAGTGGAGTCGTTGCAAGTTTGATTGCTGCACGATACAAGCGATTTGAAAGTTTGCTTGACCGATGTAGAACAATTCAGTTTGGGGACTTGAAAGACAAAGACCAAAAGTTTATTGCATACTTAGTGGAAGCAACTGATGTATTCTTTGATGTCACTGTAGAAAGTGAAGTTAGTGGGTTTGAGGTTTCTGGGTACAAAGAGACTCTTGTCTTATTCAAATCGGATGCCCTTGTCTCAAAGATCATGGAGATTCTTTCCACAACAAACGTGAATAACAGAATGCCATCTTCCCACTATGCAGAGCCTTTTTTGCGGATTGTCTATATTGCCAGTGAAATAGACGATGACCTAGAATCGTGGATGAAGTCACCAAAAGAGGGTCAGTCTTTAAACTCAGCTTTTGATTTCTTCCCTAGACAAGATAGCTTAGTACTCACTTCTTCTGACTGTGAAGACCTATGTCAAGTGTTACAAGCAAGATCCATGTATGCTCCTGCACTTAAACTAAGCGTCAACCTTTTCTTACAAAAGATGGATGGGGCTGAATATTTCGATAACAAGGGTATTTTTAAAGCTCTTTTGGGCTTGAACATTATCAGTCAAGAACGTGCAAACACTTTAACGAACAAAACTGCACAAATTGCATACTTCGCAATAGCAATTTCTTCAAGCCAAGATTACGATAAGATCATTGCAAGGAATTACTCACAATTTGGGACAGCAAAAGAAATGGTTAAAGGCATTTTGCCGACTTTAGGTGTTGCATCTGCATCTTCCCCGATTGTCGCTTATGAATATGCAACCCTTGCGAATGCTCAAGATTTCGATAACTACTTTCACTGGTCGATTAATTTACTTGCAAGTTTTTACAATGTTAAAAACTTCAGCGGAAAATGGTATTCTCCCACAAAGAAGCTACTCAATGAATTAATGAAAAGTAAGACGCTGAGAAATGAAATCTGCGACTTTATTCGTTACATGAGAAAAGAAAAAGCAGGAAACCATAACCGACATTCCGAGGCACACTTTGGAGGGGGATTTTCTGAACGTGGACTTTCACTTGCATATCTTATGTCTTCGGAAAATAGCGTACACCCCTCGCAATTTGAAAATCTTGACGAAATTGTAGAAGTTGTGGATTTTAATCGTATAGGCGGTCAATATCAAAAGCACCCTACGAGCAAACCCATACAGAATTGGGTAGAAAAATTAAGAGAAGCTGGTTTTGGTAGAGCATACGATACCCTTTTTCCCGATGGTGTGTTCTATAATAATAGTGGATTGCACATGGTGCTTGTGGGTTGCACTCTTGTAAAAAACTTTGAAAAGGTAGACAAGAGCTTACGTTTCCAATCAATTAAAGCAAGCACTTCGCAAGACTTTGAGGTGTATCACAGTTCTCCTTTAAATCCTCTATCTTTGATTATGGGACACCCCGACTTTTATAACTGTTGTTTTACAATCGGATTACAAGGAGGTGCTGCAGCTCTTGCATCGTACTTTACTTACGACTATGCGGGTGTTTGTACTTTTGGCTTCAATGTTGAAGATGAAAAGGGTGTTAAATATGATGTGATGTGTGGTGCTTTCACAAGCCTTGTTAAAGCAAAATTTACAGGGGAAGAAATATTTGTACCTCAAGAACGTGCTTTAAATATGATTGAGGGTGCTACTCAAATATATTTACAATATGTAAACCCAAAAATGTCAAAAGCGTCTTCTGCTTTCTCTTACGACAGCGATGCAGAAGACGTAGAACTGTATGCTTTGGGAGGTTCGGAACAACCTCGATATGAGTTAAAACAAAAGTCTTTCTATGACGATAGTGCAACATCACTGATTCAAGCACTCTCGACAAATCGTAAGTATATTCACAATGTTGGATCTGCAAGGTTTAAAGGTATGAAGCCATTAATGGAAAGTGCAGATAGTAGGGAAAAGTATACATTCAGTGTCGATGACTTGAAAGAAACTCCTTATTACGAGGAACTGAAAAATGCGAAATTTACATCCGTAGAATCTATAGCAAAAGCTTATGCCGAAATCTTTCCGGGAGCCGCGGGTGTATGGACTGCCGCAGGTATACAGAATATCAAATCCGCAAGCCTTAGTTTCAAAGAAATGCACGTTCACTTTGGAGACATTGGTGGGAGCTTTGAAGTTGTCTATGTCACTGAAGATGATGAAAAAATCGAAATGGCGAAGATTGATAACTTCACTTACCTGCTTTATATGTTCTCGTTCCCCGAAGGTGATTCCTTTGTACCTTTCCAAGGGAGTGTTCACTTTTATACAGATGTAGATACTGACTATTGTAAAAAGTTACTCATTCCTGATTGGTTTAAAGGTAAACCCTTAAAACGAGGAAATAAAGTTCTGAAAACAAAAGACCTTGTGAAAATGAGAACACCTTTAGAAGGTGCTTTTGTCGAGAACAGTAAAGGGAAAGTCACCCAAATCCTCTAAGTTAATTTTTGAGGTGTCTTGCTTCTTCATGTAACATACAGAACAGATTTACATGAAGAAGTGGGTATGAAATGATTAACTTGCCGCAAACTAGTCAAGCGAGAATTATAGGCGCAGCCGAAGAAAAAGGCTATGCAGCAGTTTGTAAAGTCCAAATCACTTCCGGACAAAAGCCAAATTATAAAGTAAGCAATTGCACAGGAGTACTCGTTGCAAAAAACTTAGTGTTACTTGCAGGACATTGTGTTGCAAATTGTCGAAAAGTAGTCAACAAGCAATGCCCAAAGTCGAATACCGCTCAAGTCGAATGTACGTTCACAAGACAAGTAGGAAGTAAATTTCAAAAAGAGTCATATAGAGCAAGTCGTTGGTTTTTTAATAAGGAGTTCAATAAAGAGGATATAGAAAAGGGTACGCCTATAGGTCGGGCGGTAGGGTCTTCTAAAGATTATGCCCTTTTACTGCTAAAAGAGAATGTGGAGCATATTGAGCCAATCCCAATCATGCCTTTTGATACTTTGATGGAGTTGAAAAGTCAAAACAAGATAAGAGGTTTGACCGCAGTAGGGTATGGAAAGTATTCATACGATCAATCAAAAAATGTGGGAAAGGCTGGTAAAAAGAGAAGCCATACTTTTAGGCGATTCGATATATTCCCAACGACTCGTGTATTCAAAGTTTATCCCTCAGAAGAAACGATTAGAGACTTACCCGGAGAAAAGATTGCAACTGCACATGGAGACTCTGGAGGACCATACTTTGTGACAGTAGATGGTGTGACTTATCTTGTAGGGTTAATTTCGTCTACTACCCTAGAGCCTTTAAAAGTGAATGATGTCAATGTCACTAAGTATACAACTGCACTTAGCACAGACTACCCTTATGCTTTCTTCTATAGAAGACATTTCAAGACGATCACTCAATCTATCGGTAAGTATGGATATGGATATGTAACCCCAAAACTACCTGAGAGATTTCCACGTTCAGACGACACTACTCTAGCCTCTTTTTTGAGGATTAATGAAAATAGAGAGGACAAAGAAATTGAGACAAAAGAATCCAAATTGCCAAAAGCACTTGCCAATGCAAACGTATTTGGTGCTTCTGTGGGTCTAGGTGTCGCTTTTTGCTTTTTTGTGAGCGTAAAGTCTTTAGACTTTAGGAGGGGGCAGTAGCTCTCAGTTTCGGGACAGTTACTCTTTTGTTGCGAAATAAACGATTCCGCCTGCAACTGCTGCAGCACTTACTAGAATTGTTGCAATTCCTGCACCTGTTTTGAAAAATGGCTTCTTTGTCTCTGCGGGGTCATCAGTGACTTCGGAACTTCCGTCATCCTCGTTGCCCGGCTCGTAGTTGTCACCAGTTAACTCTGAACCCTCGTTGTCACCAGTTAACTCTGAACCCTCGTTGCCACTCTCGTTGTTTCCGGGAAGAGTCGTTGATCTACTGGGGTCTTTGGTTACTCTTCTATAACCGCCTCCCCGATTATAATGTTTCTTTTCAGTTTGAACCACACGATCCATATCAGCCTGATCGGAAACCTCTCCCGCACTTGTGATTGCTGCATAATCACTCATCGGCTCGCTCGCAAACCAGACCTTGTCTCGGTCTACAAGATACCGCACCTGAGCGTTGTGGTTACCTACGTGAACATCTATTCCAAACTTTTTACCTACAGCACGAGCGACTGCTTCTAGTTGAGCTGCAGGTATCGCATGTGTGTGGAATTGGGGTACTACTTGGAAAACAAATGCTACGATTTCATCTTTTTTGTTTCTTAAGTAAGCATTATAGTCACGATCTTTTGTGAAGCGGGAAGGGTAGCTGTCACTCGCCAAGAATTTCATTGTGTTCGCTCGTAAAGCTCTGACAGACTTTTCCAGTACACGTATAACAGTTTTTTGCATATTCAAGTCGCGCCATCGTGGAGCATTTTTGTCAACTCGGATGCGAACTCCGCCCACGTAAGGATATTTGTTGATAAAAAACTTTACGGCATCAATAAGAGTGGGGATGCCTTTGTTTGACTGATCTCGTAGTTCTCTAAAAAAAAGTTGATTAAGCTTATCTTTGAGTGCAGTCTCATTACTTGACGATGCTCCAATTTCATTAGCGAGTTGTTCATCCGAGATCCTTGTGGGGTTAGTCGCCCTAAGTTCGTCGGGTTCAGTTGGGTGGATGTACCCCCTGCGGGTTGAGGACCACCCCACATCTGCATCTAGAACACCCCATTGATTCTCTAAATGATTAGGACTTTGTAGCCTCCCATATATCGCTGGAAGTGTAGATAGATGTTTCTTAATTGATGCTTCACGTTGGGCTTGATAGGCACGACCTTTTGCACTCATCCCTGATTTTTTTGGTGATGAGCCTGTAGCGTAATCCAGACCTTGACCCACTACCTTTCCTGCAGTATCTCCATACTCTGATGTTACGAAGTCGGTTAATGCATCTTTGCCCATATCGTACAGACTATCTTCTACGGATTTAGCTCTGGATTTTCCGTTTGAACGAGGCGAATGGTCATATCCGTCAAGTACAAACCGACTTACTGTGTTTACAAAAGTACTGTTGCTCATTCCTAAACCTTTCTTGTTGAAATTGATTTTATGCGCTAGTGCCACTTTAAAAGATTGCATTGTGCGACTACAAGTTTATTTTTGTGAGCGTAAAATCTTTAGACTTTAGGAGGGGGCAGTAGCTCTAGGTTTTGGGACAGTTACTCTTTTGTTGCGAAATAAACGATTCCGCCTGCAACTGCTGCAGCACTTACTAGAATTGTTGCAATTCCTGCACCTGTTTTGAAAAATGGCTTCTTTGTCTCTGCGGGGTCATCAGTGACTTCGGAACTTCCGTCATCCTCGTTGCCCGGCTCGTAGTTGTCACCAGTTAACTCTGAACCCTCGTTGTCACCAGTTAACTCTGAACCCTCGTTGCCACTCTCGTTGTTTCCGGGAAGAGTCGTTGATCTACTGGGGTCTTTGGTTACTCTTCTATAACCGCCTCCCCGATTATAATGTTTCTTTTCAGTTTGAACCACACGATCCATATCAGCCTGATCGGAAACCTCTCCCGCACTTGTGATTGCTGCATAATCACTCATCGGCTCGCTCGCAAACCAGACCTTGTCTCGGTCTACAAGATACCGCACCTGAGCGTTGTGGTTACCTACGTGAACATCTATTCCAAACTTTTTACCTACAGCACGAGCGACTGCTTCTAGTTGAGCTGCAGGTATCGCATGTGTGTGGAATTGGGGTACTACTTGGAAAACAAATGCTACGATTTCATCTTTTTTGTTTCTTAAGTAAGCATTATAGTCACGATCTTTTGTGAAGCGGGAAGGGTAGCTGTCACTCGCCAAGAATTTCATTGTGTTCGCTCGTAAAGCTCTGACAGACTTTTCCAGTACACGTATAACAGTTTTTTGCATATTCAAGTCGCGCCATCGTGGAGCATTTTTGTCAACTCGGATGCGAACTCCGCCCACGTAAGGATATTTGTTGATAAAAAACTTTACGGCATCAATAAGAGTGGGGATGCCTTTGTTTGACTGATCTCGTAGTTCTCTAAAAAAAAGTTGATTAAGCTTATCTTTGAGTGCAGTCTCATTACTTGACGATGCTCCAATTTCATTAGCGAGTTGTTCATCCGAGATCCTTGTGGGGTTAGTCGCCCTAAGTTCGTCGGGTTCAGTTGGGTGGATGTACCCCCTGCGGGTTGAGGACCACCCCACATCTGCATCTAGAACACCCCATTGATTCTCTAAATGATTAGGACTTTGTAGCCTCCCATATATCGCTGGAAGTGTAGATAGATGTTTCTTAATTGATGCTTCACGTTGGGCTTGATAGGCACGACCTTTTGCACTCATCCCTGATTTTTTTGGTGATGAGCCTGTAGCGTAATCCAGACCTTGACCCACTACCTTTCCTGCAGTATCTCCATACTCTGATGTTACGAAGTCGGTTAATGCATCTTTGCCCATATCGTACAGACTATCTTCTACGGATTTAGCTCTGGATTTTCCGTTTGAACGAGGCGAATGGTCATATCCGTCAAGTACAAACCGACTTACTGTGTTTACAAAAGTACTGTTGCTCATTCCTAAACCTTTCTTGTTGAAATTGATTTTATGCGCTAGTGCCACTTTAAAAGATTACATTGTGCGACTACAAGTTTATTTTTTGGTGGAAAGGACATTTTATGTGTGGGAGAATAGGTATCGTTTCATCACAGTAGGTCACGATCCCCGTTGTTACATAGGATTGTTACATAGGATTGTTACTTGAATCCCACTTTGCATATAACCTTGCGATGGTTCTAGGCAAGTATGTATATCAGCCTAGATCGTTGGCGAAGTCGGTTACTGTTCGGTGATTTAGATGAGAATCAAAAGACCCTTCTACACCATTCATCGCTTGGGGTTGGCTCTTCCGGGCATCCGACCTTGTGGTTGTTGGTGCATACTACTTGATGTATTTAGCAATCGTAAAATACTTGAAATTGCACTTACTGCCCTCTCAGCTTTGCGAGGTAGCCAACTTGCGACCCATTGTTTTTTTGCTTGTGGGCTAGCATCCATGATTACTTTGTCGGAGTCTGTCAGTGTGTGTCGTAAGATAGTACTATGATCCCCACGTGTTAATTGTGCATTTCCAACTTCTTGTCTTTGCTCATTGCTCATCATGTGGTATGCTTGTTTCAAACGATATAGGCGGGGAAGTACATCTGCGACAACTTTTAGTAAGCTCACTGCAAGGTAGACTTGGCTTTGGACTGCCGCTTCATTTTGTTGCGTAAGCTCTTGAACTGTGTTGTTCAGGTTGGTATTCTCTGCGGCCAATGCCTTATTTGCATTTTTGCAAAGTTGCAGTTCTCTTCGCAAAGACACAAGTTCATTAAACTCGAAACTTGGTTGGGGTGCTTGTCTTGAAGTTGGTGCTTGGGTTCTTGGTTGTTGTGGCCTAGACTGCCTATCGAGCCTTGAATCAAGAGTAGGTCTTGCTGACCTTCTTCTTTGTCGTCTTTGAGCTTCCGTTTGGGTGAGAGTGCCGGTCTGTCTTGATGTACCTGTGCGTAGATTAGGATTGACCGGCCTGCCATCCATGCCCTTTGCGTACTCTATGTACTCTAAAGTACCCCTTTCAGGTGTTCTTGTCCCGAACCTTTGAGCCACCACATCTTGTTGCGCTTGTTGTTGGAATGTAGAGGTTAGGCCATTATCCACCTTTGGATTCTGTCGTGTATCTCTTAAAATCTGTGCGATTTCTTGATGGTGCATAGTGGATACCTTTCTTGGGGTTTACTGCAAAAGTTATTATTATTCTTCTTCTTCACCTGCTTCTTCTTCACCTGCGGCTTCTTCTTCACCTGCGGCTTCTTCTTCTTCACCTGCAACTGCTTCTTCTTCTTCACCTGCAACTGCTTCTTCTTCACCTGCAACTGCTTCTTCTTCACCAGCAACTGCTTCTTCTTCTTCACCAGCAACTACTTCTTCTTCACCTGCAGCTGCTTCTTCTTCACCGCATCCTACCAATGCAAGAGTAAAAACAAGAATGCAACAAGCCAATATATTTAGAATGCTCAACATAACAAACTCCAATTCATAAAAGGTTATCTTATCCTCTTAACATAGTGGATATTGTGAGTACAAATTTCTTAATGCGTTGTATCTTAGCCCAAACTCTTTTATTTTCGTCGCATTCCATTAGGCTTATTTAAGTGCTGGAATGTTGGTTTGTGCATAACTTCGAGGGAAATCATCATCAGCATAACGATCTACGTATGTTGTTCTTGAAGAAGAATCTACTTTTCTACGTGCTAGGTAAATGCAACCTAAGCCTAGCATAACCGTAGCTATACTCAAATACGTGATTGTTTTGTTCTTTGTCTGTATCTCTTGATCTACTTTAGCTTCTTTGGACTTTAAGCTCTTAGGAAGATTTAAGTCTCTATACAGAGTGTCCATATTTGTGATGTTTGAAATCTCTTGATTACGGAACATCGGATATGCTACGAGCCTTTTCAAATAGTTTCTGACTTCGGGCAAAGCAGTTGCTTCTAGCCCCGGAGTCAAAGGGTTCACAAGTTTATTGTTAATGGCGTACTCAATGAACTGTTTTGACAGATCAATGCTCTGACTGAATAGTTGGAGCAAGTCAGCCATTTTGGGGTGATATGACGAATCTATGATTGTTCGAATAACGATAGCATCTTGGAAAATGGTGAAAGCCAATCCCTCGTCAATGAACCAATCCACATTTGGGTTTTTGTTCATATACAAATTCGTAATGAGCCATTCATCTATAAGCTGACTATTCTTTTGCAGGCTAGCTTCGACCCTATCTTTAAAGACTTGAAAAGAACTTGAGTCTTCCATTAGTATGATGGCATTTTTTGCACCTGCACACTCAGAGCTTGAGTTTATAGACAAGTAGAACGAGTTCTCTAGCTTATTTACTAAACCACCTAAAACATCACGAAGTGTTCGATCTTCTAAGATGTCAGCATCCGCTTTTCTAGAATCTCTCAAGTATTTTATAAGGGATATAAGTATTCCTTCTCTAAGCGTTGCAAGTTTTGCGGATTCGATGTCGCAACTTTGATCTAGCATTTCAAACTTCCTTAGTCCATAACCTTTGAATCTCAGCCTACCTTTCTATGGGTCAAGACTGCAAATCAAAGTTCTTGTCTTTATTTCCTTGTCTCATCCTCATGTCGTAGTGTACTTATAATTCTTATACCTTTGGGACATATTGTAAGGAACTGAGGATATGGACTTTTCGAACTTAAACATTCATAATCGGCATAAAAAAAAGCTATACGATTTAGGGATTAAGACTGTAGACCAATTGCTTGCACAACTAGATATGCCTTTGCACACATACATGAGAACGTCTGAAAGTAGATTAGTAGAGAAGTTCAAAGAAAAGTATAGTTTTGTAATCGAGTTTGAAGACGAGCTTCGTTGCTTTTTGATTGCACATAAAAAGCATTTCACAAGAGTTACTTTTATGGAGTTGTCACGTTTCAACGTAGAACCTGTCAGTTTTTTTGAAGACGAGGATTTGGAAGAGACTTTAGACGAAGACTCAGAGGATTATGCAGACTACATCAAAGTAGATTCTGGAGAGTTCCCAATAGAAACTTTACTCATAGGGTGTCTTCCTCAAAACAATAGTTTCGTGGAGTATGAGACTTTGAAAGAGGTTATTGAGCCTTTTGAAGAAACAATTCTTCAGAGCTTAGGTACATCTAATTTAAAACATAAAGAGGGAATGCAGACTTTGAAAAAAATGCTCAAAGGGCAAGGTTGGCCTTCAGATTATCCCATTTTTGTATCTAAAAAAAACCTTAAGTTGTTTCCTGAAATCGTTTCTTTGTTAAAGTCTATGGCTATGCTTGTACTTAAACATACTTAGTTAAAGTGGGTAGCTTGCTTTTTTGTGATTGTCCATCTCACTTTCTACAAGGTTGATGCGGTTCACAAGAAGGTCGGCATACACACAGTTTAGGTTATGTAGCCTTTGCTCAAGGTATGCGTCAGTCCCTTGCTGATCTATGATCTTTTGAAAGTCCTCAATCACTCTTTCGTATGCGCTTATCCAGCTATTAAACTCAGGTATCGTTTTTAATAAATTAATGTCGGGTAGCATAGGTATCCTCGTACGTTAAGTTTTTGTTGACCCTTTACAATCTTAAATGATAACCATAAGCACTTAATACTTGTCAAGCAAAGGAGATAATCTTGACAGTTCCTAGTATCCCACGATTTATGTTGTTTTTGAAAGACCTCTTCAAAATAGAAGAACGTAATCTTGATCTTTCGTATATGCCACCTAACTACTTTCTATATAACTACGAAGTCGCAGATGGGAAGGATCAGTTGTGTTTTTTTGGGCAAGAGATCATTGCTGATTCCGACCCCTTAGTTTGGGGAGTAAACCTTTCAGCAGCATTACGAAATCCAAAGTATCCTGAAACACAAGGATTCCTTCTCTTTGTTTGTGTGAATCATACAGAGCGAGATGACCCAGAACAAGATTTCATAGTTGCAGTCCATTACAACAAGGAAGAAAATAGTCTAGACTACTTTGAGATGGACATACGGTTAGAAGACTATAAGCCTTTAACTGACGTACCTACATGGTTTGAAGACATTGATTTCTCAAAGCCATTTGTCGTGCATTAATCTTGCTTAGAATCCTTGTTATACAAGACATTTGCAACCAAGTATATGGTAATTTCTTCAAGTAGCTTAGTGACAATGGAGTACCCAGCCAAAGTATATGCACCTGTATCAGCAATAGGGAGATACATTCGTGCAGAAGGTTCACGATCAAAGGTCATCACACGAACTGCTTCTCTAGGAGTGATGTGTCGATATACGTTTTCGCCGGATAGAGGACATGTATAAAGTACGTTTTTCTGCTCCCCGCAACCTGCTACAAGAGTGCCAAATTGATCGTTATCTTCTGGTCGGACAATATGTGCTTGATCTACACCTTTTCCATATAGGTCTTTGGCTTGCGTAAGAATACTCTTTTGAAGTTTACGATCAGCATTTATTTGCGTTAGACCCATCCATTTTTTGGTGTCTTCATTATAGAAATGAGGTTTTATAACATCACGTTTCTGTGCTTTTAGTAGCTTATATAAGTTCGTTACCTGTAGTTTAAGACTCAAGTTGTACTTTGGGTTTACGATAGAGAACTCATCATTCCTACCTAGAGGCAATGTATAAGGTATTTCTGCTTTCTCTAGATTTGAGTGCATATCAATTTCTTGAAAAGACTGTAGATACTCATCAGATGTATATGTAATGCTCATGGCAGTCTTAGAATCAAAAGCTCTTAACTTTGTATATCTTTCAATAAGTCTCTTGTCTTCTTTTGTGCGAATGTAAGGCAATAAGCCATAGTCAAAATCAACATTTAAATCTTTTCGGATTCCTATGATAAAAGCTCGAATCCTTGCTTGGCTACTATACCCTGCACTATTCAACACTCTTACATACACATCATATTCGCCATCTAGGTTCACAAAGCGAGACTCTATATCTTCTTGTCCTACAACATACTCTGTGATTGATTCTCCTTTTTCATTCTTCCCTATGACCTCGTCGTAACCTTTACCTGGAGGTAAGTCTTGATCAAAATTCTCTCCACCTTTCACATCAGTGGGTTTAAAAGTAGGGTCTGTCATAGCTCTAAGTATGGTATTTTTCCATACCTTTTCGTCTGTTACAAATGGATGAACATTCTCTAAAATAAAGAACTTGGGCTTTCTTTCTTTAATAATCTTCATTGTGTCAAAAATAAGAAGACCGAAAGCTGGGTCAGTGAGTGCAAGAGCAATTTTCCCACTCCCACGACGTTGCCTTTGCCCAAGAGAACTGAATGATTTACAAGGGAAACCTGCAACAAGACAGTCGATTTGTGGAATATCTTTCATGCCACTTTGATACACAAATGTTTCAAGGTAATTGAGGTTTAGCTCTCCAGGCTTAATATTGAAGTTCTCTGAATATGTATACATTGATTGTTCAAGGATCTCATTTGTAAAAACACATTCGCCTCTTGATCTTTCTAGGGCTTTTCGGAAAGAACCTATACCCGCAAAAAGATCAGCAAAGGTGAACTTTGGTTTTTGGCTTTTAGTGTATGGAATGTCCATATCTGTAAGTCTGACATATTTCCACCATCCATCTGAGCTACGAAGCCACTTTGCGGATTCAATATCACATTTCTGAAAGATTGCTCTAAGAGTTGTTAAAATGTCTCTTAGCTCCACGCTTAAGTTTCTACCTCCTTTGTAGGCTTCTTTATAAGTATAGTTTAAAAGCACATGGTTGTATGCAGAATCAAAAAGTGCTAATCCTGTGTACGTTTCTGAACTCAGCACAAACTCTAGAATCTTACCAACTACTTTGAATATCGTACTTTCGGCAATGACTTGGTCGTCATCTAATGCTTTTTTAAAGTTTTCCTCAAAATCTTCATGGATATCGGGATAGTGACCCAAAACATGATCTATAACGTGAAACCCTTTGTCTTCAGACCCAAACGTCAACTGTCGTAGTGCTAAAAGAATACTATCGACATTTGAAATCGGATAGACGAATTTGGTTTCCGCTTTTTTTGATCGGAACTCAGTCTGTTCTTCTACGTTTCTAGGTTCTTTTTTCCTTTCGACTCCGTAGAAGTCTTGCTCAACGGACTTCAGTTTCCTTGGCACGACTCCAAAACCTCTTGTTTTGCCTTTCATTTTCCTGTCGACCCACTTTACCGAAAGCTCATCTGTATCTAAGTTTTCCCAATACCGAAATCTGTACAATGTACTTTCATCGAACTTTATATTTAAACTAAAGTCTAGGTTCTCATTATCTATAAAAGAACCGGATACGATAGATAGGATAGGTTCATATGCTTCTTTACTTTTTTTGAGTTTAGCCATTTTGACATTCCTACTTTCTAAGATAGTACAAGACACCACCATGCAACTTGTGCATTTATTTCTGATAAACTTTGACCATCTCCTAAAAGAAAGTGCATACTTTTATTCGTCTTTCTAACAAACAACCCTACATCTGTTTTTTTGACCTTTGTTGAAAGGAACATAGATTGCTCGATTGCTTGTTTGATAAGAGTGTATGCACTCTCAAAGTCCCATTCAGAATCTAAATCAAAGAAGTTTACTGTCGTACTTTCAAAAGAGATATCTCTTGGTGAGTCGAATGTACTTATTGCGTCATTGTGTCGAATCATTTGAGACTTCAAATACTCAGCAAACTGTTTTGTTAAAAGTACATTCTCGGTATCGTCATCTCGGTAAATACTTTCCAAGTATTCCGTTGTTTTTTGTCGTACTCCTGCACTTACAGCACCTTTAGTTTCATACATTCCCTCAATTATCTCTCCTTGTATCTCAAGTATATCTGAAATCTGTCGAGCGAAATCTTCTTCTATATAAGAGGGCTTTGAATCACCAAACCATTTGGCAAGAAAAAGCATGTATTCTGTAGACTCTTTTAACGTAGGGTCTATATAAGCTCGGGCAAAGTCTTTAAAAGTTGTGATTAAGCCATCGAAATCTTTATTCTTTAGTGCTTGTCCAATAAAATAATTATCACTTGCAAGTTTACTGTAGTTTGCAAAGTCAGACACTTCATCATTTCTAAGTAAAGTGCAAGGTGTAATCATTTTAATCAATTCAAGAGGGAGTCTGATTCCTCCAGGATAGTCGATACCTACTTTTGTGTACTTCGTATCACAGTACAAAACGTGATCGTCAGCATCGTAGAAGAACCCATCTTCTATACCTCTTTCTATCTGTATGTCCAATGTGTAAATAAGAGATTTACAGTATGCGACAGATGCAAGTGAAAGTCTTGAGGGGTTTCTGAGTTCAGAAGACCCTGAGAAAACTGCGTCAGGTAAGACGGATAAGTTTTTGTTCAAACTATCCTTAACGTCTTTGTGTAAATTACTTTTCTCTAAAGACTTTGGAAGTCTTGTGGTAATGGATGTCTTTAATTGCAGCATATAGTCTACCCTCTTATGTAGTTTTTTTTACTTTATAAGGAGTAATCCATGACTGCAAGTTTTTGCAGTCTTTTATAGGTCTTGATGAGGTTTTTGGAGCTGTCATCAACCCTGAGATTCAAGTCACAGCATTGAACTAATGTCCGAATTGGAAATGTGCATACGTTAAGAGAACTAAAGTCGTACTTAAACCTATCGCACCGTAGAAGTAGATCGTTTTTTGTGTAGATAACTTTGTGTTTTCAAGTCTCAAGTCTTCTACACTTTTTAGAAGCGTTTTTCTTCGTTCATTGGCAGATTCTAGACTTGCAAGTTGACTTTCCAACTGTGTAGTTAGCTTTTCTAAACTTGGAGACAGCTTGTTTTTGAATTCTTCAAGTTCTGTTGCATGTACGTCTTGTTGCCGAAAATAAGTGAATAGGTTTAGATCGAGCAAAGCCCCATGTATAGGGGCTATACAGTTCACAGGTAGCTTTAATGCTCTACCATCTACAATATCATCACCTGTAGGACATCTTTTGCATACAGTCTCACCATCTGACTTGAGCCAAAGACCTTCATTTTTCCGACACTTAGCAAACCCTTGTTGGGGTATAAGTAGTGCAAAGATTAGAAATGTGTTAAAAAACGCTTGAGTCATTGTCTTGCTCCTTTTCGACTTCGTTTCTTACTCGACCTTTAATTTTATTTTTATCTGGCGGAGTGATAGCTTCAATGGTGTCTTTCACATCTTCAATGACAGCTTCAGTACGTTCAATCTCGACTTTTTCTTCCACAATAACGTCATCTATAGTCGTATATATGAAAGAGCTTGCAAAGTAGAGAACAATGCATAACACTACCCCAAGAGCGATTGATACTTGGCTCTTAGAGATAGGTAATCCTGAATCCTTTACTTTTTTAAATACAAAGTCTATGATCAAGTTTACAATTACAGATACTTCCATGAAATATTTCCTTTTCAAAGTTTACATAATACTGATTTTTTGTTTTCATGTTGTCAATAGTTTCATTTCTTTATGCCTACTACGACACATTCCCAAGCAGGCTTTAGCGCAGTTCCATAGCCCTCAAACATTTGTGCTTGGTTTGATGTTGCAGCTGTCTGCATATATTCAGATTTTAGACTATTTTCTGATCGACCTTGTGCAGTACCATTCCATTCAGGGTTCTGCTTTCCCATGCCTTTGACAATACCTAGCTCTTTTTGTTTAACTCCTAGCTTTTTATCAATCGTTTTACTGAGGTTTAGCGACTTAGGGAATCCACTTCCATACACCCATGCTTCTGCTTTTACCTCTGTAAATCCCACTTCTTCCATCGTGTAGAATAGGTGGTGAAATGTTTTTGTTCCCGAAAAAGATTTAATTACACCATTAGGCTTAAGTACTCGATACGCTTCTGTAAGCCATGCCCTATGCCATTCCCTTTGATCTGCTCCCTCGCCTATACTATCCCAATCTTTCGCCATAAACTTTAGCCCATAAGGTGGATCACAGACGATAGAATCTACAGTACCGTTATCTATTTTTGCAAAACTCTCAAGGTTATCCCCTTGAAGTAAAACATATTCAAGACTCATCTTTTGCACTCTCAATTCTTGCTCTTGCAATTTTTAAATACAAAGTCTATGATCAAGTTTACAATTACAGATACTTCCATGAAATACTTCCTTTTCAAAGTTTACATAATACTGATTTTTTGTTTTCATGTTGTCAATACTTTCATTTCTTTATACCTACTACGACAGGCTCCCATGCGGGCTTTAGTGCAGTACCAAATCCACTCCACTTTGTAGACTCTTCTGTTTTTGCCTTATAGGACTCTACAGGGTTAGAAGTAAGTTTGTTTTTCTGTTCTGTGTCAGAGGCTTGATACCTAGAAGCAGTCGGTATCGCTCTGCCTCTGTTACCATGACCTAGTTTTTTATCAATACCTAAAGCAACATTGTGAGATTTGGGGAATCCACTTCCATACACCCATGCTTCTGCTTTTACCTCTGTAAATCCCACTTCTTCCATCGTGTATACTAAATGGTGAAATGTTTTTGTTCCAGAAAAGG